>WNGR01001110.1_pt1 | contig 30248 bp, 25 predicted proteins | sample 5407581 | NCBI WGS metagenome assembly WNGR01 (sample SAMN13153383, study PRJNA577476) | soil metagenome | isolation source: 80 cm soil or saprolite under Garry oak tree replicate 2 | place: USA:California | collected 2016-06-15
TCTTCGCGCGCGACAGTGCCGAGAGCTGGTCGCTCAAAACAGCCTTGCTGTCGTACAGCAGGCGGCCGATCAACGTGCTCTTGCCGTCGTCCACGCTGCCAGCGGTAATGAAACGCAGCACGCCGAGGTCTTCTGGTTGATGAATACTCATGATGTTCCTTGTCCCTCTGTCGACCGGAGTTAATGCTTTAACACTTACTCCGGTCCCACGCATTAGAAATAACCTTGCTTCTTACGCTGTTCCATCGCGGCTTCGGAGACCTGATCGTCCATCCGCGTCGCGCCGCGTTCCGTGATTTCGGTCACGGCCGTTTCGGCGATGATCTTCTCGAGATCGTCGGCGTCGCTTTCCACCGGGCACGTGCAGCTGATGTCGCCGACGGTACGGAAGCGCACGAGCGCGGTTTCGCTGGTCTCGCCTTCATGCATCGGCGTGAGCGGCGTGACAGGCACGAGCAGGCCGTTGCGACGCACGATCTCGCGTTGATGCGCGTAATAGATCGACGGCAGTTCGAGCTGTTCGCGAGCGATGTATTGCCACACGTCGAGTTCGGTCCAGTTCGAAATCGGGAACACGCGCAGGTGTTCGCCGTTGTGCAGACGCGCGTTGTACAGGCTCCACAGTTCCGGGCGCTGCGCCTTCGGATCCCATTGGCCGAATTCGTCGCGGAACGAGAAGATCCGCTCTTTCGCGCGGGCCTTTTCTTCGTCGCGGCGCGCGCCGCCGATCAGCGCGGTATAGCCGTGCTGTTCGATGGTTTCGAGCAGCGTGACAGCCTGCGCGGCGTTGCGCGAATCCGTTTCGCGGCGCAGACGCACCGTGCCGCGCTTGATCGAATCCTCAACGTGACCCACCACGAGTTCCGCGCCGATCTCCGCCGCGCGACGGTCGCGGAAGTCGATCACTTCGTCGTAGTTGTGACCGGTGTCGATATGCACGAGCGGGAACGGCAGCACGGTCTTGCGATTCACACCGATGCCGAAGGCCTTCAGCGCGAGGTGCAGCACCACGACCGAATCCTTGCCGCCCGAAAACAGCAGCGCGGGCTTGCTGCACTCGGCGACCAGTTCGCGCAGGATATGAATCGACTCGGCTTCGAGCCAATCGAGGTGATCCATCCGGTTCGCCGTGTTGGCAAGCGGAGCGTTGACAGTGGAATCGAGCGTGGTGCTCATGTTTGGGTCCTTCGTTGATTCGCCCGGCGAGCGGTTGCTCGCAGAGGCGAAAGTATTCAAATCGGTATGTGCGGCGTTCAAGCTAAAAGCCAAGGCCTGAATTCGCCGGGATTTCAGGCAGAAGCGTTTTCGCCGCTGCTAACGGGAATCGGCGTAATCGTCGTGATGTGCAGTCCGCATTCCTTCGTATCGCGCGACTCCCACCACCAGCGCCCTGCCCGGCTGTCTTCACCGGGACGGATCGCACGCGTGCAAGGCTCGCAGCCGATGCTCGGATAACCGCGCGCATGCAGCGGATTGACCGGCACGTCGAACGCTTTCAGATAGTCCCACACTTCGGTTTCGGTCCAATCCGTCAACGGATTGAACTTGGCGATGTTGCGCGCGGCGTCGTGCTCTTCCTCGTGCAGTTCGGCACGCGTGACCGACTGCTCGCGGCGCTGGCCCGTCACCCATGCGCTGACATCCGACAGCGCGCGGTTCAGCGGCTCGACCTTGCGGATTTCGCAGCAGCGCTTGCGCAGATCGACGCTTTCGTAAAACGCGTTCAGACCGTGCGAGCTGACGTATTCCTCAACCGCGGCGGCTTGCGGATGAAACTGTTCGATCTCGTAGCCGTAGCGCTCTTTCACGCGATCGAGCATGCCAAGCGTTTCCGCATGCAGACGGCCCGTGTTCAGCGAGAAGATGCCGATCGTCACGCCACGCGACAGAATCGCGTGCGTGAGCAGCATGTCTTCCGCGGCGAGGCTGCTGGCGAGCTTCACATTCGCGTGACGCGCGGCGATCGAATCGAGCAGCGCATCGAGGCGCTCGACCTTCGCGGCGAGTTCCGGCGTGAGCGATTGAACGGTGCTCATGCCGGAACCTTTTGCACCGCAGCGGCAGCCGAGGCATCGGCGCCACGGCGGCGAAACAGCGGTGACGGGTTGTCGACCGCGCCTTGATACTGCACGCTGAATTCGTCGAACGCCTTCAAAGCGTCGTTGAAGTCCTTGTCCGCGCGCAACGCATACGCGTCGAAGCCGCAACGGAACATGAACGTGAGCTGATCGCGCAGCACGTCGCCGATCGCGCGCAACTCGCCCTTGTAGCCATAGCGCTCACGCAGCAGGCGGCCGATGCTGTAGCCGCGGCCGTCGCGGAACACCGGGAAGTCCACGCCGATCAGCGCGATCTTGTCGAAGTCGCCGGCGATATCCGCCGGTTCGCTATCCGGCGCGAGCCACACGCCGATTTCAGCCGCGCTGCGCGAAGCGATCAACGCGTCGCGGGAAGCCTGCCACAACGCGAGCGGCACCAGCACCTTGCCGGCCGGCAATGCATCGACTGCGGGCAGCGTGCCGTCTTCAGCGGCGCGCACCACCGTCCAGTCATCGGTGACGATCGCGCGGTTCTTGATGATAGAAGCCATCTGTTCAGTATCCTTTTCGCGGTTACGCGTGAGCCGGTTGACGCGAGGCGTACACGCGTTCCTTGAACGGGGTGATGCCGATGCGGGTGTACGTTTCGATGAAGCGCTCGCCTTCCTGGCGGTTCTCCACGAACGTATCGATCACCTTGCTCATCACGTCCGGCATTTCTTCCGCCGAGAACGACGGGCCGATCACGCGGCCGAGGTGCGCGCCGGTGGCGCCCGTGCCCTGCTCGCCGCCGAGCGTCACCTGATACCACTCCGAGCCGTCCTTATCGACGCCCAGAATGCCGATGTTGCCGACGTGGTGGTGACCGCACGCGTTGATACAGCCCGAGATGTTCAGCGACACGTCGCCCAGGTCGTACACGTAGTCGAGGTCGTTGAAACGCTCCTGGATCGCGAGCGCGATCGGAATCGACTTCGCATTCGCGAGCGAGCAGAAATCGCCGCCCGGGCACGCGATGATGTCGGTCAGCAAGCCGATGTTCGGCGTCGCGAAACCTTGCGCCTTGGCCTTTTCCCACAGCGCGAACAGGTCGCGCTTCTTCACGTTCGCGAGAATCAGGTTCTGTTCGTGCGACACGCGGATTTCGCCGGACGAGTACTCGTCGGCCCAATCGGCGACCGCGTCCATTTGCGCGTCGGTGGCGTCGCCCGGGGCGATCGTGGTCGGCTTCAGCGACAACGTCACCGACGAATAACCCTCCACCTTGTGCGGACGCACGTTACGTTCGACCCATCGGGCGAACGCACGATTTTCCAGCAGATGCTTTTCGAACGACGCGTCCGTGTCCGGCAGCTTCTCGTAGACAGGCGGCTGGAAGTATTGCGACACGCGGTCAATTTCCGCTTGCGTGAGCGTGGAAGGACCGTCCTTCAGGTGTTGCCATTCATCCTCGACCTGCGCCGAGAATTTTTCCGGCGACAGCGCCTTCACGAGAATCTTGATGCGCGCCTTGTACATGTTGTCGCGGCGGCCATAGCGGTTGTACACGCGCAGCACGGCTTCGCAGTACGTCAGCAAATGTTGCCACGGCAAATCCCGGCGAATGATCGCGCCGATGATCGGCGTGCGGCCCATGCCGCCGCCGGCCAAAATGTCGACCACCAGCTCGCCCTGCTCGTTCTTCTTCAGATACACGCCGAGGTCGTGAATCTGCACGGCGGCGCGGTCTTCCTTCGAACCAGAGACGGCGATCTTGAACTTACGCGGCAGCCACGCGAATTCCGGGTGGAACGTCGACCATTGACGCAGGATTTCCGCCCATGGACGCGGATCGACCACTTCATCCGGCGCGACTCCGGCGAACTGGTCGGCGGTGATGTTGCGGATACAGTTGCCCGAGGTCTGAATGCCGTGCATCTGCACCGCGGCGAGCTTGCGCAGGATTTCCGGCGTTTCCTCGAGCTTGATCCAGTTGTACTGGATGTTCGAGCGCGTCGAGAAGTGGCCATAGCCGCGGTCATGTTCATGCGCGATCCGGGCCAGCACGCGCATCTGGTCGCTGCGAAGATTGCCGTACGGAATCGCGATGCGGTGCATGTACGCGTGGCGCTGCATGTACAGGCCGTTCTGCAGACGCAGCGGACGGAACTCCTCTTCGCTCAATTCGCCCGACAAGCGGCGGCGAACCTGATCGGCGTACTGCGCGACCCGTTCATCGACGATGGTCTGGTCGTACTGATCGTATTGGTACATTCGGGGACCCCAATTTTTTTTGCGTGACACACGGCGGTCCGGCGGCCGGCGCACCGGTTCTGCCGCGCCCTGGACATCCGTGTTTGTCAGCTCGCGAGAGTCAGGGTTTAGACCTATCTCTCATTTGCTTATAACAAATACAGATATCCATATTGGAAAAGATGGACAGATCGTAATAAACTCGCCTTATATTTCAAACGACTAAAAAATTCTTTTAATATGCGGAGAGGTTATATATGAACCTGCATCAATTCCGCTTCGTCCGCGAGGCTGTGCGGCAGAACTTCAATCTGACCGAAGCGGCCAAGGCACTGTATACAAGCCAGCCGGGCGTCTCCAAGGCGATCATCGAGCTGGAAGACGAGCTGGGCGTGGAAATCTTCACCCGCCACGGCAAGCGCGTGCGTTCACTCACCGAGCCAGGGCGCATTATCCTGCAGTCGGTCGAGAAAATCCTGCAGGAAGTCGAGAGCCTCAAGCGAGTCGGTAAAGATTACGCGGCGCAGGACCAGGGCAATCTGGTGATCGCCGCCACCCACACCCAGGCGCGCTACTCACTTCCGGCCGCCATCGCCGAATTCAAGAAGCGCTTCCCCAAGGTTCACCTTTCGATTTTGCAAGGCAGCCCGACCCAGGTGGCCGAAATGGTGATTCACGACCAGGCCGACCTCGCCATCGCCACCGAGGCGATCGCCAACTATAAGGAACTGGTCTCGCTGCCCTGCTTCCAGTGGCACCACGTTGCCGTGATGCAGCCGGATCATCCGCTGCTCGACCGCAAACTTTTGTCGCTGGATGATCTGACCCAGTATCCGCTGATTACGTATGACAACGCGTTCGCCGGCCGCACCAAGATCAACGAGGCGTTCCGGCTGCGCGGGCTGCACCCGGACATCGTGCTGGAGGCAATCGACGCCGACGTGATCAAGACCTACGTGGAACTGGGTCTGGGCGTCGGCATCATGGCGGATATCGCGTTCAACGCCGAGCGCGACCGTCATTTGCGCGCGATGCCTGTCGGCCACCTGTTCGGCAGCAACGTGACGCGGGTCGCGCTGAAACAGGGCGCCTATCTGCGCAGCTATGTGTATACGCTCGTCGAACTGCTGTCGCCGAGCATGAATCGCAAGCTGATCGAACAGGCGCTCAAGGGCGAACACGAAACCTACGAACTTTGACCTCACCACGCTTCCCGCTACGGAGACCCTTCGATGACGTCGTGTAAGAAAAAAATCAGCGGCCTGACTCCCGCTATTGCCGCTTTTGGTTTTGGCGCGCTTTTGCTCGCCACCGCAGCCCACGCCGACCTCAAGGTCGGCATCGATCTGTCGAGCACCGGCCCGGCCGCGGTGATCGGCATCACCAGCAAGAATGCGATGCTGATGTGGCCGGCCACGATCGCCGGCCAGAAAGCCGACTACATTTTCCTCGACGACGCCTCCGACCCCGGCGCCGCCGTGCGCAACATCCGCAAGCTGATCAACGAGGATCACGTCGACGTGATCGTCGGCCCGAACATCACACCGGCGGCGATGGCCGCGCTCGATCCGGTCGCCGAAAGCCAGACGCCGATGATCACGCTGATCGGCTCGGCGAGCGTGGTGGAGCCGCAGGAAGGCAAGAAGGTGTGGGCCTACAAGATGGCGCAGACCGACAGCGCGATGGCCGACGTGATGACGCGCTACATGTCGAACCACAACGTGAAGACGGTGGGCTTCATCGGTTTCGCGGACGGCTACGGCGAGAGCTGGCTCAACGAGTTCAGCAAGTTCGCGGCGCTGCGCCATATCCAGCTGGTCGCCACCGAGCGCTACAACCGCACCGACGCGAGCGTCACCGGTCAGATCCTCAAGCTGATCGCCGCCAGGCCCGACGCGATCCTGATCGCCGGCGCGGGCACGCCGACCGTGCTGCCGCAGCGCACGCTCATCGAGCGCGGCTTCAAGGGCCCGATCTATCAGACGCACGGCATCGCCACGCCCGAGTTCATCAAGCTGGGCGGCAAGGACGTGGAAGGCACGCTGTTCCCGACCCAGCCGGTGGTCGTCGCGCGCACGCTGCCGGCCGATCATCCGGCGAAGAAGGCCGCGCTCGCTTTCGCCAACGAGTATGAGGCGAAGTACGGTCCAGGCAGCGTGACGCAGTTCGCGGGCGATGCGGCAGGTGTTTATCCGCGCCTTCAGGACGCGGTGGCGCGTGCGCTAAAAACCGCGCAACCGGGCACGCCGGCTTTTCGCATCGCACTGCGCGACGAACTGGAGCGCGCGCATGAACTCGTCGTGCCGAACGGAGTGGTCAGCACGAGCGCGAAGGACCACGTGGGCCTGGATCAGCGCGCCAGCGTGATGGGCGTGATCAGGAACGGCAAGTTCGTCTATTTGAGCCAGTGAGCAGGAGACGCGCCGCGCCGAGCTGCGTGTACCATGCTGACGGCCGGCTTGCGGTGAACGCGGGCTCAGGCTAATTTGCCGATTCCGTGCGAGCGCGCGGCGCCTTTGCCGATAGGCATAAGGCCGCCGCCGCGCACCGCCAGTCCGTGAAGTCCGTCCCACCGCGCATGTTTAAAACCAGAAAACGCATCATCATCGCCGCCGCCGTGGCCGTCGTGATCCTCGCTATCGCGATCGTGCAGGCGATCAGGAAGCGCGGCGAACCCGCCGCGGCCACCGACACGGTCTCTTCCGTTGTCGAATTCGCCCCCGACGATCTCACCACGGTGAGCCGCCGCTCGCTCTCCGAGACGCTGCCGCTAACCGGGTCGTTGCGCGCCGTCACGCAAGCCGCGGTCAAATCCAAGGTGGCCGGCTCCGCGCTCGAAGTGATGGTGCGCGAGGGCGACTCGGTCAAGACCGGCCAGATTCTCGCGAAGATCGACGCCCGCGACTATGTGGCTCGCGCGGAGCAAAGCCGCGGCCAGATGGCGGCGATGGCCGGCCAGCTCGACATCGCGAAACAGACGCTCGACAACAACCGCGTGCTGGTCGAAAAAGGCTTCATCTCGAAGAACGCTTTCGACACCGCGCAAAGCCAGTACGAAATCGCCCGCGCGAATCTCGATGCGGCGAGGGCGGCGCTGGCGTCGTCGAATCTATCGCTGGCCGATACCGTGGTGCGCTCGCCGCTCGACGGGCAAATCGCCACGCGCTCGGTCGAGCCCGGCGAAAAAGTCGCCGTCGACGCCAAGCTGTTCGACGTGGTCGATCTGCGCACGCTCGAACTGGAAGCGCCGGTGCCGGTCGGCGAAATCGGCCGCGTGCGGATCGGCCAGCCGGTGCGGATCGCTTTCGACGGCATCGAGACGCCGGTGCAAGGCGTGATCACGCGCATCAATCCCGCCGCGCAGGCCGGCTCACGTTCGATCATGGTGTACATGCAGGTCGCCAATCCGTCCGGCACGCTGCGGGTCGGCATGTTCGGCACCGGCACGATCGCGGTCGGCAGCCGCCAGAACGCGCTGGCGGTGCCGGTCACGGCGGTACGCACCGACGGCACGCGCCGCAGCGTCTATACGCTCGTCGACGGCAAGCTGGTCGAGCAGCCGGTGCAGACCGGCGTGAGCGGCGATGCGGATGGCGGCACGTGGACCGAAATCGTCGGCGGGCCGTTGGCGCCTGGTCAGCAGATCGTGAAGAACAATCTCGGCTCGTTGCGCATCGGCAGCACCGTGCGCGTGGTGCAGCCGGCGCAAGCGGCGCAAGCGGCCAGCGTGCCGGGCGCAAGCAGCCCGCGCTGACCGGAGCCCTCGCCCATGTGGTTCACGCGCATCAGCATCGGCAACCCGGTGCTCGCCACGATGATGATGACGGCGTTCCTCGTCATCGGTCTCTTTTCGTATCAGCGGCTGAAGGTCGATCAGTTTCCCGACATCACGTTCCCGGTCGTGGTTGTGCAAACCGCGTATCCGGGGGCGTCGCCGGAATCGGTCGAATCCGACGTCACGCGCAAGGTCGAGGAAGCGGTCAACACGATCAGCGGCATCGAGCAGATCACTTCGCGCTCGTATGACGCGCAGTCGGTGGTGATCGTGCAGTTCGATCTTTCGGTGGATGCGGTGCAGGCCGCGCAGGACGTGCGCGACAAGATCGCGCTGATCCGCCCCGATCTGCGCGACGGCGTGAAGGAACCGCGCGTGCTGCGCTACGACCCGGCGGATATGCCGATCGTCACGGTGGCCGTGTCGAACGCGCCGGGTGCGTCGCTCTCCACGCGCGATCTCACCACCGTCGCCGATCAGATCGTGAGGAAGCGGCTCGAAACCGTGCGCGGCGTCGGCTCCGTGTCGCTGGTGGGCGGCGTCAAGCGGCAAGTGCAGATCGACGTGAATCCGCAAAAGCTGCAGGCGCTCTCGATCGGCGTCGATCAGGTGATCCGCGCGGTGCAGAACGAGAATCAGGAGATTCCCGCCGGGCCGCTCACGTCGAGCAATGTCGAGCAGGCCGTGCAGGTCAAGGGCCGCTTCGAGAAGCCGGGTGACTTCAAGCGGATCATCGTCGCGCGGCGCGGCGCGCAGTCGGCGATTCCAACGGCGTCCTCCGCCACGCAGCCGGTCACGCTCGACCAGGTCGCCGACGTGGTGGACGGCCAGCAGGAACCGGACAGCATGGGTCTGCTCAACGGCCAGCGCGCGTTGTTCCTGTCGGTCATCAAGGCGCAGGGCGAAAACACGGTGGACGTCGCGCACGGCGTGAGTGCGGAAGTCGCGCGTTTGCAGCCGCAATTGCCGCCGGGCGTGAAGCTCAGCATCACCGACGACTCATCGATCAACATCGAGGAAAGCGTCAACGAAGTGAAGCGCACCTTGCTCGAAGGCGCGTTGCTCACGGTGCTGATCGTGTTCCTGTTCCTCGGCTCATGGCGCAGCACGGTGATCACCGGCCTCACGCTGCCGATCGCGCTGATCGGCACCTTCGCGGTGATGTACGCCTGCGGCTTCACGATCAACGTGATCACGCTGATGGCGCTCTCACTGTGCGTCGGCCTGTTGATCGACGACGCGATCGTGGTGCGCGAAAACATCGTGCGTCATGTGCAGCTCGGCGCGGACCATCGCACGGCCGCGCTCGACGGCACCAAGGAAATCGCGCTCGCCGTGCTGGCCACCACCTTTTCGATCGTCGCGGTGTTTTTGCCGGTGGGGTTCATGGGCGGCATCATCGGCCGCTTCTTCCATCAGTTTGGCATTACGGTGGCCGCCGCCGTGCTGATCTCGATGTTCGTGTCGTTCACGCTCGACCCGATGCTCTCGTCGATCTGGCCCGACCCCGATCTGCACGACGCGGACACGGGCCGCAAAGGCTACCGTTACGGCCGCCTCATCGAGCGTTTTCTGCACCTGTTCGACACGCAAATCGCTCACCTCACGACTTTCTATCAGCGCCTGCTCGGCTGGTCGCTCAGACATCGCGCGCTCACACTGGTCGTAGCCGCGGCGACGTTTTTCGGCAGTCTGTTTCTGGTGCCGTTCGTCGGCACCGAATTCGTGCCGAATGCGGACTTCTCCAAAACGCAGATCGGTTTGAACACGCCGGTGGGCACCTCGCTCGAAGCCACGTCGGAGAAAGTCAAACAGGTGCAGGCGATTCTCGCCACCTACCCCGAAGTGCGCTTCAGTTACGCGACCGTCAACTCGGGCAACACGCAGGGCAAGAACACCGCGCTCATCACCGTGCGCCTGAAAGACCGGCGCGACCGCACGCGCGGCATGGTCGAATTGAACCAGGTGTTTCGCGCGCGGCTCGCCTCGGTGGCGGGCGTGTCGATCACCGAAATCGGCGTGCCGGACGGCGCGGGCAGCACGAAGGCGATCCAGTTGAGTTTGCAGGGCGACAACATCGACGAACTGCGCCGGCTCTCCGAAGCGGCTCAGGCGCGAATGGTAAAGATTCCCGGCCTCGTCGACCTCGATTCGAGCCTCAAGGCGGACAAGCCGATCGTCGCGATCAACGTGAAGCGCGAACTGGCGTCGGACCTCGGCGTGGGCGTGGCCGATATCGGCACCGCATTGCGGCCGCTACTTTCCGGCGACGCGATCAGCACGTGGCGCGCGCCCGACGACCAGGACTACGACGTCAGCGTGCGCTTGCCGCGCGCGCACCGCCAGGACGTGGACGATCTCGCGAAGCTGATGATCGCCACCAACCGCACCGACGCCAACGGCGCGCCGGTGCTGGTGCCGCTGCGGCAGATCGCGGACATCGTCAGGACGACCGGCCCCGACGTGTTGAACCGGCGCGACCTGCAACGCGAGGTGATGTTGTCGGCGAACGTGAACGGCCGCTCGCCTGGAGAAGTCGCATCCGACATCGCGAAGACGCTCGACGCGATGCATCTGCCGGCGGGTTACCACTATCGCTTCGAAGGCTCGACCAGGAGCATGAACGAGTCGTTCGTCTATGCGGTGGAAGCGCTGGCGCTCGCGGTGATCTTCATCTACATGATTCTCGCGTCGCAGTTCGCAAGCTTCGCGCAGCCGCTCGCGATCATGGCGTCGCTGCCGCTCACGCTGATCGGCGTGCTGATCGCGCTGCTGCTGTTCGGCAGCACGCTGAACATGTTCTCGATCATCGGCTTCGTGATGTTGATGGGGCTCGTGACCAAGAACGCGATTCTGCTGGTGGACTTCGCGAACCAGGCGCGGCGCGGCACGCTGCTCGACGCATCGGGCAAGGGCCGCATGATGGAGCGGCGCGAGGCCTTGCTCGAAGCGGCGCGCGTGCGTCTGCGGCCGATTCTGATGACCACGCTGGCGATGATCTTCGGCATGCTGCCGCTCGCCGCCGCGCTCGGCGAAGGCGGCGAGCAGCGCGGGCCGCTCGGGCAGACGGTGATCGGCGGGGTGATTACGTCGTCGATTCTGACGCTCGTGGTGGTGCCGGTGGTGTATACGGTGCTGGAGGATTGGGCAGACTGGCTGCGGCGTAAATTCCGCCGCAAGCCGCGATGAGGCCATGACCCGGCGACGCGCGGCCCGCGCGAAATTGTTAAAGTAGTAGTCTTTTCCCGACCAGCGGTCCTACATCATGCGCACCACCCGAGCCATCCACGCTGTCGAACGGCTGAAAACGCGCAGCGGCAATCCGCAGTTCGCCGCGATCAGCCTGTCGGGCGGCCTGTTCTATCTGGTCGACAAATCGAGCGGCACCGACAGGAAAGTTTCCGATCCGCTCACGCTCGACGACTTCGTCAAATTCGTCGATGCTTACGGTCCGCCCAAACCGCGCAAGGCCAGCAAGCTCGATATCGCGTTCGAAGAACAGCTCAAGAAGAGCAAGGGCGGTTGAACGGCGGGCGCGATAGCTTCGCAGCTTCAACGCTTCGTCTCTTTCAACCCTCGCCGATCTCCCGCCACTGCCCATCGGCCGCGCTGCTTGCCAGCACCGCATCGATGAAACGCAAGCCGGCGACGCCGTCTTCGACCACCGTCAGCAGCAGGCTTTCAGCAGGCAGCGGGCGGCCTTCGTCCAACGCTTCTATCTGCAAGGCCGCGTCCTTGTACAACTGCGCGAACGCTTCCAGATAGCCTTCAGGATGCCCCGGCGGCACGCGCGTCGCGTGCGCCGCGATTGCGCTGTTCACTCGCCCTCGCGTCAAGCGCTCAGTTGAACCACCGAGCGGCGTGAACCCCAATTCATTGGGATGTTCCTGATCGAAGGCGAGGCTCGCCTTCGTTCCATACACCCGCAGACGCAACGCATTTTCCGCGCCGCTCGCCACCTGGCTCGCCCACAGCATGCCGCGCGCGCCGTTCGAATAGCGCAGCATCGCCTGCACGTGATCATCGATACGGCGTCCGGGCACGAAGGTATGCACCTCGGCGGATAACGCTGCGGGCGTCATGCCGGTGACGAATGCCGCGAGATGATACGCATGCGTGCCGATATCGCCGAGGCAGCCTGCGGGACCGGCCAATGCGGGATCCGTACGCCAGCCGGCCTGCTTGTTCACACCGCTCGTTTCTATCGGCTCGGCCAGCCAGTCCTGCGCGTATTCCACTTGCACGACGCGTATTTCACCCAGCTCCCCTCGTTCGATCAGTTCGCGCGCATGACGCACGAGCGGATAGCCGGAGTACGTATGCGTCAACGCAAACAGCTTGTTCTTCTCGCGAGCGAGCTTCGCCAGCGCCTCGCCTTCCGCCAATGAAATCGCGAGCGGCTTGTCGCACACCACGTGAATGCCCGCTTCGAGAAAAGCCGTCGCCACCGGCGCATGCAGATGATTCGGCGTGACGATCGCCACCGCGTCGATACCGTCGTCACGCGCGGCTTCGGCACGCGCCATCTCTTTCCAGTCCGCATAACTGCGCGCGATGCCGGCCTCGGCGGCGCTCGCTTGCGCGCGCTGCGGATCGGACGACAACGCGCCCGCCACCAGTTCGAAACGATCATCGAGCCGCGCCGCGATCCGATGCACCGCGCCGATAAACGCGCCCTGCCCGCCGCCGACCATGCCTAACTTTAGCCTTCTGTGTGGCATCGCTCTCGCTCCCTGGTGATCGATTGCAGTCAAATCGCTAGCGGATGCCGAGCACGCGCTTCAATTGCGCCGCATCGACGCCGCTGCCCGCGAAGTCGTCGAACGCATGCTCGGCCACGCGGATGATGTGGCGGCGAATGAACTCCGCGCCTTCACGCGCGCCGTCGTGTGGATGCTTCAGCGCGCACTCCCACTCCAGCACAGCCCAGCCGGGAAAACCGTATTGCGCCATCTTCGAGAAGATCGCGCCGAAATCGATCTGCCCGTCGCCGAGCGAGCGGAAGCGACCCGCGCGTTCGACCCAGCCGCTATAGCCGCCATACACGCCTTGCTTGCCGTTCGGACGAAACTCCGCGTCCTTCACATGGAACGCTTTGATGCGCTCGTGATAGATGTCGATGAACGCGAGGTAATCCAGTTGCTGCAGGATGAAATGGCTCGGGTCGTAGAGAATATTGGCGCGCGGGTGGTGCTTCACGGCGTCGAGAAAGCGCTCGAATGTCACGCCGTCGTGCAGGTCTTCGCCCGGATGCAATTCGTAGCAGACGTCGACGCCGGCTTCGTCGAATGCATCGAGAATCGGCGTCCAGCGGCGCGCGAGTTCATCGAATGCGGCTTCGATCAAACCTGCCGGACGCTGCGGCCAGGGATACAGATACGGCCACGCCAGCGCGCCCGAAAACGACACATGCGTGTTCAGGCCCAAACGCTGTGACGCCTGCGCCGCGAGTTTCATCTGCTCGACGGCCCACTGCGTGCGCGCAGCAGGATTGCCACGCACGTGCTCCGCGGCAAAGCCGTCGAATAACGTGTCATAGGCGGGATGCACCGCAACCAGTTGCCCTTGCAGATGCGTCGACAGTTCGGTGATCGTCACGCCCGCGTCTTCGGCGGTTTCGCGCAATTCGTCGCAATACGTCTGGCTCGCCGCCGCCTGTTCGAGATCGATCAGGCGCGCGTCGCACGGCACCTGAATGCCCTTGAAGCCGAGACTTCCGGCCCAACCCGCCAGATGCGCAAGATTGTCGAAAGGCACTTCGTCGCCCATGAACTGAGCCAGAAAGATCGCCGGGCCCTGGATGGTTTTCATCGTATGGTTCCTCAAAGCTCGATGCGCTCGCGGCACGCTACAACAACCCGCATGCCGCGAGCGCACCGTGCGCGCCGCTCAGAACGGCGAGTCGGGAAAGTAGAACTGCTGCGCGTTTTCCTTCGTGATCAGCACCGACGGAATGATCGTGGTGGCCGGCAGCTTCTCGCCCTTGAGCCGTGCTTCGGCGGTGAGCTTGATCGCGTCATAGATGAACTTCGGCGAATACGACACGTCGGCCTTGATGAGCGGCGCGCCGTCCATCACGTTCTTCACCATGCCCTTCGAGCCCGCGCCGCCGAACACGATCTTGATGTCGTTGCGCTTGGCCTGGTCGATTGCCTTGATCACGCCGACGGCCATGTCGTCGTCGGCGGCCCACACGGCGTCGATATGTTTGAAGCGCGTGAGGTAATCCTGCATCACCTTGAACGCGTCGTCGCGATTCCAGTTTGCATATTTCGCGTCGAGAATCTTGATGTTCGGATACGCCTTCAGCACGCCGGTAAACGCGGTCCAACGCTCGTTGTCGAGCGTCGTCGGAATGCCGCGCAGCGCGACGATATCGCCCTTGCCGTCGAGCGCTTTCGCCAGATATTCGGCGGGAATTCTGCCGAATGCGGTGTTGTCGCCCGCGACGTAGGCGTCCTGCGCGCTGTTGTCGGTCAAGCCGCGGTCGACCACCGTCACGTACACGCCCTTCCTCTTCACCTGCGCGACCGGCTGCGTGAGCGAGGCCGATTCGAACGGGAAGATCACCAGCGCGTTGATCTTGTTGACGGTCACCAGATCCTGCAACTGGTTCGCCTGTTCGGGCGAACCGGCCGCGGTCTTCACGATCACTTTCAGATCGGGGTGCGCTTTCTCCAGATCGGCTTTCGCCTTGTTCGCCCACCAGACGATGCCGCCCGTGAAGCCGTGATCGGCCGTCGGAATCGCGACGCCCAGCGTGACTTTTTCAGCGGCACGCGCTGTAGCGATACCCGCCACGCCTGCCGTGCCCAGTATCCCCAACGCCAGCATGCCGGCGCCGACCGCTCGAATGATCTGCTTCATGATTGTGTCTCCTGTGTCGATCAGAGTTAGCGCTTTAGCGCTTACTTTGATCCCATGCAACATAGTTGCGTTTATGAGGCGTTCGTGCGCGCCGATTCTGGAATATGCCCTTGTTTCAGGTTGAAGCCACCACAGCTATCGCCGTCCGCGCTGCACGAACGCGACGAAGATAATCACCACGCCCTGCACCGCCGCGTTCAGATACACGCTGATGATGCTGGTCAGATTAAGAATGTTCGCGATCACCGAGAGCAGAATCGCGCCGATCACCGTGCCGACCACGCGCCCCTCGCCGCCCTTTAAAGCGGTGCCGCCCACCACCACCGAGGCGATCGCCTCGAGTTCCCATAGCAGGCCGGTGGTCGGCGTGGCCGAACCGAGCCGCGGCACATAGAGCACGGTGGCGACGCCGACGCAAATGCCGAGCAGCACGTACGTGACGATCTTCACCGTATCGACGCGAATCGCCGCATAGCGCGCGACCTGTTCGTTCGAGCCGATCGCCTGCACGTGCCTGCCGAACGCGGTGCGATTAAGGATCAGCGCGCCGCCCGCGGCCACCACGAGGAACACCCAGATCGGCACCGGCACGCCGAAAAGGCTCGCGTAATAAACCGGCCCATACAGATCGGATAACGAATTATCCAGGGTCAGCGCGCCGCCGTCGGCGAGCCAGGTGAGCACCGCGCGAAAAATACCCAACGTCCCCAGCGTGACGATAAACGGCTCGATACGTCCTTTCGTAATCAGCAGGCCATGCGCGCAGCCGAACAATCCGCCGAGCAACAGCGCGAACACGATGCCGAGCGTCACGATCGCCAGGGGCGCGAACGTATGTCCGCCGACGCCCGTTGCGAGCGCGTTCATCAGCCAGATCATGCTGCCCGCGATCAGTGCCGCCATCGAGCCGACCGACAGGTCGATGCCGCCTGAAATGATCACGAAGGTCATGCCGACCGCGATGATGCCGATGAACGACGTGCGCGTAAGCACGTTCATCATGTTGTCGAGCGTCGCGAAATCGCGGTTGAGCAGCGTGCCGGCAATGCACAGCGCGACCAGTCCGGCGAGCGGCCCGAGTGCGTACAGTCGATGCGCGAAGCGCAACGCGCGGCCGGGTTGCACGGCTTCAGTGGGTGCCGGTCGCATGGGCGATCAACTCCTCTTCGGTCAGATGCTCGAGCGTGAGCGTCGCTTGCAGGCGTCCCGCGCGCATCACGGCGACGCGGTGGCACAAGCCGATCAGCTCGATCAGTTCGGATGAAATGACGATCACCGCGCGGCCTTGCGCGGCGAGACGATGAATCAGGAAATAGATGTCGCGTTTCGCACCGACATCGACGCCACGCGTCGGCTCGTCGAGCACGATCACGTTCGGGTCCGGTTGCAGGAACTTGGCGAGCGCGAGCTTCTGCTGATTGCCGCCTGAGAGCATGCGCGCGCGGCTCGACAGGTCGCCGGTGCGAATGCCGAATTCGCTCACGGCCTTCGTCAATGCCGCGCGCCCCGCTTTCAGATCGAGCAACGGATGCGCGTAACGTTCGAGCGTCATTAGCGTGACGTTGTCCTGCAAGCTCAGGTTCACGTGCAGGCCTTTGCCCTTGCGGTCTTCGCTCAGATACGTGAGGCCGTGCCGCATCGCGTCGCGCGGGCTTTTCAGATCGGCGCGACGGCCGGCGATGTCGATGTGGCCCGCCGTGCGCTTGCGCAAACCGATGATCGCTTCGAACGCTTCAGTGCGGCCCGCGCCGACGAGGCCCGCAAAGCCCAGCACTTCACCGGCGCGCACATCGAAGCTCAAGTCTTCCACCCAATCCGGCACGGTAAGACCGTGCACTTGCAACGCGATCGGCGCATCGGCGGGCACGGTGATCTTGTCGGGGAACATGTCGGAGACGTCGCGCCCCACCATCAGGTTCGCCATCTGCTGCCGCGCAAGTCCCGCCGTTTCGCCGCGCGCGACGAAACGGCCGTCGCGCATCACGATCACTTCGTCGGTGATGCGCTCCACTTCATCGAGCTTGTGCGAGATGTAGATGATGGTCACGCCTTCGGCCTTGAGCTTCGTCATCAGCGTGAAGAGCCGTTCGGTTTCGGACGGCGTGAGCGTGGCGGTCGGCTCGTCCATGATGAGCAGACGCGCGCGCCGCGAAAGCGCCTTCGCGATCTCCACCATCTGCTTTTCGGCGACGATCAATTCGCGCACCTTGGTATCGGGCGCCTTCTCCAGACCCACCTGCGCGAGATAACGCGCCGCCTCGACACGCATCGCGGCGTCGTCGACGAACCAGCCGCGTTTTTTCTCGTGACCGAGGTACATGTTCTGCGCGATCGTCAGGTGCTCGGCGAGATTGAATTCCTGGTGAATCAGCACGATGCCTTGCGCTTGTGCTTCGCGCGAGCCGATGAACTGCTGCGCGTGGCCGTCGACCAGCAAGGTGCCCGAGGTCGCCGTTTCATAGCCGGCGAGGATTTTCATCAGCGTGGATTTGCCCGCGCCGTTCTCGCCGAGCAGACCGTAGATGCGCCCCGGCGCCAGCTCGAAACTCACACCGTGCAGCACACGCACCGGGCCGAAGTCTTTACGGATGTCGTCGAAACGGATAGCGAGGCTCATGATTCACGCGCTCCCGCGGATCACGAGCCGATGCGGCAGCAGCACGCCCGGCACGCTCGCCAATGGATTCGCGAGCCGCTGCAGCAGCAGGCGCGCGGCGGTTTCGCCGAGTTCGCGCATCGGCTGCGCGATGGTGGTGAGCGGCGGATCGATTTGCGCGGCAATCGAGATGTCGTCGAAGCCGACCACCGCGATATCGTCCGGCACCCGCTTGCCGACGCTGCGCAAACCGTGGATCACGCCGATCGCCAACGTATCGGACACGGCGAAGATCGCGCTCGGCGCCTGCGACTGCTGCACCAGCGTGGCCGCGGCCGAGGCACCGGCTTCGTAGTCGAGGCTGTTCAGGTTCATGCGCCAGCGTTCGTCCGGCGTGATGCCCGCTTCGGTCAACGCGTCCAGATAGCCTTGCTGACGCTGTCGCGCGTACAGGTAGTCCACATCCGAATTGATCAGCCCGATGCGCCGATGACCGCGCGCGAGCAGATGGCGCACGGCGTCGCCTGCCGCGCGATAGTTGTCGATGCCCACGTACGGCACGCCCATTGACGGGTCGAACTCGCAGCACGCGACCCACGGCAGCGCACTGGACGCCTCGCCGAGCGCCTGCTGGATCGTCGCCGGATCGAGGCAGATCGCGCCATCCGCGCGGCGGCGCCGCAGCAGGTCGAAGTAACTGCGCTCGCGGCCTGGATCGGCGCCCGTGTCGCAGAGCAGCATGAAGTAGCCGTGCTGACGCGCGACGCTGTCGATGCCGCGCACGATCTCGGCGTAGAACGGATTGCCGACGTCCGGCACCATCGTCAGCAGCAGGCGGCTTTCGGCGGTGCGCAGATTGCGCGCGAGTTCGTTGACGCGATAGCCGCTCGCGTCGATCGCCGCCAATACCTTGTCGCGCGTGGCGGGCCGCACGTTCTCGTGGCCGTTCAGCACGCGCGACACCGTCGCCACGGAAACGCCCGCCTGCTCGGCGACGCCGGCAATCGACATGCCCTCGACCGCACGCGGCGGCCGAACCTCGGGCTGCGAACGCACGCCGGACGACACGGCGGGGTCCGCCTTGGACGACGATCTGGACAAGTGAACTCGCTTCGAAAATGTAATCGATTACATTCTTGTGCCATCGACGCCGGAATCGCAAGCACGGATTGCTAGGGATTAACACGGAGGCGACCGGGCACGGCGAGGGTCCGTTCCACGATGCGGCCATGCAGCACACCGCCCGCAAGCGCCCGGGTTGGCGCCGCCATTTGGTACAATCCCGCAGTTACCCTGCCGTGGCTTGCTTTCTGAGTCATACCGCGCGAGTCGTACCGTGAGGCCGCCGGTCAGTGGAAAAACCGCAAACCCCGCCAAACCAAACCGCCGAATCCATCATGAACATCGAGCAAGCGCGTTTCAACATGATCGAACAGCAGATCCGCCCCTGGGAAGTGCTCGACCAGGACGTGCTGAATCTGCTCTCGATCGTCAAGCGTGAAAATTTCGTCCCCACCGTATACCGCGACCTGGCCTTCGTCGACTTCGAAGTGCCGCTGCCGGCCGGCCAGCACATGCTGGCGCCGCGCATCGAGGCGCGCGTGCTGCAGGAACTGGCGGTGAAGAAACACGAAAGCGTGCTCGAAATCGGCGCCGGCTCCGGTTACATGGCGGCGCTTCTCGCGCACCGCGCGCAGCACGTGCTGACGGTCGATATCGAACCGGAACTGGCTGAGTTCGCAAAGAACAACCTGATCGCCAATGGCGTGCTGAATGCGGAAGTCGCGACCGGCGACGCGTCGCGCGGCTGGACCGGCGCCCCGTACGACGTGATCTGCGTGTCGGGCGGCCTGCCGGTGCTGCCGCAGGAAATCCTCGAACAACTGAAGATCGGCGGCCGGCTGGCCGCGTTCGTCGGCACCGCGCCGGTCATGAAGGCGCAGATCATCACGCGTATCGACGAGAAGCAGTACCGTATCGCCGACGTGTTCGAAACGTATGTCGAGCCGCTCGTCAACGCCGTGCAGCCGCCGCGTTTCAAGTTCTGATTTGCGCGCTCATTTGCGTGTTTTTCCGTACGGCCGGCACGCCGCCGTTACCTGAACTGGATGTCCCGCTGATGCAAAATCTAACCGCTCCCGCGCTGGCCGAATGGCTCGCCGATCAATCGCGTCCCGCGCCCGTGCTGCTCGACGTGCGCGAGCCGTGGGAAATCCAGACGGCGTCGATCGCCGGCGCCGTATCGATTCCCATGCGTGAGATTCCCGCGCGCAGCGAGGAACTCGACGACGACGCGCAAATCGTCTGCGTCTGCCATCACGGCGCGCGCAGCGCCCAGGTCGCGATGTTCCTCGAATCGCGCGGCCATGCCAACGTCTTCAATCTGCAAGGCGGGATCGACGCGTGGTCGCGTCAGGTCGATCCGACCGTCCCCACCTACTGATCGAACGGCCTTGATGATGCGCCGGCGGGTGGCGGTCCTCCTCGCCGCCGTAACGCTCGCGTGCGTGCTGCCCGCGTTCCCCGCGCGGGCCGTGGGTCTTTCCCAGCTTTACGACGAAGCGCTCTCCAACGACGCGCAACTGCAAAGCGCGCGCGCCGCGCTCGCCGCCAACAGCGAAGAGCTGCCGCTCGCCCGTGCGAAACTGCTGCCGCAACTCTCCGCGTCGCTCAACACGAGCCGTCAGAACACGGATTTCGGCGGCGGCTTTCCTTCTTCCTACGGCAACAGCAACGGCTACGTGATTTCGCTCACGCAGCCGCTGATTCATGTCGATAGCTGGTACGGCTACGCGCAAGGCAAGCTCGCGGTGGATTCGGCGCAGGCGTCGTTCGCGCAGGCCCGCCAGGATCTGATCGTGCGGCTCGGCCAGGCTTACTTCGACGCGCTCGCCGCGCAAGACAGCCTGGCGATTGCGCGGTCGCAGAAGGCGTCGATTGCGCAGCAGCTCGAATCGGCCAGGCATTCCTTCGAGGTCGGCAATACCACGATCACCGACACCAACGAAGCACAGGCCAAATACGATCAGGCGATCTCGCAGGAAATCGCCGCGCAGAACGACCTCGCGGTGAAGCTGGCCGCGTTGCAGCAGATCGTCGGGCATCCGGTCGAGCATGTCGACGGCCTCGCCGCCGGTACGCCGCTGCCGCCGCCCGTGCCCGCGGACATCAACCAGTGGGTCGATGCCGCGACCGACGCCAACTATCAGGTCGTGCTCAAGCAGATCGCGCTGGATAGCGCGCAGCGCGAAACGTCGAAGGCCAAGTCCGGCCATCTGCCGACCGTCGATCTGGTGGCGAGCCGCTCACGCAGCAGTCTCGGCGCGGCGGGGGCGGGCAACTTCGGCGGCAATTTCGGCGGCGGCTTCGGCAGCGGCGCGAATACGCCCGCGCCCGGCACGCCGGCGCTCGCCGCCGAACTCGGCAACCTGGGCTCGTCGTACACGAACAGCACGATCGGCGTGCAGGTCACGATTCCGCTCTTTGCCGGCGGCGCGACGCAAAGCCGCGTTCGTCAGACGCTCGCACTCGAGGACCAGGCGGCCGCCGATCTGGATACCGCGCGGCGCAATGCGGCGCTCTCGGCGCGTCAAGCGTTTCTCGGCGTGGTGAGCGGACTCGCGCAGGTGCGCGCGCTGCAAACCGCCGAGCAATCCGCGCGCACATCGCTCGAATCGAATCTGCTTGGCTATCAGGTCGGCGTGCGGATCAATATCGACGTGCTCAACGCACAGGATCAGTTGTTTTCGGCGCGCCGCGACCTGGCGAAGGCACGCTACGACACGCTGATCAATAGCCTCAAGCTGAAGGCCGCGACGGCGAACCTCACCGATCAGGACGTGCTGCAGTTGAGCACGCTGCTCTCGCCGGTCGACGACGGTTCGCTGACCGCGTTGCCGCAAGCGCCGACGGTGCCGCATCCGGGCGCCGCGGCCAAAGGGGCAGCGGGCAAGTCAGGGCGGCGGGCGATGCCGAACATGACGGCGCCTCAGTAGGGGCGCTTTTTTTCCGCCTTCTTCTCTGATTTCCTCTCCCTCTTTCCATTTGGTCTCCGTTGGTTGCGCGTCATCGTCGGCGCGACGCGCACCGTGCACGGCCATTGGCGGTTCCACTACCCACATCCCGATTTTGCACGCTTCGCAACGACTCTAACATCGCGTTTTCATTGCGCCGCTTCGTGCATTCATTGCGGAAACTTCGCACGGTTTCCTGAGCACCGCACAGGCACCATCCTCCGACCGTTATTGGGGAGCCGTGTGTGATGAAAGTTTTGAAGATCGCGATGCTGGCCGCAACACTGTTGCCGCTCTCGTCGTATGCAACGTTGGGCGGCGCACCAAGCGCCGGCGCTTCCTTCCAGTTCGTGCCACACGCGATGCAGCAGTCCGTCCCCGGGGCGTCAGCGGCTGGGACCGCAAGCGCGGCGTCCTACACGATGCGTCAGTCGGTCGATGCCAACGGCGTGACGGTCCGCGAATACGTACTGCCGGGCAACGTCGTGTTCGCCGTCACGTGGGACGGACCGATCCGCCCGGATATGACGGCGCTGCTCGGCAGTTATTTCCCCAACTACGTGAGCGCGGGCCAGAGCCGAGCGCGCGGCACGGGGCCGCTCGTCGATGGCAACGACGATTTTCGCATCGAGTCCGCCGGCCGGTTAGGGCACTTCTTCGGCATGGCTTACCTGCCTCGCCTGATGCCCGCGAGCGTGCGTCCGGGCGATCTGCGATAAGCCCCCCGTCGAACCAGGAAAACAAAAAATGAACCTATTGAAGAATACGCTGTGGGTGGCCACGGCGGCCGCCGGCGTCATACTGGCGGCCTGCGGCGGTGGTGGCGGCGACAGCGGCAGCCAGAGCAACAGTTCCGTCAACTGGAACGCAACCCCCGACTGGGTCAACAACAACCCCGGCAATTCCGGGAATTCGGGCAACTCGGGTAACTCCGGCAACACGGCCAACATCAAAAGCGACCCGAACAATACGGTGCCGATCCGCGTCGACAACTCGATGGGCAGCTTCAATATGTTGTCGGCCTCGATCACCGTCTGCGTGCCCGGTCAACAGGGTCCGGGGCAATGCGTGACCGTCGACAAGATGGTGGTCGACACCGGTTCAACGGGCGTACGCATTGCGGCCAGCGCACTTCAGTCGCTCAACTCGCAACTGCTCACGCAAGCAGGCGCGGCCGACGATACGACGGGCGCGTTTCCGATCGCCGAATGCATGCCGTTCGCCTCGGGCTTCACATGGGGCTCGGTCAAGCGCGCCGACATCACGATCGGCAGCCGGACGGCCAGCAACATTCCGATTCAGGTGACGGGCGATGGCGCGTTTAGCACGCCGTCCGACTGCATCGCCCACGGTGGATCCGACATCAGCACCGCTAAAAGCCTCGGCGCCAACGGCATTCTTGGGATCGGGCACGGCGTCTATGATTCCCAGGACGCCGTGGACACTGCGATACCCGGGAACTACTACTACTGCCCGTCGGCAAACTCCTGCATCAGCACCCGCATGAAGGCCGCGAGGGAAGTGGCGAACCCGGTTGCCGCATTCGGCGCGGATTACAACGGCACGGTCATCCGCTTGCCCGCAGTGCCCGCGACTGGCCAGGCCGGCGTCGCGGGTCAACTGATATTCGGTGTGGGCACGCAGGCCAACAATGCGCTGCCGGCCAACGCCAATATCTTTGCGGTGGATAAACACGGTTCCCTGACGACCCAATACCAGGGCACCGTGTTTAACAACAGTGCAATCGACAGCGGCACCAACGTGTACCTCTTCCCAGACAACACGATTCCCAGGACTTCGGAGTTCTACACGCCGACGAGCGCACTCAGCCTGTCCGCAACGATCGAGGCCACGGATGGCTCCAGTGCACCGCTCGCGATCCCTTTCCTGATCGACAACGCGCTGAACCTGTCGGCGACCCGCAACGCGGCGTTCAACAACGTGGGCGCGTACATGTCGTACAGCCGCATGTTCCTCTGGGGCTTGCCGTTCTTCTATGGCCGCAGCGTGTACACCGTGATCGGCAACAGCAAGATCGGCACGCGGACGGGTCCGTTCGTTGCATTCTGACGACTGTATGAATGATGGAGGTGCTGCTTCGTAGCCGCACCTCCTCTTTTCGGCATTTCCCATTTCGCATTCGGATTTTTCGGCCAATCCCGATAAAGGCCCGCTGGCACCATGTTCCGACCTGTATTCTGGAGCATTGTGATGAGATTTGTGAAGATCGCGCTGAGCGCATTGGCGCTGTTGCCGCTGGCTTCTTATGCGGCATTGGGTGGTGCGCCGGACGGGGGTTCCTCCTCGCGGCCCCTGCTCCAGTCCGCAGCCCCGAACCCCTCTTCCGCCACCGCGGCTTATACCGTGCGCGTTTCGCGTGACGCCAACGGTGTCACGGTGCGCGAATACGTGCTGCCGACGAACGTCGTGTTTGCCGTCACTTGGGACGGGCCGCTGCGGCCTGACATGAGCAAGCTGCTAGGCAGCTACTTCCCCAATGCGGTTGCCGCCAGCGCAGGGCGCGCCCGCGGCACCGGTCCGTTGATCGAACGCAATGGCGACTTTCAGATCGAGTCAGCCGGCGCGCCTGGGCACGCTTCCGGCAAGGCGTTCTTGCCGCGCCTCGTCCCCGTCAACGTCCACGTGGAAGATTTGCAATGAAGCGGCGGATCGATCCACAGAACACAAGAAACATGAATACTTTCAATAAATCGCTTTGCTTCGCGATCCTGACTGCCAGCGTGACTCTGTCCGCCTGCGGCGGCGGTGGAGGCGACAACAACAACAGCGACTCGAACGCGACGCAGAACAACGAGAACCCGGCGCCGGTTACGCCGAAGCCGAGTCCGGCGCCCTCGCCAACTCCAGCTCCGACACCTTCGCCGAAGCCGAGTCCGGCGCCCTCGCCAAGTCCAGTTCCGACACCTTCGCCGATGCCGAGTCCCGCTCCGACTCCGACTCCTGCGCCGACTCCAAGCCCAGCGCCGAGTCCCGCTCCAACACCAACGCCGACTCCAAGCCCAACGCCGAGTCCCGCTCCGACACCGACGCCATCGCCCGTGGCTGACGTCAACACCATTCCGATCACCGTCGAACGGTGGACGGGGAATTACGCCAACCAGCCGTACGCGACCGTCACCATTTGCATCCCTGGTGTGCAGGGTGCGGACCAATGCGCAACGATCGATCACATGTTGATTGACACCGGTTCAGCAGGCGTGCGCGTTCTGGCAAGCGCGCTGGGCTCGGCGCTCGCAGGCCATCTGCCGGCGCAGACCGGCGCCACCGACGACCCCACCAGCGGTGCACCGATCGCCCAATGCGCGCAATTTGCGTCGGGCTACACGTGGGGTCCGATAAAGCGCGCCGACGTGACGATCGGCGGTAAAGCGGCAGGCAACCTGCCGATCCAGGTAATCAGTGACGGCGCGTATGCCACGCCGTCCGATTGCGCGTCGGGTGGCCTCGGGAACATCGGCACAGTGACCGATCTCGGCGCCAACGGCGTGATCGGCATTAGTTCCGCCGTGCGCGACTTTCCGCTCGCGGCCCAATACGCCCTATCGGCAACCTACTACTATTGTCCGTCCACGGGGTCGTGCACGAACACGCGCGTACCGCTCGATACGCAGGTCATGAATCCGGTCGCCAACTTCACTTCGGATAACAATGGCACGATCATCCGTCTGCCCGCGTTGCCGGCAGGCGGCGAGGCAAGCGTCACGGGCGAACTGGTGTTCGGTATTGGCACACAGCAGAACAATGCGTTGCCGTCGAACGCCAACATTATTCCGCTCGACAGTAACGGCTTCTTTACGACCGTGTACAAGGGCGCCTCGTTCGGCAGGTGTGTAATCGATAGCGGTTCGAATACGAACACTTTCCGGGACGCGACGATCCCGTTTGACCGATGGGGACGTTACACACCGTCGACCACGCTCAGCCTATCCGCCATGCTCAAACCCGGCAGCGGCGCAACTACGTCCGTAACTGTGCCGTTCCAGTTGGCCAATACGGCCAACCTGGTAAGTGGTCCATACGCCGCGCATGACGATCTGGGCGTCTATACGTCACTCTCCGACTACTTCATCTGGGGCCTGCCGTTCTTCTTCGGCCGCAACGTGTACACCGTGCTCAACGGCGCAAAGGTCGGCATGCGGACCGGTCCGTTCGCCGCCTTCTGAGTTTCCACGACTGCGAGCGTGTGACACATCAGGCCGGCGCCGAAAAAGCGCCGGCCTCTTTTCTTGCACCTTCCTTGTCACCGTTCTTCCCGTAAAAGCCCACCCTATTCCACCTCCCTCAACACCTCCCCCACCGTCCCAAATATCTCCTCGATCTGCGTCTCCTCCACAATCAACGGCGGTGAGAACGCCAGAATATCCCCTGTATAACGCGTCAACACGCCCTTCTCAAAGCAGCGCACGAACACGTCATAAGCACGCGCCCCAGGCGCTCCGTCACGCGGCGCCAACTCCACGCCCCCCACCAGCCCAAGATTGCGCACATCGATCACATGCCGTTCGCCGCGCAGCTTGTGAATCGCGTTCTCGAAGACCGGCGCCATCCGCGCGGCCCGTTCGAACAACTGCTCACGCTCGTACAGATCGATCGTCGCGCAAGCCGCGGCCGCGGCAATCGGGTGCCCGGAATACGTGTAGCCGTGAAAAAGCTCGATGCCGCCCGGCGCGCCGTTCACGATCGAATCGTGAATCCCCGCGCTCGCCGCGACCGCGCCCATCGGCGCGGCGGCATTGTTGGTGCCCTTGGCCATTGTCAGCAGATCGGGCGTGACGCCGAAATACTGCGCGGCGAACGGCGCACCGAGGCGTCCCCAGCCGGTAATCACTTCGTCGAAAATCAGCAGGATGCCGTGCTTGTCGCAAATCTCGCGCAGCCGCTGCAAATAACCTTGCGGCGGAATCAGCACCCCCGTCGAGCCGGCCACCGGTTCGACGATCACCGCGGCGATCGTCGATGCATCGTGCAGCGTGACGAGCCGCTCGAGTTCATCGGCAAGGTGCGCGCCCCACGCCGGCTGCCCCTTCGAATACGCCGCCTCCTTGATGTTCAGCGTATGCGGCAAATGATCGACGGCGGGCAGCAGTCCGCCGGAAAACGCCTTGCGGTTCGGCGCGATGCCGCCCACCGAAATGCCGCCGAAGCCCACGCCGTGATAACCGCGCTCGCGTCCGATGAATCGCGTGCGCTGCCCTTCGCCACGCGAGCGGTGGTAAGCCAACGCGATCTTCAACGCGGTATCGACGGCCTCCGAGCCCGAGTTCACAAAGAAGATGTGCTTCAGATCGCCGGGCGTATGCCGCGCGATTTTCGTCGCGGCTTCGAAAGCCTTGGGATGCCCCATCTGAAAGGTCGGCGCGAAATCCATTTCAGCCGCCTGCGCCTGCACGGCGGCCACGATCTCGTCGCGGCAATGCCCCGCGTTGACGCACCACAGCCCGGCGGTGCCGTCGAGAATGCGTCGGCCATCGTGCGACGTGTAGTACATGCCCTTCGCGCTCGCCAGCAATCGGGGGGCGCTCTTGAACTGGCGGTTGGCGGTGAAGGGCATCCAGAAAGCGGACATATCCGGTGGGTTGACGCCGGCGCGCTCAGCCATGTCGTGTCTCCTCGCGTGAGTGGTCTTTCAGTTTAGGCACAGCGCGGCGCATGCACAAAGGGGCAGCGGCCATGCACCGCCGACGCCCCGTGGCGGATACGCACGCCTCGTCGCGGCGCGGCACGCACCCCAACAAGGCGAATCACACATTTGTGCACCATAACAGCGCCGCATCACGCATAACTTACCCCGCCCGCAGCCGCGCCGCAGCACGGACCGCACGCACTTCGAGTCGAACTTGCCGCATGGCATGTGCCTTGCAGTACACGAGCGGCAAGTCATGCGGGACAAGCCCTGCTGACCGAAATCGACGCCCATAAACATTCACCATCAATGGCAAGGGGATATACATGAAACGTCGCAATCTGTTGAAGTTCGGCTCCATGTCGGGCGCGCTGGCGCTGGCTGGTCAGGTTCCGTTTGCGCAGGCGCAGTCCGGCAGCGGTCCGATCAAGGTGGGTATTCTGCATTCCCTGTCGGGCACGATGGCGATCTCCGAGACGTCGCTCAAGGACACCGCGCTGATGACCATCGCGGAGATCAACAAGAGCGGCGGCGTGATGGGCCGCCAACTGCAGCCGGTGGTGGTGGACCCGGCGTCGAACTGGCCGCTCTTCGCCGAAAAAGCGCGCCAACTGATCACCCAGGACAAGTGCGCGGTCGTGTTCGGCTGCTGGACATCGGTGTCGCGCAAGTCGGTGCTGCCGGTGTTCGAGGAACTGAACGGCCTGCTGTTCTATCCCGTGCAGTACGAAGGCGAAGAGATGTCGCGCAACGTGTTCTATACGGGCGCCGCGCCGAACCAGCAGGCGATCCCGGCGACCGAATACCTGATAAGCGCGGAAGGCGGCGGCGCCAAGCGCTTCTTCCTGCTGGGCACCGACTATGTGTACCCCCGCACGACCAACAAGATCCTGCGCGCGTTCCTCAAGTCGAAGGGCGTGCAGGAAGCCGACATCCAGGAGGTCTACACGCCGTTCGGCCACAGCGACTATCAGACCATCGTCGCGAACATCAAGACCTTCTCGCAAGGCGGCAAGACCGCGGTGATCTCGACGGTGAACGGCGACTCGAACGTGCCGTTCTACAAGGAACTCGGCAACCAGGGGCTGAAGGCGTCGGACGTGCCGGTCGTCGCGTTCTCGGTCGGCGAGGAAGAACTGCGCGGCATCGATACGAAGCCGTTGGTCGGCAATCTCGCGGCATGGAACTACTTCATGTCGGTGCGCAATCCGGCCAACGAGAAGTTCAAGAAACAATGGGCCGCGTGGGTCAAGGAGAACAATCTGCCGGGCGGCACGAAACGCGTGACGAACGATCCGATGGAAGCGACCTTCGTCGGCATTCATATGTGGAAGCAGGCCGCCGAGAAGGCGAAGAGCACGGACGTGGACAAGGTGCGCGTCGCGATGGTCGGCCAGCAGTTCGCCGCGCCGTCGGGCTTCACGCTGGAAATGGACGGCAACCACCATCTGCACAAGCCGGTGATGATCGGCGAAGTGCGCGCCGACGGTCAGTTCAACGTGGTGTGGCGCACCAAGACCGCGATTCGCGCGCAGCCGTGGAGCCCGTTCATCGCCGGCAATTCGAGCAAGCCGGACGTGGTCAGCTCGATTCCGGCGTTCCTGAAGCGCTCGCGCGTTGCCTGACAGGACGCCGGACCGCCACGCGGGCGCAGTCGGCCGGCGTGGCGATCCGGCGTGATCTCAAGAGGGGCGCGCGAGTCGCGCCTGCGGCTCTCGCGCGCGATGCCGCGCCGCCCCGTTGGTTTATCTTCAAAGGCCACCATGGCGTTTTCATTTCTGAGGTCCGCACGACACAGCGCACGGCGCACCATCGGCAGCGTGGCGCTCGCGCTTCTCGCCGGCGCGCCGCTTGCCGCGTTCGCGCTCGTCCCCGCCGATGTCGCGCCGCTCGCGAGCGACGACTTCGATGCGAAGTCCGCGGCCATCGACAAGCTGATCGCCAATCACGACAAGGAATCGCTCGCGGTGCTCAAGGCGCTCTCTGAAGACAGCGCGCTCGCCACCGATGCAGGCGCCGTGCTGCTGCAAGACGGCGACACCGCGCGCGATGCGGTCACCGGCAAGACCGCCGCCGCCGGCGACGCGCAACCGGTCACCCTGAACAACCTGCTGCGCTCGAAAGTGGCAGGCGCGCTTTCCGGCCTGCAACTCGACTCGCCGGATACGGCGACACGCGCCGCCGCGATCACCGCGCTGCTGCAAAACCCCGATCCGGCGATCAAGCCGCTCGTTGACGCGGCCCGCGCGAAGGAAACCGATCCCGCGCTGAAGAAGCGCCTCGACACGCTGTGGGCGATGACCGCGTTGCACGACGCCAATCCGGCCAAGCGTCTGGAAGCCGTGCAACTGGTCGCCGCGCGGCACGATCTCGACATGAACGAACTGCTGCGCCCGCTCGTCGCGAAGAAGCCGGACGGCACCTTCAATGAAACCGACGACCGTATCCGCGCGGCCGCGCAAAGCGGCATCGACGAACTCGATGCGATCCAGCGCCGCAGCCAGATCGCCGGCACGCTGTTCGCCGGGTTGTCGCTCGGCAGCGTGCTGCTGCTCGCCGCGCTGGGCCTTGCGATCACGTACGGCCTGATCGGCGTCATCAACATGGCGCACGGCGAATTCCTGATGATCGGCGCGTACGCCACTTACGTCGTGCAGAACCTGTTTCAGCGCTATGCGCCCGGCGCGTTCGACTGGTATCCGCTGCTCGCGGTGCCGGCCTCGTTCGCCGCGGCAGGGCTGGTCGGCATCGTGCTCGAACGGCTGGTGTTGAAGCATCTCTACGGCCGTCCTTTGGAGACCTTGCTGACCACGTTCGGCATCAGCCTGATTCTGATTCAGGCGACGCGCATGCTGTTCGGCGCGCAGAACGTGCAAGTGGTCAACCCGGCGTGGATGAGCGGCGGCGTGACCGTGCTGCCGAACCTGATCCTGCCGTACAACCGTCTCGCGATCCTGGCGTTCTCGCTGATCGTCGTCGGCATTGCGTGGGCGGTGCTGACCAAAACTCGCCTCGGCCTGTTCGTGCGCGCCGTCACGCAGAACCGGCGCATGGCGGCCTGCGTCGGCGTGAAGACCGCGCG
>WNGR01001863.1_pt1 | contig 30214 bp, 28 predicted proteins | sample 5407581 | NCBI WGS metagenome assembly WNGR01 (sample SAMN13153383, study PRJNA577476) | soil metagenome | isolation source: 80 cm soil or saprolite under Garry oak tree replicate 2 | place: USA:California | collected 2016-06-15
TCCCGCTCCCGCAAACCCTCACCTTTGGGGTGACCGCGCTTTTTAGGCGGCTCCTGAACTCGCTCACTTACTGTCCCGCACCCACTCACCGAGTCCCCCGAACCTCATCACTCAACACTCCCGCGATACCTCACCATGGCTCCCGCAAAGCTTCACCTTACCGGGCTGGAACGCCCGCCCGGTAAGCGTTTGCCGTGGCGTTAACGTTTTTAACATGGGTTCAAAGGTGTTTACTTTTATTACTCTCTAGCATTACCCGCGTGTCCTTCGGACAAGACACTCCACCCCACGCAACCAGCGTCAATGCCTCCGTGAAACAGTGCTCGATCGCTCGGAAACCAACAAATTCTCTTTCTTTACAACAGGTTATTGGCTATTCTTCGTTTTGTTTCACGGGAAAAACACGTCAGATTCAATCCTTCAACCCACCTTGGACCTCAAAACAAACCAATTCGCCAAATAGTCCCCACTAGCGATAAATACGTAGCAAACATTACGTAAATTGTTATGATTAATCCAATTCAAGCGAAATCGGGATTACACATGAATCTGGACGAGGAAAGGCAAGCCATTCGCAACGAGCTCGAAGCGATGCGAGCTAACGGGGCTCGACGGCAAGAACTCTCGTTGCATGCATGCAAACGACTCTTTTTCGACCTGGGCATCCGTCCTTCCATGGCGGCTGTCCGCGATCTGACACAAACCGGCAGCGCAAGCGATATCCCAAAAGACATCGACCACTTCTGGGAGCGCCTCCGCAACGTATCGCGCGTAAAAGTCGGCGTTGGCGCCATCCCGAAAACACTGGAAGATCGCGCCGGTGAACTGCTGGGCGCCTTGTTCGAAGAAGCCGTTGTCCACGCACGCGCGACGCTCGACGACGAACGCGAGGAAGTTCGCGCTCAGATCGCCGCCGCCGACCAGCGTGCGCGAGAGGCCGAAATTCGTCGAAATGCGTCGGAAGAAGCGATTCAGCGCAGCGAACTGCGAGCTGAAGCCGCATGGGAACGTGTCCGCGCGCTCGAGGCCGAGCTATCCAGTACGACCACGCATGGAAATGCGCACCAGGAAGGTTTGCAGGCAACAGTGCGGCGGCTTGATCAGGAAAACGAGGCGCTTCGTCAACGCCTTGATAACGAGCTGGCGGCCAACGTGGCGCTTCGTGACCGGATCGACGCATTGCATATTGAATTGCGGCAAAGCACCGAGCACTACGCTCAACAGATCAAAGACGCGGTTGCCGAGGCCGAGCGGCGTGTGAAACCGATGCTGGTCGAACTCGACTCGTTGCGTAGCATGGCGGCTACGTATCAATCGGGCGTGCGCGACGCGAGCCGCAAGGAATTCGAGTTTATTCAACAAATCGCCGCCGCGAAAGCTCGCGGCGACCGGCTCGACGCCCAATTGCGCGAGCAATCCGACGAAGTCGATGCATTGACAAAAGAAGTCGCCGCGCTGCGCGGTCAGCAAGGTATCGACCCGGCAATCGCAAGTCTGCTTTGCTCGCTTGTCGAAGCAGGCCGGCTCACGAGCGACGAATTGAAGGCGATCGGCACCGCGGCGGACGGCCATGTCACGCTCCCGCTGCGATGCCCAAAATGTGAGGAAGGTGAGCCGGAGTTGTCGCAAGTGGATCACCGCTTTGAATTGCAGTGTCCGGAATGCGACCACTCATCGGGCCCCGGAGACTCAAGGCTGGAAGCGGTTAGCCGGTTTCTGTCGAACGATTCGATCGCGGCGTCCGCATGACGATTTCACTTGGTGCGATAGCGGACAAATCGCCAAAGGTGAGGAAATTCGGGAGCCCAAAAGGTGAGGTTTTCAGGCCTTGCTTACTCCCGCTTTCCTCGTCAAATGCCCGTCACGCCTAGGTGCCGGTAACGGCGAGGCCGCCGGATCGGGTTCATTCACATCTGATGAATCCTGCTGATCGGCCCACATTTGCCACGCACGATATAAACGGTTCGCCGAAACGGTCTGAACGAAGCCCAGCCATTGCCCGACCAGTTCTGCCTCCACCCCGCTCTCAAATAGGTCCGCAGCAAAAGTATTGCGCAAGGTTTGTGGACTCGCTCGTGACGCTCGCGATTCAGCGATTCCGGTTGCGTCGATCAACGCGTCGACTGCACGCAGCATGGTGGCTTTATGCATCGGCCGCCCGGAGGGCGATGCCGGAAAAACCAGGTTTCCGGCCAATTCGGACAGACGCCGCTCCGCGAGCCATGCGTTGAGAATGGCCACCGCAAACGGCGCGAGGCGAGTCCGCCGCGTCAGCATGGGATTAGCCGACTCGATCGTCACCCATGGCGACCCAGTCTTTACGCAACTAACCGTAAGAGTTGCGGCTTCGCCCGTCTTCAATCCACCGCCAAGAAACACGGCAATCAATGCGCGGTCGCGCCGCTCTCTCCAGCGCTGCGCCGCGGACAAAGCCGGCAACGGCGAAAACAGATGCGCGACGAGCACGGCTCGTTCGGTATGGTTCAAAAACCCGGTTGGTTCGTTATCGCGTGCGTTTCGCCACGCTGCTTCGCCATCCTGAGCAATGAAGCGTGCCGGATTGGTCGACGCGGATTCGATTTCATGCACATGATCCAGCACTCGCTCGATCAGCCGCAAATATCGGACACGTTGGGGTTTTCGGATCTCGAGACTGGCAACGAATTCAGCAATGGTCTGCGTATCGACGGTAATCAAACTCTTTTGCCGCACGCTTAACCAATCGAGAAAAAGCCCCCACTGTGCCTGATAGACCTCAGCGGAAGAGCGTCTGAAATACTGTTTGGCGAGCCACGCGTCGAAAGCGATTTGCGGGTCACGACGCCAATCCTCACGCTTCTGATCGAACAGATCGGTGCAAGGCGCCGGGCGCGGAGCCGGGTCAGACAGATGGGGAGGCGACATGAACTATTCTTCCGTTAGTTGCGCACATTGTAGGTGGCAACCGATGAAAAACACAGCGCTCAGCCGCCCCAGGCGCGCGCGCGTTTGAGAGGAGCGGCTTCGAAAGACGGTTGCGCGGCGCGGCGTGCCGCTTCTTCATAAGCGCAGACGGCAAACGCGAATACCGCCGGCAATGCAGTGGACGTGCCGAAGTCCACCGCCTCGTCCGTCTCCGGGTAAGGCAAATCGGACGGCCGTTGAAACAGGCCCAGCATCAGCGCGTCGTGCCGGCTGGCAAAACCGAGATCCGCCAGCGCCTCGGCTTCGATTGCATGCAGCAAGCGCCAGGTGAGCGGCACCTGCTGCACGATATAGCGCGCGGCGATATTGCGCACAATGCGTTCGAGATCCCGCGCCGCGGTTTGATAGCGCAGCCCAGCCAGAGCATGGTCGGCATGGTCGGTTGTCAGGTCGTTCATTGTCGGCTCCAGTCGATATCCTGTACTGTACAAATATACAGTGTCGGACGCAACCTCGACCAACGGATCGATTCCGCCAATGGCTAGCAACGGTGCGCCCGCGCGTCAGCCGTGAATCACCACCAGCAGCGCTCTCGCCTCGCCCTTTCCTGCATTGCGGATGGCGTGCGGCTCGTCCGCGACGTAGCGCGCGGTGTCCGCTGCCTTCAACCGCTTCGTCGTGCCCGCCGCCTCGATTTCGATCGAGCCTTGCAGCACGGTCAGATGCTCGCGCGTGCCGGGTTCGTGCGCGTTCGACACCAGCGCTCCGCCCGCCTGCAACGTCAATTCATACCACTCGAACTTGCCGGCCAGTTCGATCGGTCCCCACACACGCAATTGGTATTTGGCGTCGTGCCCGCTCAAGGTGGGAATGTCGTGTGGACCCGAGACGGCGATCGCTTCGGGCGCTTTTTGCGGCGCGAACAGCGAATCGAGGCTGACGCCGAGTGCATTGGTCAGCCGCCACGCGACCGCGATCGTCGGATTGGCCTTGTCGCGTTCAATCTCCGAGAGCATCGATTTCGACACGCCGGCCGCGCGCGACAAATCGTCGAGCGTCATGCGCCGTTCCGCGCGCAGACGTTGAATCTGCTCGCCGACGCGCGGCGGCGCCGCGATCGCGGGGACCGGGGTGACGCCCGAGGCGGGCGCCGCGTTGGCCGCGGCGCGGCGGATACCGGAACTTGCCATTTACTGACCCATCGTTTAGAGTTGTTCGATATACCGGATTTTAGTTCGAAAAAACGAAAATATCCGATAAAACTGACAGCCGACTATAACAGGCCGCCCCGTGGCCGAACATGCACAATACGTTGACGGGGCGCCTTCACCCTTTTTCAGGAGTCTGGTTCATGCGTGACCTTTACCTCGCCCATCTGCGCGGCACCCTCGAGCAGATCCGTGCCGACGGTTTTTACAAGAACGAGCGCGTGATCGCCAGCCCGCAATCGGCGGACGTGCGGCTCGCCAACGGCAACGATGTGCTGAATTTCTGCGCGAACAACTATCTGGGCCTCGCCAACGACGCACGCCTGATCGAAGCCGCGAAGCAAGGGCTGGACAACGACGGCTTCGGCATGGCCTCGGTGCGTTTCATTTGCGGCACGCAGACCGTGCACAAGGAACTTGAAGCAGCGCTCGCCGCGTTCCTGCAAACCGACGATTGCATCCTCTACTCGAGCTGTTTCGATGCAAACGGCGGCCTGTTCGAAACGCTGCTCGACGACAACGACGCGATCATCAGCGACGAGCTGAATCACGCGAGCATCATCGACGGCGTACGGCTTTCGAAGGCGAAGCGCTTTCGCTACAAGAACAACGATCTCGCCGATCTCGAAGCCCGGCTCAAAGAAGCGGATGCCGCCGGCGCACGCTTCAAACTGATCGCGACCGACGGCGTGTTCTCGATGGACGGCATCATCGCCGACCTCGCCGGCATCTGCGATCTCGCCGACCGCTACGGCGCGCTGGTGATGGTCGACGACTCGCACGCGGTGGGTTTCGTCGGCGAACACGGGCGCGGCACGCCGGAACATTGCGGGGTGCTGTCGCGTGTCGACATCATCACCGGCACGCTCGGCAAAGCGTTGGGCGGCGCATCGGGCGGCTACGTCGCGGCCCGCAAGGAGATCGTGGAATTGCTGCGTCAGCGCTCGCGTCCCTATCTGTTTTCGAACACGCTCACGCCGAGCATTGCCGCCGCGTCGCTGAAAGTACTCGAACTGCTCGCGAGCGACGAAGGCGCGCAACTGCGCGTGCGCGTGCGAGAAAACGGCGCGCATTTCCGTCGCGCAATGAGCGCGCTCGGTTTCACGCTCGTGCCCGGCGAACACCCGATCATTCCCGTGATGCTCGGCGACGCGCAACTCGCGTCGAACATGGCCGACGCGTTGTTGAAGGAAGGCGTCTACGTGATCGGCTTCTCGTTTCCGGTGGTGCCCAAAGGCCGCGCACGCATCCGCACGCAGATGAGCGCCGCGCACACGCCCGAACAGATCGACCGCGCCGTGGATGCATTCGCGCGCGTCGGCCGTCAACTCGGTGTGATCTGAAGCGGAGGCGCACATGAAAGCATTGGCAAAACTCGAACGCGCGCCGGGCCTCACGCTCACGGACGTCGAGAAACCCGAAGTCGGCCACAACGACGTGATGATCCGCATCACACGCACCGCGATCTGCGGCACCGATATTCACATCTGGAAGTGGGACGACTGGGCGCAAAAAACGATTCCGGTGCCGATGCACGTCGGCCACGAATACGTGGGTGAAATCGTCGAAATGGGCCAGGAAGTGCGCGGCTTTGCGATCGGCGATCGCGTGTCGGGCGAAGGACATATCACGTGCGGCTTCTGCCGTAATTGTCGCGCGGGGCGTCGGCATTTGTGCCGCAATACGGTGGGCGTCGGCGTGAATCGCGAAGGCGCGTTCGCCGAATATCTGGTGATTCCCGCGTTCAACGCGTTCAAGATTCCGCCCGAAATCTCAGACGACCTCGCCGCGATCTTCGATCCGTTCGGCAACGCCACGCATACGGCGCTGTCGTTCAATCTCGTCGGCGAAGACGTGCTGATCACCGGCGCCGGACCGATCGGCATCATGGCGGTGGCGATCGCGAAACATGTCGGCGCGCGTAATGTCGTGATTACCGACGTCAACGACTATCGCCTCGAACTCGCGCGCAAGATGGGCGCGACGCGCGCGGTGAACGTGTCGCGCGAATCCTTGCGCGACGTGATGGCGGACCTGCACATGGCCGAGGGTTTCGACGTCGGATTGGAAATGTCAGGTGTACCAAGCGCTTTCACCAGTATGCTCGAAGCGATGAACCATGGCGGCAAGATCGCATTGCTTGGCATTCCGCCCGCGCAGACCGCGATCGACTGGACCCAGGTGATCTTCAAGGGCCTTGAAATCAAGGGCATTTACGGCCGCGAGATGTTCGAGACCTGGTACAAGATGGTGGCGATGCTGCAAAGCGGTCTCGATCTGTCGCCGATTCTCACGCACCATTTCAAGGTCGACGATTATCAGGAAGCGTTCGCCACGATGCTCTCAGGCGAGAGCGGCAAGGTGATTCTCGACTGGACGGCCGCGTAGACCGACACGGTCACGAACGGCTAACAACCAAAAACCAAACACCCGCACCGCGCTTACCCGCCTGCGGGTGCTTTTTCGAACTCGGCCTGAATCCGCACGTGAATATCGTCGCCGACAGCCGGATACCACGTCGACAAACCGAACTTCGCGCGGCTGAAGCGACCGTCCGCTGAAAAACCGAGTGTGTCCTTTTTCGTGAGCGGATCACGCGCGAAGCCGTTGAAGGTCACATCGAGCGTGACCGGCTGCGTGACGCCGTGAATCGTCAGATCGCCGGTCAACGTGCCGCGCGATTCGCCGGTACGCTCAAACCGCATGCTGACAAAACGAATCTCCGGATAACGCGACACGTCGAGCATGCTGGCGCTTTTCACCATTTTGTCGAGCAGCGGCACATTCGTATCGATGCTCGCGGCGTCGATCGTAATCGACGCGGTGCTTCTGTCCAGACCGCCTTCGTTCCAGTCGAGCTGCCCTTGCTTACGATCGAAGCGCATCGTAAAGCGCGAGTACTTGAAGTGATCGACGTCGAAGGTAATGCTGCAATGATCCAGGTCCAGATCGTAGCGCCCGGTGCTCATGAATGAAGTCCGTTCCGGTTGACCGATCCTGCTCACGATAGCAGTTCGCGTACTCTGCCCGCAAAACTCGCAAAAAACTTGACGAAGGAGAATGATCGTTCTACCCTTCGTGCATGCCTACCGAATCTCATACTGAAACAGCGGCGCCCGGCAGCGCGCGCGATCGTCTGCTGGACGCGGCAGAGGCGTTGATCTACGCCGGCGGCATCCACGCAACCGGCGTGGACGCGATCGTCAAGCAGTCCGGCACCGCGCGCAAAAGCTTTTACACGCATTTCGAATCGAAAGACGCGCTCGTCGCAGCCGCACTCGAGCGGCGTGACGAACGCTGGATGAACTGGTTCATCGCGGGCACGCAGCGGCAGGGCAAGAGTGCGCGGAAACGCCTGCTCGGCATGTTCGATGTGTTGCGCGAGTGGTTTGCGTCGGCGGACTTTCATGGCTGCGCGTTTCTGAACGCAGCCGGTGAAATCGCTTCCGCCGACGATCCGATCCGGATCGTCGCGCGCGAACACAAGGAGCGCCTGCTTGCCTTCGTGCGAACCCAATGCGATGCATACGCCGCGGAGTCGCAGCACATGGACGCTCGCCGCGCCGCGCGCCTGTCGCACCAGTGGTTGATTCTGCTCGATGGCGCCATCGCCGTCGCGCTGGTGAGCGGCGAGGCCGCCGCCGCGCTCGACGCGCGTGCCGCCGCCGCGGTCTTGCTCGACGCCGAGCGCGCCGGCGAGTCACGCTCATCCGCAAGCAAGCCCCGAGCAAAACACCACCATTCCGGTGAACCGCAACCTGACTGAGGAACCATCATGGCCGATCCGATCGAAACCCGCCCGCCGCTGCCGCCGTTCACGCGCGAAACCGCGATCCAGAAAGTGCGCGCCGCTGAAGACGGCTGGAACACCCGCGACCCGGAGCGCGTGTCGCTCGCCTACACACCGGACAGCGTGTGGCGCAACCGCGCCGAGTTCACGCATGGCCGCGCGGAGATCGTCGGACTGTTGCGCCGCAAATGGGCGAGGGAACTCGACTATCGCCTCATCAAGGAATTGTGGGCGTTCACCGATAACCGCATCGCCGTACGCTTCGCCTACGAATGGCACGACGATTCGAACAACTGGTTCCGCTCCTACGGCAACGAGAACTGGGAGTTCGACGAGCACGGGTTGATGGCGCGCCGTCACGCCAGCATCAACGACCTGCCGATCCGCGAAGCGGACCGCCTCTATCACTGGCCGCTCGGCCGCCGTCCCGACGATCATCCGGGCTTGTCCGAGCTCGGGCTCTGAATATTCTTGCGAGCTTAAGGTGAGCGCTTGCCGCGCGTTCACCGCTCTGCCATCGGTTCTCCGTTATTGTTGTGTTTCCAGACTGCGAGGCACGTCTTGTGCCCGCGCGTCCGAGCGCGTCCTCAACATCGCCCGTGCGGCTTGAGGTACAGTGCGCGACGGACGGCAAGCACCAATACCCGGAACATAGATGACGCCGGCGCTCGACCGGTGGCGGAGAGAACATGCATTTTCGGCAGATAAAAAAGCACATTCGTCACACCGCTCTCGTGCTCGTCGCGAGCGTGGCCGGGGCGTCCGCCGCGCATGCGGGCAACTGGTGCGACGGCGGCGTATGGGTCGACGCCATGATCGGCTCGTATCACATCAACCCAGACCCAGGTACTGATTTCGAACCGTTCAATCCGGGCCTCGGCGTGGAATGCTGGCTCAACAATCAATGGGCGCTGACGGCCGGCGGCTTTCGCAACTCGCTGCGGCGGCCTTCTTACTATGGCGGCGGCGTCTGGGCGCCGGAATTCGCGCACTGGGGCATCGTGCGAATCGCGGCGATGGGCGGAATCATTTCGGGCTACAACTATGGCAACTGGGGCCTCGGCCGCGACCATACGATCGGACCGGTGCTCGCGCCGCTCGTGATGGTCGAATACAAGCGCGTCGGGGCGAACTTTATTGTGATTCCACCGATCCCCTCGGACAATCTTCCGTTCACGATCGGATTTCAGTTGAAGGTGAAGTTCTAAAAGCCGAATAAAAAGACTCGGCAAAACGCACCAGGTCCGTTCAGCACATCAAGCGACGCCCAGAGCCACGATGTCCAGCACGTGAATGGCGTCGCCTCGGCGTCGGCAAGCTTGCGCGAGAAAGCGCGGATATTGCGCGAGGCGATGTCGATTTTCCTCGTCGGGCACGACACGAACTCATGCAATATGCAGCCGGCTCAAGACCGTGCGCGGGCGCGCGACGGCGCGCAATAAATACGCGCCCTGCTGCGAAAAGCGCATCAGAGGCCGCGCCTTCAATTATTCGCTCAGGCTCCTGGAGAGCGCGTGTCATTATCAGTGAGCGTTGCGTGGATCCGGAAGAACGACACGGCCTTCGTCAGCGCGGTAGTCTGCTCCGCGAGTGAGCTCGCAGCCGCGGCAGCCTGCTCGACAAGCGCGGCGTTCTGTTGCGCGACTTCATCCATCTGCGACACCGCGCCCGTCACCTGCTCGACACCTTCGCTCTGTTCTGCGGATGCCGCTGCAATCTCGTTGATGACGTGACTCACGCGACGAATCGAAACCAGCACTTGAGCCATCCGCTCGCCGGCCTCACCCGCGAGGTGCGATCCCGCATTGACGTTACCGACAGACGAGCGGATCAGATCGCTGATCTCCTTGGCGGCGACAGCGGAGCGCTGCGCGAGCGCCCGCACTTCGCTTGCGACGACAGCGAATCCCTTGCCGTGTTCACCCGCGCGCGCGGCCTCGACGGCAGCGTTGAGCGCGAGGATATTCGTCTGAAACGCGATACCTTCGATCACGCCGATGATCTCGGAGATTTTTTGCGAGCTCGCATCAATCTGTTCCATCGTCCCGATGACCTGTTTGACGACGTCCGCGCTGTCCGCGGCTGCATTCGAGGCAGTTCCGGCGAGCGCCGTAGCCTGCCGTGCATTGTCCGCGTTCTGCTTGATAGTTTGGGCCAGTTCTTCCATGCTCGCCGCCGTCTCCTGGAGGGCCGCCGCCTGCTCCTCAGTCCGCTGCGACAGGTCCGTGTTGCCCGAGGCGATTTCCTGTGTGGCGGTCCCGATCGAGTGCGCACTGCTCGTCACTTCCCGGACGGTCGTAATCAGCTTGTCCTGCATGCTCGCCATGCCGCCGACAAGGCGTCCCATTTCGTCGTTCGCATGCACATGGATCGGCCTCGTGAGGTCGCCGCGCGAAATGTGGTCGAAGTGTTCGAGCGCCGCACTGATCGGCCGGCCAATCGCTCGATGCAGATTGACCGCGCACGTGAGCGCCGCGACAAGCGCAACGATCACCCCACCCCAGGTGATCGCGCGGAATAGATGAAAAGTCGACTGCGCCGACGCATAGTTTTGGGCTCCCAGAAGCGTGTGATAGTGATCAAGCGCATTCGATGCCTTCGATAACTCGACAGAGATCGGCGGCACAACCGTCATCGCGACCTGATCGGCGCCCGCATGGTCGCCTTTCCTGATGTCATCCATCATCGGCAAGATTGCGCGGTCGACGAATGCCTGGCGTGCGGCGTTCACCTGTGTTGCGAGCGCCGCCTCTTCGGGTGCTTTCGGCAGGCTCTGGTAGTGTTGCCACGCCCGCTGGGAAATCGAAAGATAGGATTGCGCTCGCGTCACCAGCTCATCGACGCCGGGCGCTTCCGGATGAAGCAGCGCACGGTCGAGCGTGGTGCGCACGATGGTCAGGTTCAGGTTTGCGTTGCCAATGGAGATGGCCGAGTCGAGCGTGTTGGCGTAGGCATCCTGCAAGGCCTCGTTGCTTTGCTGCATGCCGAGGTGGCCAAGTGTGCCGACGATGACGAGCATCGCACCGAGAAATACCAGCACACCGTTAATTCTTGTTCTAATGGAGATGTGGGAAAACATATTCTGAGGAGCGGGGCGCATGGTGGGCTTTTAAAGCCGCTAGGTTATTCGCGCAACCCGGCGTTATGATTCACCCAAAATCACATCTTTATTAACTTTCGGTGAAAACTGATATCGCGTCTCACCTGCGGTTTTTTGTGCTGCTCGCGCGGCACGGCAACCTGTCGGCGGTCGCCCGCGAACTCGACCTGACGCCTCCCGCCGCGACCAAACGCCTGTCGCAACTGGAAGCGCGGCTGGGTGTGCGGCTCGTGAACCGGACCACGCGCAGCGTCAGTCTGACGAGCGAGGGCGAGACCTATCTGCACCACGCCACGCGCATCCTCGCCCAGATTCGCGAGATGGAAGACGCGGTGTCGTCCAGCAAGTCGGTGCCGCGCGGCTTGCTGCGCGTGAATGCGACGCTCGGGTTTGGGCGCACGACAATCGCGCCGCTCGTCTCGGAGTTTGCGAAACGCTACCCGCACGTGGAAGTGCAGCTCGACGTGACGGACCGGCCGATCGATCTCGTCGAAGGCGGTGTCGATCTCGCGATCCGCTTCGGTTCGCTGCCCGACAAACGGCTCAATGCGCGGCGTGTAATGTCGAACCGCCGCTTCATGTGCGCGTCGCCCGCCTACCTGCAACGGCATGGCACGCCCGCGACGCTCGCGGATCTCACGCAACATCTTTGCATCATTCACCGTCAGAACGACGACGCGCACGGCATCTGGCGCTTCATGCACAACGAGCGCAGCGAAGTCGTGAAAGTGCACGGCATGCTGTCGAGCAACGACGGCGACATCGTGCTCGGATGGGCGCTCGACGGTCACGGCATCCTCGTGCGCTCCGAGTGGGACCTCGCGAAGTATCTGGAAAGCGGACGGTTACGCGTCGTGCTGCCGGAATTCGTGCAGCCGTCCGCAGACCTGTTTGTCTATTACCCGAACAAACGGAACCAGTCGGTGCGAGCGAGAGCGTTCATCGACTTTCTGGTCGAACGTTTTCGAACACCGCCGCCGCCGGCAACCATAGCCTCCACCTAACGCACAAATTGACGTAAGGCCGGCTCCGCTTCGCAAAGGTGAGCCGTTCCAGGAGGTGAGCAATCGCCGCCATCGGCGCGCACCTTCGATAAGGTGAGGATTTCCAGGGAGTGCTCCTCGTAGCCGCTGATGGTGATTCGCCACGCGTTCAAAAACTCACTCAAGTGTGTCTCGGCGCAACGCCGATATCGTCAATCCCCTTACATCTTCTTCCATATGCAAACAAAGCGTGAGCGCGCCGCGGCACGCCGGGAAAGCCGGCAACGCCGCGTGCGCTCCGCTGCACGCCGACGCTTACCGCAGCCTGTTCCCACAGCAACGGTTTTTCACATCGAGGTTGTAACGGTTCCGTAAAACATGATCTTTCGCGGATTGATAAGTTGCGGATGACGCGTGCCGCCGCCAATCGAGCGACGGCTCGGCGTAACCGTAGATATAGCGAAGGAGCAAGCATGAAGAAGCTGTTGGCAATTGCGGCGCTGGCCGCCTTGAGCGCAACCTTGAGCGGATGTTGGTGGGGGCCGCCGCCGGGTTGGGGCGGCGGCGGTCCGGGCGGTGGCGGTCCTGGTGGCGGTGGCCCAGGCGGCGGCCATGGCGACGGGCCGCACGGCGCAGTCGTCGTTCCCGGCAACGTCGCTCAGGGTTAGTCAGCAACCTAAGCAGGCCGCACCTAGGCCGGAAACGTAAGCGACACCTCGAAGCCACCATCGGCGGCGTTATCCGCGTGAAAAGCGCCGCCGTTGTACCGCACGAGGCGTCGCACAATGGCGAGACCCAAGCCGCAGTGCGCATCGCCGCTGCGCGCTTCGTCGAGCCGCACGAACGGTTGCAACGCGCGGTCGAGTTGACCGCTGGGAATGCCGCCGCCGTGATCGCGGACCTTCAGCGTGTAGTGGCCGTTGTCGCGGAACGTCGAGATTTCCACCGGCGGCTCGCCGTAAGTGAGCGCGTTCTCGATCAGATTCGTGAGAATCCGGTCGAGGTCGACAAGCGGCAGCCCAAAGCCGTCACCGGCTTGCAGATCGAGACGCACGAGCGCATCGTCCGCGAGACTGTCGCCGTAATGCCGGCGGCAATGCGCATCGACACTGGTGCTCGGCGAGGTATCAGCCGTCTCACGCGCGAAATCCAGAAACTGCGTGACGATGCGCGACAACGATTCCGCGTCGCGCAAAAAACCGCGGCGGTTCGCTTCGTCGGGCAGCAGATCGGCGCGCACCTGCATGCGTGTGATCGGCGCGCGCAGATCGTGCGCGACGCCGGCCAGCATCACCGCGCGCTCCTGCTCGGCCTGAGCGAGTTCATGCACCATCTGGTTGAAGTCGCCGATCAGTTCTTTCAATTCTCGCGGGCCGCTCGCCTGCACGACCGGCGCGCGATGGCCGATGCGAAACTCGCGCGCCGCATGAGCGAGCCGATGCAAAGGCCGCTGCAACTGCCACGCTCCGGCCAATGCGATGATCACCGCTAACACGAGCATCGTCGCCGATGCGCCGAGAAAGCGACGCGCCGGAAGCATCGAGTTTTGCAACTTGAGCCAGCCCGGATTGCCCGCATAACGCACCCACACCGTGCCGCTATCGGCGTCGGTTACCACCTGGCTGCCTGGCGGCAGCTTCGCGCGCAAATCGCGCTCGAACGGACCGCCGGTGTTCTCACAAGGCGCGGGGCAACCATATGGAATCGCGTCGCGTGCGTTTACATGGGAAATGCCGAGCGTCGCCGTGACGTCCGAAGCGGCGAGCGCGCTGGCGTGCTGGGCCTCGACCGCGAGCAGCAATGCGCGTTGCGCATGGCCGGTGTCGATCTGGCCACGTTCACGGTCCACGAGGACCATTGCGGTGATGTGCACGAGCACGATCAGGCCCACCGTCATCAACGAGAGCCGGCCGAACAGCGTATTAAAGGGATTGTTCATCGTCTCCGCCGCCGGGCACGAACATATAGCCGATGCCGCGTATCGTCTGAATACGGCGCGGGTTGGCGGGGTCGTCTTCGAGCAGACGGCGCAGGCGCCACACGGGCACGTCGATACCGCGTTCGGTCACTTCCGAATGCGGGCCATGCAGCAGGTCGACGAGCTTCGAGCGTGACAGCGTTTCCATCGGATGCTGGGCGAGCACTTCGAGCAGCGCATATTCGCTGCCGGTCAGCTTGAGCGGCTCGTCGTCGCGAAACAAGGTACGGCTCGCGAAATCGAGCCGGAAGCGGCCGAAGCGCAGCGCTTCGCGTTTGTCGGCCGGCGCCGCAGCAGCTGCGGCAGGTTGCGCGTGTCTGCGCAGCACCGCATGAATGCGCGCGAGCAGTTCTTGCGGCATGAACGGCTTGCCGAGATAGTCGTCGGCGCCGAGTTCGAGACCGACCACGCGGTCCACGCCGTCCGCGCGCGCCGTCAGCATGATCACGGGAATCGTGTCGCCGCTCGCGCGCAATTGACGCAGCGCGCTAAGCCCGTCGACGCCCGGCATCATCAGATCGAGCACGATGATCGAAGGCCGCTCGCGTTCGAGCCGGCGCGCCAGATGGTTGGCGTCGTGCAGCACGGACATTTCGATGCCGCGTTGCTGGAAGAAGGTTCTGAGCAGGTCACGAAGGTCGGCGTCGTCGTCGACCAGTAAAACCTGAATGGGCGTGTCTGACATGGCTGAGCCCTGATCGAGGAGGACAGTGGACGGAAGGCGCGCTCGCGCGCTTGCCGTACGCCGCAATATAGCGAATCGTGTGGCAGCGGCGGTTTCGGGTTCTTATTCGCGCTTACAGTTTATTACTGTGTGGTTCGGAGGGAAGCCGAAAGGTGAGAAGATTCGGGAGCCGGCGTGGTGAGAATAATGCTACCTGTGCGCGCACTTTATGTTCAAAGGTGAGGGAATCCGGGAGCACTTGCCCGCCTCGATCAAATCGGCGATTGTTAACCCGATAAAAGACATCCCATGCGGTCCATGGGATTTAACGCGGTTCCAATCAAGCGACCATCACGCAATGACACCCCACGCTTTCGGCAAGGAAATCAAGGCGGTGCTCGCCTCGCACGCTGACCCGCAGCGCGCTCTCGCCATGCGCGCCTATATGCGGAACCAGTTCGAGTTCATCGGCGTGCCAACTCCACTGCGGCGGCAAGCGGTATTGCCGGTGTTCAAGCGGCTTTCGGTGGAAAATGCCGAGCACCTGCTGGCGTGCGCCAATGTCTTATGGTCCATGCCGCAACGCGAATACCAATACGTTGCCACCGACCTGTTGGCGCGCAAATGGAAGACGCTTGCTGTTGCCGATATCGCCCCTCTGCTGACCATCGCTCAACGAAACGCCTGGTGGGATTCGATCGATCCGCTGGCGGGCGTGGTCGGCGACGTGTTGAAAGCAGCGCGAGCGCAGACGCCGCAGGCGCAGGCCTCGATGGATGCGGCGCTTCAGCATGAATTCCTGTGGGTTCGGCGTATCGCGATGATTCATCAACTCGGCTGGCGCGGGCATACAGACGAAGAGCGTCTGTTCGGATACGCCCGTTCGTTGGCGTCGGAAAGCGACTTCTTCATCCGCAAGGCGATCGGTTGGGCCTTGCGCGATTACGCGTGGCACGCTCCCGAGGCGGTGAGCGGCTTTCTGTCCGTATCGCGGGACATCATCTCGCCGCTCACTTTGCGCGAAGCGTCGAAACATCTGCCGCCGATCCGCTAATGCTTCGCGCGCTCGACATCCGCTGCTCAATCGGCGTCGTGCGCCAACGCAACGCGCGCTTTCGCCTCCGGGCTATCCGCGACGAAATACTTCTTCGCCCATGAGCCGTTCGGCGCAAGCATCAGGCGCTGATGGGTGCCGTTGTTCTTTTGACGTATCGCCAACGCGCGCGCCCGATAGTGCTCATAAAGCCGCAGGAATTCCGCGAGATACGTGCCGGCAAGGCGGCGGTCGCGAATCTCCAGCAGGTTTTCGTCGTTGAAGTGTTCCGAGTTGTTGCTCATATTCGCCGAACCCGTGTAGACGATCGGATTCGCGCCTTCGGCGTCGATCACCAGAAACTTGTGGTGAATGATGACGGGCGCATAGCTTGGCGCGCTTTCGCCGGGAAAGAGCCGCAATTCGGGTTCGAAGCCCGCGGGCACGGTGGCCGGCGAAAAGTACTCCGCATCGATCACGTCGTGCTTGTCGCGGCCGCGGTGATAGAGCTCCATGTTGGCCAACGCCGTGGTCGTGACGATTTGCCCGTTTTGTTGAGCCTTCTCCGCCGCTTCGGCGGATTGCGCGCTGATGTGATTCACGAGGCCGAACATCATCCGCCCTTTGTCGCCTGCCGCGAAACAGGCGTCGCGCAGCGGCGCGTCGGTCGGCATGAAGAGACAAAACACCACGGAGTGTTTCGCGTTATTGATCGCGTCGACGATCGTGTCGATCTGCAAACGCGAGTCCTTCGGCTCCGGCGAAAAACAGACGCGGACCTTCGCGGTGCCGATCTCGATCGAATCGGACCAGCCCGGCGCGAGCTTCGCCGTGGCGGCAATGCTCGGGTTGCCGGCGAGGCTCTTCGCGCGATCGCTGTAGAGCGTGGCGAGTTCCGGCGAATCGAACAGATGAAGCACGTTGGCCTGTTCGGTGATGCCTTCGGTGGTGAAGTTGGCCGAACCCGTCAGCACGCGCGCCGGCGTTGCCTGCCCATTGCCGTTGTCCACGACGATGAACTTGTCATGCATGATGTGCGTCTTGTCGCGCGGCGCGAAGGTGGCGACGTCGGCGAGCCGGTCGACTGCGGGCCGATTCGGCGAGGGCGCGGGCGGCTTGCCCTTGCGCACCACTTCGTGCGAATCGTAGACGATCGCGAGCGACGACTTGCCCTGTTTCTTGCCGAACGCTTCGAAAGCGGGAATCGCCCATAGCGGATCGGTCAGGTGATACACGGCCGAAGCCGCGCGGTGTGCATGGGCGAGCGTGAGGTCGAAAACGTCCTGCAAATCGTTCGCGAGCCACGTGCGCAGGCGCAACGCCTGTTCCGCCGAGGGAGCCGCATGCGGCGCCAGATGCAGCGCCGCGACTTTGCGCGCGAACGCCTGCGAGCTGACCACGGCGCGGTTGAACCACGTGCCGACGTTCGATTCGATATGCGCGGGCAGTGTCAATTCACATTCGCCCTTTTGCGCGTCGAGTAATTGCGGCACATCCGGCGTGCCGACAACCGGATAGACGAGATAAGTGAATGACTTTTCCCGATCGGGTTCGTCGATACGCGCGTCCCACCACATGAATTTCTGAATCGGCGCCTCGTTCGACGGCGCGTCTTTCTGCGTGTCCGGTACGGCGCCCTTGAAGGTCAGGCGGTTCGGCAGCCAGCTGCTGGTTTCGCGCTCCTGCCCGTTGGCCGCGAGAAAGCCCGGTGTCCGTTTGATGGCGAAGCCGAGGAAGTCTTCACGCGTGGCGCCTTCCGGCCAGTCGAAGGCGAGTAGCACGAGTGTCGGGGACAGATAGCTGCGGACGCTGACGTTCATCAGTTGGCTCCACGGTGACGGATGGTGAAGTTTTCAGTCTGGGCGCGCATTTTGTTGGAAAGGTGACAGACACAAAATAAAGCGGCATTAATTAACGGCGCCGCATGCGAAAACTTTAGAAATATATTCGACGCGTTGGTCTGCGTGCAAAACCCTGTAGTCATCGCTTAGTAACATGCGTCAGCAATACTCGGCGACGCTGCAAGTACGATCAATTTCGTAAAAAACGCGCTGCTCCGACCGAGAGCTGACGCGAAGGCCACACCCGGGGGTTTCACATGACTATCCGTCATCGCATTACGCTATTGGTGGTTTTGATGTTCGTCGCCTTGTCGGCGATCGGCGGTTACGCCGTCTATCAGACGCGCGGCAGCGCAGCCGAAGTGCGCAAGGTGACTGAAGGCGTGGTGCCCAGCGCGCTCGCCTCCGCCGATCTCGTATCGCAGGTCAAGGACGTGCAACTGGCCACGATGACGCTCGTGTATGCGCCCGACGGCGACATCGTTGCCCAGGCTCAGGACGAACTCAAGAAGAAAAAAGTCTTGCTGCAACAGGCGCTCGCGCTGCAAGCCAGGGACGCCGCGAGCCACGCGCAAAAGGGTCTTGTCGACCAGGCCAACGACAGCCTGGAAAATTACTTCTCCGCCATCGCCGAGACGGCGAAAATGAAGGCCGCCGGCAAGAACGAACTTGCGCAGGCGTATCTGTTCGCCAACGTCGCGCAGTATCGCGATGAGCTTGAAGGCATTGTCGAAACCTTGCGGGTTGAGAAAAACCGCGAGAAAGACGAGGCGATCACCGCGCTGAACGCCACGCTCGCGACCACCACAACGGCCATCGCGATCGTTACCGGCATCGCGATCATTCTGCTGACCTCGATCGGCTCGCTGCTTTATCGTCAGATCACGCGCCCGCTCAGCCGCATGCAGGCGATGATGAGCGAGATCGCATCGAGCCAGGACTTCACGCGCCGCGTGCCGGTAGGCCGGCTCGACGAGATCGGCCATTCGATCGTCGCCTTCAACGGGATGATCGAAAAGATCCAGGAAAGCTCGGCGCAACTCAAGCAGAAAACCGCCGACATTCAGGCGATGTTGCAGAACATGCAGCAGGGCATTCTGACGGTGATCGACGGCGCCGTGATCCACGCGGAGTACTCGGCGTATCTCGAAGACATCTTCGAAACGAAGGATATCGCCGGCCGTGGCCTCATGGATCTGGTGTTCTCGGAGACCGATCTCGGCTCGGACGTGCTTTCGCAAATCGATGCCGCGGCGCATGCGTGCCTTGGCGAAGACTGCATCAACTTCGCGTTCAATCAGCATTTGCTGGTGGGCGAGATTTCGAAGCGCATGCCCGATGGCCGCGCGAAGATTCTCGATCTCAGCTGGTCGGCGATCACCGACGAAAACGACACCATCGTGCGCCTGATGCTCTGCGTGCGCGACGTCACCGAACTGCGCAAACTTGCGGCTGAAGCCAGCGAACAGCGTCGCCGTCTCGACATGATCGGCGAGATTCTCGCGGTCAGCGAAGAGAAGTTCCATCACTTCATTGAAAGCTCCGCGGGTTTCATTAGTGAGAACGAGCGAATCATCCGCAAGCATTCCGAGGCGGATCACGCGGCGATTGCCGAGCTGTTCCGCAATATGCACACCATCAAAGGCAACGCGCGCACCTATAACCTGCAGCATCTGACCAACGTCGTCCACGAAACGGAGCAGAGCTATCACGAACTGCGCCAGCCGGACGCGGATCGTTCCTGGGATCAGGAGCATTTGATGCAGGAGTTGACGCGCGTGCGCGAGGCCATCGAGAGTTACGCGACGATCAACGAACAGAGCCTCGGCCGCAAGGGCAAAGCCGGTGTGAACGATGCCGGCAACGTGGGCGGCTATGTGATGGTCGAGAAGGAACATATCCAGCACATGCTGAGCATGCTGGATCAAACCGACGCGAACAAGCTTCACGAATTGCAGTCGATGCGCGACGCCATGCGCCGGACCTTGCGTGCGCTGGGCAGCGAAAGCGTGCGTGACGCGCTGTCCGGCGTGCTGGATTCGTTGCCGTCGCTCGCGAGCGAATTGGGCAAACCGGCGCCGGTCGTGCGCATCGATGACAACGGCTATCGTCTGCGCGGCCAGGCGGGCCGCACGCTGAACAACGTGTTCATGCATCTGCTGCGCAATTCGATGGATCACGGCATCGAAACCGCCGAGGCCCGCAGCGCGCAAGGCAAGGCACCGGCCGGCACGATCGGCATCGAAGTGGGCGTGGACGGCGGCGCGCTGCAGATCACGCTCAGCGACGACGGCCGCGGCCTCGCGCTGGAACGCATTCGCGGCATTGCGCTCGAGCGCGGCTGGATTCGCGCCGACGAACCGCTGAGCGACGAAGCGATCGCCGAATTCATTTTCCGGCCCGGCTTCTCGACTGCGGAAACGGTCACGGAAGTCTCGGGCCGCGGCGTCGGCATGGACGCCGTACGCGATTTCCTCAAACGCGAAAACGGCCGCATCGAATTGCGTTTCACCGACGATCGCAAGGGCGCACCGTTCCGCCAATTCCAGACGATCGTCTGCCTGCCGGATAGCGTCACCGTCGATACGCTCGGCGTGGAAGCGCGCGGCGATGCCGGCGAACTGCAACTCGGCGCGATGGCGGACTGAGCACCGATTAACGGCGGCGCGACGAACTACGGAAGGGTAAGTGGTGATTCAACAGTATGTATTGGCGGCAGTGGCAGGCAGCGCGGTGACCGCGCTGTTGGCGTTGGCCGCGCACAAGTTGCATAACGCGAAGCTGACGGCGCGGCTGCGCGCCGAAGCGCAAGCCGAGATCGGCACGCTTAAAGCCGGCCAGTCGGACCACGGCGAAACAATCCGCGAACGCGAGCAGGCCGCGCAAGACATGGAGGCCCTGGTCGCACAATTGCGCGAGGAGCTTGCGCAGCAGTCCGCAAGCGCGGACGAATTGCGCGCGGCACTGAAAGCCGCCACCGACGATAAGGACCAGTGGGCGGATCAGGCGCAACGGATCGCGGGCGAAGCCGCGCGGCTGAAGCATCTCGGCGCGACGTTCGAGCGCTGGCACGAGCAGATGATCTCGCTGATGACGCAGAACCACGACATGCACGCGAAGAATCAGGAACTGTCGTCGATCGTTCGGCATGTGGTGATCGTGTCGCTGAATGCGTCGATCGAAGCCGCGCGTGCGGGTCCGGCCGGCCGTGGTTTCGCGGTGGTGGCGAGCGAAGTGCGTGCGTTGGCCGCGCGCTCGGAAGAACTCTCGAAGAGCTATCGCGACAGCCTGCACCGCAACGATCTGACCACCACGTCGACGTTTCAGGACATTCAGGCGGGCGGCAAGATGATCGCGGCCTCGCTTGCCAGCGTCGAGTCGCTGGCCAACCAGTTTCGCTCGACCTTGCACTAGGGGCTGACGTGATTACGGCCCAGGCAAAAGACAGCTTCGAACGCATTTTCCGCAAGGCGTCGCAGGCGCGCTTGCCGATGGGTCCAGGTGACACCTGCGAAATCGTGCCGCTCGGTGCCGGCACCGACACAGGCACGGATGCGACGAAGGGCACTCAGGTGGTCGTACTGACCATCTCGTCGATCGTATTCAGACTGCTGCTGATCCTGCATTTCGACGAAAACGACGGCATGCGCGGCTATTACCTGAAAGACGACGTTGAGCGGCCGTTTCAGGAAGCCTTTCTGGAAATCTGCAATCTATGTTGTGGCGCGATGAACCAGGAACTGCTGCGCTATTTTCCCGACCTCGGCATGTCGACGCCTTATGTGTTGAGCGCGCGTTGCTTGCCGCATCTGCGGGAATTGAAGCCGGATTTCGTGTCGGCGTACTCGGTCACGCTCAACGGTTCCGTGCAACTTGCCGCGACGGTATGCGTGTGCGCCGATGCGCCGGTCGACTTTGTCGCGGATACGAGCGCGATCGAGGAAACCAGCGGCGAGTTGGAGTTGTTCTAGGTGTTGTCATAGGAAAAAACATGTCGAAAATTCTAGTGGTGGATGATTCGGGCACGGTGCGCGATGAAGTGGCCGGCTTTCTGAAGAAGAACGGTCTGGACGTCGACACGGCCGTGGACGGCAAGGACGGTCTCGCCAAGCTGAAGGCAAGTCCCGGCATCAAGCTGGTGATCAGCGACGTCAACATGCCGAACATGGACGGCCTGACGATGGTCGAGAAGATTCGCGGCGAACTCGCGAACAAGACCGTCAACGTCATCATGCTAACAACCGAAAGCAGCCCGGCGATGAAAGAGCGTGGCAAGGCGGCCGGTGTGAAAGGCTGGATCGTGAAGCCGTTCAAGGGCGATGCGGTGCTGGAAACGTTCCGCAAACTGGCGAGCTAAACGCTGCTCGCGCGGCAGCGTGGCACAAAGGTGAGAGTTTTCGGGAGCCGCGCGCCGGTGAGTTGCAAGGCGCGATTCGCCGTAACGATAGCCGTTAAAACACGCTAATTGCGCGGATAAACCAGCCGACGCGGTGGTCATTGCCGGCCTTTGTATTGTGTCCGCGGGCTCAAAGGTGAGGATATTCGGGAGCCGCGGGTAATCGGCAATCCGTGAGTCGCACGCGTCGTTCATCCTCACCCTCCAGCCGCGCGCATCGCCGGCTGACACATCGTTCGATTCGTCGTTCGACAAGCCGCCGCTTACCTGGGTATGCAAACTACTCGACCCGCTTTAAAGGTGAGAGTTTGCGGGAGTGGCCTGTTTGGAACCATCGGTGCCCGGCCCAGCATACCTTTGCGGCCTGCCCCCAAGTTCGAAAGGTGAGGGTTTTCGGGAGCGATCCGATGCGTGGCTCGCGTCAAACCCCAATCGTCGCGTGTTATAGGTGAGGGTTTTCGGGAGCCGGCTCGCTATCCGTGAGCAGCAAAGCGATGGATCGACGTGATCGGTTTCGAACTCGCGCACCGCCGGACGCGACGCGATTACCGCGCCCGGCGTGTCGATTATCGGCATGTCAGCCGAAAGGTGAGAGTTTTCGGGAGCGCTAGTCGCGCTCGTCAAGCGTGCTTCGCGATCTCGCGAATGTCGGCCACCGGCGTTTGCCCGAATGCATCGCTGAAGGCGTAATCGAGCAATTGAGCGGCGCATTGTTCAGGCGTCGACAGTTGGCCGTTGCGCTTGAGGTCTTCGAATTTTTCGCGCATGGGGAACTGCTCGGTGCCGCTGTCGCGAATTTGTGCCTGCATGTTCGTATCGATCACGCCCGGCGCGAGACTGCAAATACGCAGCGCGCGATTCTTGTCGAGTGCGACGGCGCGCGCGTGATGATCGAGCGCGGCCTTGGTCGCGCAGTAGATGCTCCAGCCGGCATACGCATTACGGGCCGCGCCGCTGGAAATATGCACGATGCGCCGATCGCTCGCGTCGACGCTCGCTGCGGCCAGCGCGCTTGCGAGGATCAGCGGCGTGGCCACATTCAGGCTCACCGCGCTTGCGATGGCCGCCGCGTCTTGCGCTTCGATCGGACCGATCGGCTGCACCATGCCGGCGTTGTTGATCAGCAGGACGGTTTGCGCGCCGCTCAAGAATGCACGCAGCGTATCGGTCGCGATCCACTGCGCGACGCGTGCGGGGTCGGCCAGTTCCAGTTCGATTTCTTCGAGCTGCGCCGGAAAGCGCTCCTTGAGCGGGGCATGACGCGAGCGGGACAAACCCAGTACCGCGACGTTGCGCGCGAGCAGTTGTTCGGCAAGCGCCGAGCCCAGGCCGCGAGTGTGGCCGGTGACGATCGCGCGGATCGGAGAGGAGGAGGTCATGGCGTTCCTTGTGATCGTTGGCTTGAGGAGGCCGTTATTTTCGCATGCACATTTCATGCGTGCAGCGGCGCCGCGCATCAGGCCCGCGCTCTTGTGCCGCTCTCAACTGGAGCGAAAGCGCTCGCGATACTGCATCGGCGTCACGCCGATTCGTTTCGTGAAGACAATCCGCATGCGATCCGCGGTGCCGAAGCCACAGTCGTACGCGATGGTCTTGAGCGCCGCGCCGCTGCTTTCGAGCAGCTTGCGCGCCGTGTCCACGCGCGCGCGCTCGACGAATTCATGCGGGGTCACCTGAGTCTCCTGCACGAATACGCGTGCGAAGTTTCGCGCGCTCATGCCCGCGACGTCGGCCAGTTGCTTCACCGTGAAGCTCTCGCGAATCCGTTCCATGACGTGCGCCTGGACTTTGGCGACCGGCGAGGAGTCGTCGGCGGGCGCCGTCAGGTAGGGGCTGAATTGCGACTGGCCGCCTTGCCGCTGCGCGAACACCACCAACCGCTTGGCGACGGCGAGCGCCGTGTGCGGACCGTGGTCCTCAGCGACTAACGCGAGCGACAGATCGATGCCGGCCGTCACGCCCGCCGACGTCACGAGTTGTCCGTCGCGTAGGTAGATGCGGTCGAAGTCGACGCGCGCCTTCGGAAACTGCGCCGCCAGTTGCGCCGCGTGTTGCCAGTGCGTGGTGACGTTGCGTGCATCGAGCAATCCCGCGTGGCCCAGTGCGAAAGTGCCGGTGCAGATCGAGCCGTAACGGCCGCATTGTGTGGCGACGTTCGCCAGCCATTCCAGCAATCGTGGGTCCGGCGCTGTGTCGTCGGGCAGCGAGGGGCCGCCCGCGACCAATGCGAGATCGAATGGGCCGCGCGCCTCGTCGAAGGTGGCGTCGGCGGTGAGCGTCATGCCGTTGGACGCGCGCAGCGGACCTGGCTGCGCGCTCAGCAGCGCCACCTCGTAATGGTCCTCGGGCGCGATGAAGCGGTTGGCTTCGGAAAAGACGTCGACGGGGCCGGCGACATCGAGCGCCTGCACGCCGGGAAAGATCGCGATCGCGACGGTAGGCATCGAAAGGCTTCCTTTGACGATGGACGGCATCCGCGAGCCACGGCAGTCAACGCGGTGCGTTTGGCAGTGTTCAACGGTCCGCGGCGATTGTCCGTGGCGGCGCGTTGGCCAATACTGAGCTTCATCGGACGCAGCGCTTTTACAGCACAAAAAAGCGCCACGGGCCAGCATACCAAACGCGCTTTGAACTCACAAAGAGCGCGTCCCGTTCATTCGAGCAATCATCGAGAACCCATGGAGCGCTTCACATGACCACGATCGCAGGCATCAAGATTCCCGACAGCATGATGGCGCGCGAAGCGACGCAACTCGTGCGCGATACGGAAACCGAGTTGCTGTATCACCATTCGCGGCGCGTCTTCCTGTTCGGCTCGCTGGCCGGCGCGCGCAAACAGCTGAAGTACGACGCGGAACTGCTGTACATCGGCGCGATGTTCCATGACATGGGCCTCGTCGCGCCGTATAGCAGCGAGCATGATCGATTCGAAGTGGACGGCGCGAACGCGGCGCGCGATTTTCTGCGGCGTCACGGCATCGGCGAGGACGATATCGAGCAGGTATGGAACTCGATCGCGTTGCACACCACGCCTGGCATTCCGCAACATATGAAGCCGATGGTCGCGCTGGTTACCGCGGGCGTGGAAATGGACGTGCTGGGTCTCGCTTACGATGAGTTCACCGAGCAGCAGCGCCATGAGGTGACTCATGCGCACCCGCGTGGCGCGCATTTCAAGGAAGGCATCATCGACGCGTTCGCGCACGGCACGATTCACAAACCGGAGACGACTTTCGGCAACGTGAAGGCGGACGTGTTGGCGCTGAAGGATCCGCATTACCATCGCGGGAATTTCTGCACGATGATTCTTGGCTCGGCGTGGAAGGAATGAGGTCGTTGACGGGGCGCCGCACCTGTTTTGCGCATCTGGCGTCACAATAGGCGGATCGCACAACCGCCCGGCGCCCCGCCATGGTAATCAAAAACCTTCTCCGCAAACTCGACCTCACCACGCTGCAACTCTTCCTCGCCGTCTATGAGGAGGGCACGCTCACGCGTGCCGCCGAGCGCGAGGCGATTGCCGTCTCCGCCGCGAGCAAGCGCCTGCTCGAACTTGAACAGGCGGTCGGCGCCACATTGTTCAAGCGCAACGCGCGCGGCATGACGCTCACGCCGGCCGGCGAAACGCTGCTGCATCACGCGCGCCGTGTGATGCGCGATATCGAAAACATCGGCATCGAACTGGCCGGCCATGCGAGCGGCGTGCGCGGTTATGTGCGGATGATGGCCAACCTGTCGGCGATCGTCGAATTTCTGCCCGAGGATTTGCGCGTGTTCCAGTTGCAACACGAGCGCGTCAAGCTCGACCTTGAAGAGCGGCCGAGCGGCGGCGTAGTCGAAGCGGTTGACGACAGCCTCGCGGACCTCGGCATCTGTTCCGGTGATGCCGACACGCGCGATCTGCACGTCGCGCATTATCGGCGCGATTCGCTGGTGCTCGTGATGCGCGACGATCATCCGTTGGCCGCGCGCGCCAGCGTCGCCTTCGCCGAAACGCTGGACGGCGACCATGTCGGCCTGCACGCGGCCAGTTCGATCAACGCCCGTACTCACATGGCGGCGCGCCAGGCAGGCAAGCCGTTGCGGCTGCGCATTCACGTGCCGGGCTTCGACGCGGTCTGCCGGATGGTGCAGGCCGGCATGGGCGTCGGTGTCTTGCCGCTGAAGGTGTATCACCTGATGGGGCGTCCGCTTGGGCTGGTCGGCGTGCCGCTCGAGGACGACTGGTCCGAGCGCAGCCTCGTGCTGGTGGTGCGCGACGTCGAGGCGCTCTCGCCGGTGAGCCGCCTGCTGTTCGACCATCTGCGCTCGATCGAAGCCTCTGAAGCCTCGAAGGACGCCGAAGCCCCGCCCGCCGACGCGGTAAGCTGAGCGTTCGCCGTTCGCGAACGATCGTTGGCGAATTGCGGTTGGACGCCGCCGCGGCGTCGCCTCTAAGCTGTCTCTCAACACGAAATCAGCTTTGGAGACAGCACAATGGGTGGACCCCTTCAGGGTATCCGCGTCGTCGAGATCGGAACCCTCATCGCCGCGCCATTTGCCGCGCGCCTCATGGCCGAGTTCGGCGCCGACGTCATCAAGATTGAAGCCCCGGAAACCGGCGACCCCCTTCGCAAATGGCGCAAGCTGCATGAAGGTACCTCGCTCTGGTGGTATCTGCAGTCGCGCAACAAGAAGTCCGTGTGCGTGAATCTGAAGTCGGCCGACGGCGTCGATATCGTCAAACGGCTTGCCGCCGATGCCGACGTTGTGATCGAAAATCTCCGCCCCGGCGCGCTCGAAAAGCTTGGCCTCGGCTGGGACGTGCTGCACGCGATCAACCCGAAACTGACGATGGTCCGCATCTCCGGCTACGGACAGTCCGGTCCGTATCGAGACCGGCCGGGCTTCGGCGCGATCGGCGAAGCGATGGGCGGCATTCGCTATACAACCGGCGAAGTGGACGGCGCGCCGGCGCGTGTCGGCGTGAGCCTTGGCGATTCGCTCGCGTCGCTGCATGGCGTGATCGGCGCGCTGATGTCGCTGCTGCGCGTGAAGACGGGGCAGGGCGAAGGCCAGGTGGTGGACGTCTCGCTCGTCGAAAGCGTGTTCAATCTGATGGAAAGCCTCGTGCCCGAATACGACTTGCTCGGTCACGTGCGGGAACGCAGCGGCGGCGCGTTGCCGGGCATCGCGCCATCGAATACGTATCGCACGGAAGACGAGGGCTTCGTTGTGATCGCCGGCAACAGCGATCCGATTTTCAAACGCCTGATGCATGTGATCGGCCGCGCCGATCTCGCCGACGACCCCGCGCTGGCGCATAACGACGGCCGCGCGAAGCAATGCGCGATGCTCGATCAGGCGATCACCGCATGGACCTCGCACCATTCCACCAACGACGTGCTGGCCGCGCTCGAACGCGCGGAAGTGCCGGCGGGACGCATCTACTCGGTGGCCGACATCGTGGCCGACCCGCATTACCAGGCGCGCGACATGTTGTTGCAAGCGCAACTGCCAGGTGGCGCGTCGGTGAAGATGCCCGGGATCGTGCCGAAGCTCTCGGACACGCCGGGCGAAGTGCGCTGGCAAGGTCCGGCGTTGGGCGAACATACCGGCAGCGTACTGAGCGAACTTGGATTCGCCAACGATGAGATCGAGCGGCTGCGCCGCACAGGAGCCGTGCAATGAGCCACGCAATGAGCGCCCCGCATTTCGACAAGCTGATCGTGCAGGAAGTGGCGCCGCGCGACGGCTTGCAGATCGAACCCACATGGGTCGACACCGCCGACAAGATCGCGCTGATCAACGCGCTTTCCACGGCGGGCTTCACGCGCATCGAGGCGGGCTCGTTCGTCTCGCCGAAAGCGATTCCGTCTTTGCGCGACGGCGAGGCCGTGTTCCAGCAGATCGAGCGGCATCCGGGCGTGATCTACGTCGCGCTGGTGCCGAACCTGAAGGGCGCCGAGCGCGCGCTGGCATCGCGCGCAGACGAACTCAACCTCGTGATGTCGGCGAGCCAGACGCACAACCGCGCGAACATGCGGATGAGTTGCGAGTCGTCGCTGATCGCGTTCGGCGATATCGTGCGGCACGTCCAGGGTTCGGGCGTGTTGTTGAACGCCACGGCGGCAACCGCGTTCGGCTGTCCGTTCGAAGGCAAGATCGACGAAGACCGCGTGATCGGCATTGTCGATACGTATCGAGAGATGGGTATTCAGGGCATCACGCTGGCCGATACGACCGGCATGGCGAACCCGCGCCAGGTGGCACGGTTGGTCACGCGCGCGCTCGAACGGCTGCCTGCCTCGGCGCTCACGCTGCACTTTCACAACACGCGCGGCCTCGGTCTCGCGAATGTGCTGGCTGCGTATGAAGCGGGCGCACGCCGTTTCGACGCCGCGTTGGGCGGTCTCGGCGGATGTCCGTTCGCGCCGGGCGCGTCGGGCAACATCTGCACGGAAGACCTCGTGAACATGTGCGATGAAATGGGCATCCCGACGGCGATCGACCTGGAAAAGCTGCTCGCGTTGTCGCGTGGATTGCCTGCGTTGCTCGGCCATGACGTGCCAGGACAACTGGCGAAGGCCGGCCGCAACCGCGACGTGCATGCAGTGCCCGAATACGTTCTACAGATCTGAAACTCCCTTAACCGATTACACGACCGGACGGCATTGCCGAATCCGGCATTGGAGACAAGCATGAGTGACCTTGGCGCAGTCGCAACCGGCAACCGTGAGCGCAACGCGGACGCCGCCGCCGCCATCATCCGCAAAGTCGCGTGGCGGCTTATGCCGCTGATCATGATCTGCTATCTGTTTGCATTCTTCGACCGCATCAACATCAGCTTCGCGAAGTTCCAGTTGCAAAGCGATCTTGGTTTGTCGGATACCGCGTATGGTCTCGGCGCGAGCCTGTTCGTGATCGGCTATGTCTTGTTCGAAGTACCGAGCAATCTGTTTCTCTACAAGGTCGGTGCCCGGCGGTGGATCGCGCGGATCATGATTTCGTGGGGACTGGCGACGGCGGCGATGGTGTTCGTCAGCAACGAATGGCAGTTCTACGGGCTGCGTTTTCTGATCGGCGCGATGGAAGCGGGCTTCGCGCCCGGCGTGCTGTATTACCTGACGCTGTGGTTTCCGCCGAGCTATCGCGGGCGCATTACGTCGATGCTGTTTCTGGCGTCCGCGTTTTCCGGGTTGGTCGGTGCGCCTCTGGCGGGTCTCGTGATCGGGCATATGAACGGCGTGCTGGGCATGCCGGGATGGCACTGGCTGTTTCTGCTCGGCGGACTGCCATGCGTCGTGCTCGGGTTCATGGTGTTGAAGCTGCTGAAAGATCGTATCGACGATGCCGGCTGGTTGTCGTCGAAAGAGAAGTCTTTTCTGACGGCGCAGATTGCGCAGCAAAGCCGTCATCCGGAGACGGGGCATTCATTGTTGGGCGCGATCAGGACACCGGGATTTTTGACGCTGGGCCTTGTGTACTTTCTGATTCAGGTGGGATCGTACGGCTTGAATTTCTGGGCGCCGCATTTGATTCGAGTGGCGGGAACCCACAATCCGACGGTGATCGGCTTGCTGACGGCGGTGCCGTATGTGTGCGGCGCGATTTGCATGGTGGTGGTGGGGCGCTTGTCCGACGCGAGTGGCGAGCGGCGCAAGTTTGTCTTCGGTTTGCTGGTGATGTCGGCGATCGGGTTCTTTGCCGCCGGGTTCTTCGATAAGCAGACCACGTTGCTGATCGTTGCGCTGGCCGTGATGGGGGCGGGCGTGGTGGCTTCGATTCCGGCGTTCTGGGCGCTGCCGCCCAAGCTCGTGACGGGCGCCGGCGCGGCCGGCGGCATCGCTTTGATCAATACGCTCGGACAGTTGGGCGGGATCGTGAGTCCCATCATGGTGGGGCGAGTGAGGGATCTGACGGGCAGTACGACGCCGGCTTTGTACGTGATCGGCGCGATGAGCCTGGTTTGCGCGGTGATTGTGTTGTACGGGTTGCCCGACTCGCTGCGGCAGAAGGATGGGAGGCATTGAAGCTGCCCTCTGCCCGTTGCTGAGCCGAGGGCCGATACGCCTGCCGAATCAATCACTTGGCAGGCCTATGCGCAGGTTGTCCACAGGCTTCTGAACAAATTATGTGGACAACTGGAGTTGGGAGCGGGCAGCGGCTGGGCGGCGGGCTGGCTGCGTGGGTTTTGAGGTGTCTGCGAGTTGGTAGCGATGAGCGATGCCTACGCCTACACCGCACATGGATATCGCCGCTGCATCAATGACTTGCTGGGGATGTGCGAACGTTGTCCACAGGTTTGCGAACAGAAACGGGGGACAACTTTCGGAGA
>WNGR01002954.1_pt1 | contig 30190 bp, 29 predicted proteins | sample 5407581 | NCBI WGS metagenome assembly WNGR01 (sample SAMN13153383, study PRJNA577476) | soil metagenome | isolation source: 80 cm soil or saprolite under Garry oak tree replicate 2 | place: USA:California | collected 2016-06-15
GAGAAGCGAAGCTTCGGCAAAGCGTCGAGCTGAAGGCATCCTCCCAGCGCACGGCACGCAGCACATAACGATCAGCGAGCTGCCAGGCGCTGGCGCCCGCGCCGACTTCGGCGATTTGGGCCATCGCGGGGTGGATCAAGCGGCTGGCCGGACGCCTCGGCCGAATTACTGGCAGCGAATGTTCATGCTCGCCTGTGCAATAAGGCCGGCCACGTCGCCATCCAGGAAACCGGCCCCCTTGAGGACGGAGAACCCGACCGCTCGCTGCCCCGGCCGCAGGCCCGCGGCGATACCGGCCAGCGTCCCCCCAGTCCCGCACGGGCAGCAGATGACGTCGAAGCCCATGCCGATCTCCGCAGGGAGTTCCGCGCAGCCCCGGGCCGCCAGGTCGTTGCTGCCGCCCTCGGGCAGCAGGTAGAACGACCCGAACTCGCGGCGCAGCGCGTCGGCCACCTCGGGATCAGCCTTGCGCCGGTACGCCTCGCGGCTCAGGTAGCCCAGCCGCGTCCCCTGCCGCGTCGCATACGCCAGCGACGGGTTAAGCGGCAGATGCTCCTCGCCGCGGATGATCCCGATCGTGGCAAAACCGCGCCAGCAGCCGGCGGCCGCCACCGCCCGGATGTGATTGGAGTACGCTCCGGCGCAGGTCAGCAGAGTCCGGTCACCGCGCTTCGCGGCCTCGGCCAGGTTGTACTTGAGCTTGCGCCACTTGTTGCCAGGCACCTCGGGGTGAATCAGGTCATCCCGCTTCAGCCAGACCTCAACTCCCGCGGCGCGCATCAGATCATCAGCCAGATGCTGCAACGGAGACGGAACGCGCTCGGCCGATACAAGGTTCTCCCACGCCTCGGCGCTCAGCAGAGTCGACATCCCCTCGCCATCGCCTGGTGGGTTCCTGTGCAACACGTCGTGATAGCCGGTTGCGTTGGCGGGGAGGCCGTTGACAGGATCTTCGTCATGCCTGCCTTCTCTGCACACGATGGAATCGTCCTCGCTTACCACGTGTTCGGAGCGGGCACCCCGGTGATCTGCCTGCCGGGCGGCCCGATGCAGGACTCCGTTTACCTCGGTGAACTCGGCGGTATGTCAGCCCATCGGCAGTTGATCATGGTGGATCCTCGGGGCACCGGCCAGTCGGCGACACCGGCCGATGCCGCCTCCTACCGCTGTGACCGGCTTGTCGATGACGTCGAGGCTCTGCGCGAGCACCTTGGCCTTGACCGGCTGGACCTGCTCGCGCACTGCGCCGGCGCGAACCTCGCGGCACTGTATGCGGCCCGGTACCGGGAACGCATCGGCAAGCTCGCCCTGATCACTCCGAGCACCTTCGCCGTCGGCATCGCGGCCACCGGGCCGTCCCGGCGGGAGATCGCGCGGCTTCGCCGGGACGAGCCCTGGTTCGCACCGGCCTTCGCAGCTCTTGAGGCAATCGTGGCCGGCAACGCGACCGCCGACAGCCGGAAGGCGATCGACCCCTTCTTCTACGGGCGGTGGGATGCGGCGGCGCAAGCCCACCAGGCGGCCCAGGACGGCCACCGGAACGAGGAAGCCGCAGCCGCCTTCGGCGCTGAGGGCGCTTACGACCCGGATGCCACGCGGGCGGCGCTCGCCGCGTTCGACGCGCCGGTGCTGCTGCTTGCCGGAGAGGTCGACCTGAACACGATTCCGGGCGTTGTGGCCGAGTTCGCCGAGCTGTTCCCGAACGCCGAGCTCGTCGTCCAGCCAGCAGCGGGCCACTTTCCGTGGCTCGATGATGCCGACCGCTTCGTGGCGACGACCGCGACGTTCCTGCGATGAAGAGCGCCCCGCCCGAACAGGGCTTGGCGGTACTGCGATGGTGGTGGCGTGCTTGTCGTGGTGGCCGGTCTGCCAGGGGTCGGGGAAAAGCGCCGTGGCCGAGGGCCTCGCCAGGGAGCTGAGCTGTGCCGTGTTGCCCACGGCCTGGCTGCGTAATCGGTCGTCGAGGTGCTTGCGGCTGAACAGCTGGCGCTGGGACACGATGCGACGCGGCTAATGCCGTCGAGCCTGCGCGCGATCGGTGGCGCCGGCTTGCCGAACAGACCGGATCATTGTTGCGGTTCATCGAGGTGCGCTGTTCGCACGAGCGCGAGCATCGGCGCCGTCTGGAGACTCGGGAACGCGGTATCGAAGGTTTGCCTGAGCCGTCGTGGAATCGGTGCGGGAGCGTCGGGCAGGTTTGAACGAATGGGACGAGGAGCGGCTTGTGCTCGACTCGATGGTGCCGCGCGAGAACAACCCGCGCGCGGCGGTCGACTATCTCGCCAATGTCATCGCGGTTGAGCAGCATCGGTGTACAAGGTGGAGGCGCATCATTCAGTCCGGCCACCCATCTGGCGCGCTGCTGCCTAAAGCGGCGCATACCGGGTTCGACTCCCGCCTGCGGCACCGGCAACCGGCACCCGGTCGGTGATCGACAGGGTCCTGCCGCTAAGCCAGGCGCCGGACAGATTCGCCGCCATGATCGACGGCGAATTATTCGGAAAGTCGTGTTCACGCTCTGAGTTCCAGCGCCCGGCGGGCCGTCCAGCGCGCCAAGACGTAAGGTCTGCGTCAGATAGGGCCACAAACCCTTCGGCTTACCCAAAAGTCTTCGCCTTACCGGCCGATCGCGCGAACGGGAGCCCTCGCGCGATCGCGGGGTTGCCGCTGGCAACCGCTCCGGGCGCACAGTGACGCTCATGGTCTACGACGTAACTGCCGTCTAGCAGCCAGTCGTCCGTGGCCCAGTGGCTGGTCAACCCGATTGTGTGCCGGGACCGCTGAAGGTCTCGCCGATGATGTACAGGGCCCAGCGGCTGGCGGTGATCTGCCGTGCCAGCGCGGCGACAGGCTGGCGGAGCAACCAGCCGACGCAGATCCGCTGATCATCGATGGTTTCCTGGTCGAGTCGAGCGGCTAGGTCGTCGATGACCGGCAGCATCGTCAGTTCGGCGTGCAGCTGAACGGTGCGCGTTAGGACATTATGGCCGTAACGCGATTACGTCACCGCGCCGAGTTCACCCTGAGTTCACCCTGGCCGGGATGAAACACCTGCCGACCTGTGCTCGTCGCAACGCCATTAGCCCGCAAGGTAAGAAATCCGCCCAAGGCTCGATCGTCGCCCAGGCGTGCGATGACCGAATCGGCGCCGAGAACACACTCGGTGGGATCAGACATGATGACACCCCTCGCCGACGAGCCATCGCCCCGGACTCGGCTAGCGCCTCGGCCTAGGCCTCGGTCGCGGCCTCGGTCGCGTCGATATCGGCAATGATTTAGAAGTGGTCACTTACGGGTCAGAAGGTAGCCAGGTATGGCAGGGTCTGGCAATGAACCATGTCGACCCTGGCGTGGCGGAGCAGAATACTGCGGAGCAGGAGACTGATGAAGCGTGTATGCCGGCCCGATCATTGACGCGCACACCCATCCGATGCTCGATGCCGACGACAAAATGGGCAAGCAGCCGCACCCGCCAGAGGCGTACCGGAAGCTCGTGAACGAAAGCGGCATCGCGCGGGCCGCCGCGCTCACGATGGCGCCCGCGGGCGACCTCAAGCGGACTCGGGCGCGCAATGACGCGGTGCTGAAGCTGGCTGACGACTCCGACGGATTCTTCTTCCCGGTGTGCTCGGTCCACCCGGCAGACGGGTCGGCCGCGCGGGCTGAGCTCGACCGAGTTGCCGCGGCCGGATGCGCCTGGCTGAAACTGCACCCGAACACGCAGGATTTCGACGTCGCCGATCCTGCTGTGACCGATCTCGTCTCGCGTGCTGCCGAGCTCCGGCTGCCGGTGCTCTTCGATGCTTACTCTCCATGGGACGCGAGTCAGCCGGGAAAGTTCGTCAGGCTCGCGATGGCAATACCGACGGCCCGGCTGATCCTCGCGCACGCGCACGGGCCCTCATTCGCGCAGCTCCTCGTCTACGAAGTACTGGCCCGCTATCCCTGGTGGCCACGGCAGGTGTGGGTAGACACCTCGGCGGTGGCGTCCATACTCGCCAACGGCCCGTTCGCCGAGCAATTCACCTGGGTGCTGCGCAAGGTTGGCACTGACCGGATCATTTTCGGGAGCGACTACCCGCTCGACGACCCGCTGCAAGCGATCCAGGCGGTCGAACAGCTTGGCTTCAACGCGGCGGAGCTGGAAGCGGTCATGCACGACAACGCAGCCGAGTTGCTCAAGAAATGACGCCGCAACGGAGATCACGACGGCGCTGCCTAGCCCGCAGGGACACCGCCGGAGATCAGTTGCGAAGAGTGAGCGTCTGGATGACTATCTCGGTGACGCCTGAGCAAGCTGCCGTCTGCGCCCAGTTCGGAGTCGAGCCGTCAGGGACCTGTAGCGGCTGGTCTCTCGATCACTGCACGCCACGTGAATCCACGTGATGTCCGCCGCCTGCACGCGGCGGAGCACGATGCCGGCCGCGGACAGCGCAGGGTTAGGGAAGCCAGCGAGCACGGCCACCTCCTTATACTCGACTGACCGCAGCCGCCAGCCCACTCTAGGACGGCCACCCGTCGATGACCTTGTCATTCAAGTGCTCGGCAAGCTGATGCCCGACGGCGTGCGGCGCGGGGAGCTACGGCGAGATCACCGCACACTGCGCTGGGAGGAGGCTGGCCCGGGCGGCCCGACGATTGTGTTCGACGCGTCTCTCGGCGAACCCGGGTCGCTGTCCTGGGCGGGAGTGCTGCCGATCGTCGCGGCGCGCGCTCGGGTCGTGGCCTACGACCGGGCCGGCCTGGGCGCGAGCGATCCGGTTTCGCCGCTGACCCTGGAGACCCAGATCGGTGACCTCACCGCGGTGCTCCAGCAGGCCGGCAACGGGCCGTGCATCGTGGTCGGACATCGCCGGCCTCGTGCTCGTCGACTCCGCCGTGCCGGTCGCGGCGCAGTCCCAGAGGGACACGATGGCCTGGCCGGTCCCGGTGTTCAGCGCGGATCCCTGGTCCAGATGCAGGTCCCCCGCCGGCCTCGGCAGCCAGGTTCGGGGACGACCCAGGCAGCGCGTGCCACCGCCGGCTGCCGTTGACGAGGCCGTAGGCGCAGCTGCCCAGGCTGCCGCAGTCGGCATAGGCCCGGTTGCTGTCGACGGCGAATACCTTGGTTGCCCCGTCCAGCGGGTACTGCGTCTTTCCCGTCGCCGGATCCAGGTCAACCACGGTGCCGGACGGATCTGCCGCGTACAGGTGGCTGCCCGCCGTGCCGCCGAGCTGGCCGCGCTGGAGCTGCCACCCACCGGGCAGGCTGCACGCCGGGGCCGGTAGTGAGGTGGTTGGCTACCAGTGACTCGGCGGCGCAGGCGAACCGTCACCACCTGGCCGAATCTGGCCGAACTCCCGGCAGCGACCACATAGCCACCGGACGCCACCATCTGGTCGAGCGGACCGCCAAGCGGAGACATCGGCTTCGACCAGACGCGCACGCCCGTCGAGGGGTTGAACGCCTGAACGTAGCCATTCGGGTAGCTCACCGAGCCGCAGCCGTACTCGCCGACCAGAACCATGCCGTTGGCCACCGACAGCGCGCCGTAGCCCAGGCTCTGGCCGTCCAGGCTGGCCGAAGGATCGCGCCGCCAGATCAGCCTGAGGGCTGGATTCGTTCTTTGTGACTTCATATTGTGATAGCGGAGGCCGTAGATATGGCCATATTGGCGGGCCGCAGATATTGTCGCGCCGCAGATATTGCCATTGTGGGGGCTGCCGCACCCGGTATCGCAGGTGGGTAATGCCGCCGGACGAGGTGACCTGAACCTGCTCCAGCCCGATCGGCTGCTGGCCGAGGTTGGCCGGCTTTGGCCGGCCGCCCAGTCCCGTTAGTCCCGCGTCACGTCGAACTCGTTGCCCTCAGGATCGGCCAGCGTCACCCACCCGTCCGATCGGCAAGCACGTGCGCGCCCAGCCCGGTCAGGCGCGCGACCTCGGCGCCGACGTCGGCGCACGCCAGGTCCAGGTGAACGCGGTTCTTGACGACCTTGGTCTCCGGCACGAGCTGAAACCACAGCCGCGGCTCGCCGCCCGAGGACGGCTCGACCAGGACGTTCGGGTCGTCCTCCGGGTCGTCAATCCCTGCTGCCCGCAGCCGGCCACGCTCAGCATCGTCGTACGGAGCGACCGCATAGCCCGCCAGCGCCGCCGCCCAGAACCGCGCCAGCGATGCCGGATGACGGCAGTCGAACACCACGTCGCGAATCCGGGCCATCTCGGTCAGCCGGTGGAACCCGGGCCGAGCCCGTAGATGACCCAGACCTGGCCGCGCGCGAACGGCATCCGGTGGCCGTCAGGCAGGATGAACTTGGTGCCGCCGTTCTTCGTGTGCCGCCGCCAGCGCACGTGGTAGACGCGGCCGTTGCGGAGCACGTCGGCCCGGCCGTGGCCGACCGTGACCGCGTACGGGGGTCTGATCCCGAGCTCGCGGAACACCGAGGTGCGGACCCGGGTGTACTGGATTACGACGGTGCGTCCGCCGAGGAGGTGGCCGTCGTACGCGCGGGCCAGCCTGCCGTCCATCGATACCAGCCAGCGGTGCTGCTTGGGCGACCACCAGAAGACGAAGTGCGCAGCCTGGTACGACACGCGGTAGGAGTGGATGCGCTTGCCGCCTGCCGGTGCCGAGCCGAACCTGAAGCCGATGTCCCGGGCCAGGCTCGCATGCGGCGCCTCGCGGAGGAGCGTCCTGGTGCGGGCATACAGGTTATAGGGGGCGATCCGGTTTCCGCTGCGGAAGTACCCGCCGACCTTTCCGGCGTACAGATCAGCGATCCTGGCGTGCTCGACGACCGGCAGCAATGCCGGCTGCGCGCCGGAGAACGCGAACGCCGGCCTGCCGAACTGCCTGATCAGCTTGACGTCCTCCTCGCGGGAGCTCCTGACCGGGCCGACCACGGGAGGGAAGTGAGAGGAGAACACGGCCATGATCCGGCTCAGCCCGCCCTCGACGGGAAGCAGGTAGACGATGTCGGCCCTGGTCAGCCCGGTGGGCGGCCGCGCCTGCGGGACGTTGTCGATCTTGAAGATCAGCTCCCGGCGCAGGTACTTGATCCGTTCCCCGGTAAACGGCGAGGTCAGCGGCCTCTTGGCGCGGTGCGTCGGCGTGGGCGTCGGCGATGGTGACGGCGTGACCTTCGGCAGCGACCGCGCCGACGACGGTGTGTTGCGGCTGATCAGGACAAAGGCAACACCCGCCAGGAGGGCCAACGCGATCGCAGCGCCGACTGCCGCGATCAGCGCGCGTCTCGTCTTACGCACCGGATAGCCCAAGCAACGCAGGTTACCACTGGCCGCCGAGCAGTCGGGCGAGCACGGCCGTCATATCTGCTCCGCCGTGGATGCTCAAGTATTCACTTGACTACAGCCGGCATCCGATGGCCGGGAGGCAGCGAACGACTCGTAAGGCGTCGTCCAAGCGCACTCGGCGTCCGCGTTCGCGCCCAACGCGACCGACCGAGGCCCGCGGCGGGATCACGACCCGGGCCGCGTCACTGACCGAAGTGTGCGACGAAGCGGCGTTGCCGGAATGTTTCCACGGCATGGCGGTCGTAGTACTCGCGCACGAAGGCGACCGCTTGCGGGCCGGGAACGCCGTCGAGCACCGCCAGGCAGGCTAGCGCCGTGCCGGTGCGTCCGCGACCGCCCGCGCAGGCGACCTCCACCCGCTCGGCGGCGGCCCGATGCCACGCCTCGGCGAGAACACGCGCCGTGACCTCGCCGTCGGCGGGCAGGCCGAAGTCCGGCCAGCACAGCCATCGCGACTCCCACGCAACGGGCGGCGGCTTCCTTCGGAGCAGGTAGAGGCCGAAGTCCGGGACAGCGCCGTCGGGCAGCGGGTAGCGCACGCCACGGCCCCGAACCAGCCTGCCGGACGGGAGGCGGAGAACGCCAGGACGGGCGGGATCCCAGGGCTCGCTCGTCGGTGCCTCCCAGGAGAGCGGCGTCGCCTCGGCGACGTGACGGTCGATATGACTGGCAACATAGTCCAGGCCGGCCCCCCGGCAGCACGTTGACCACGGTGAGGGATCCGTGCATCTGCCCGGTGTACGAGCGTGGTCAGGGTGAGTTGCCCGCTGATATCCCCTATTAGCGTCTATTGACCACGCTGCATGATGTATCTCACGCTCGGCCCGAGGGCATAAGCCGGCGATCGCCGAGCGCCGGACGCGCTGCGCCGGCTCGGCCTGTCGGTGCGGAAGTACGACCTGGGTATCACCGGGCGGGACCACCAGGCGCTCGCCGACAAGTGGGCGGAAGGACCGCGGACCTACCTCGGCCTGACTACCCACGGCTTCCCGAACCTGTTATGACCACCGGCCCGCAGAGCCCGCCGGTCCTTTCCAACATGCCGGTCGCGATCGAGCAGAACGTGGAGTGGATCGCCGAGCTCATCGCCTACATGCGGGACAACGACATCGCCGCGGCCGAGCCCGTACCGGAAGCCGAGCACGGCTGGGTGGCGCACCATGACGAGGTCGCGGTGGCCACGCTGCTGCTCGGCACGGACTCCTGGTGGGTGGGGGCGAACATCCCAGGCAAGCCGCGCACGCTCTATCCCTACGTGGGCGGCGTGGCCACGCACCGCATGATCTGCAGCCAAGTCGCCGACTAACGCTACCAGGGCCTGAGGCTGACCAGGCACGAGACGGCATCCGCTGCCGTGCAGCGGCACCCGGGATAGCCGCCAGGCGGGCATTCACCCAGGTGGAGGAGCCTGATGACCTACTCCGTTCCGCTTACTCGCAGCGAGGCGGGATGCCGAATCTGACGGAGTCCGGCCTTGGCCGGATGCGCCAGCGGCTCGATGAGCTGACCGGCAGCCTGCAGGCGGGTGATGCCGCGCCGGCGACCTCGGCGGGAGCCGGGCAGGCGCGGGCCGCTACCGTCAGGTCTACGACCAGGCGCGCGCGGAGCTAGCGCCATCGCCGTCGATCGCCGGGCGGCAAGATCCGCTGCGCTGACCCGCCCGGCCGGCAGCAGAAAACCACTGGCAGACGGCGTTCCCGCGGGTCGATGCTAGCGCAATGACCGCTTCCGGCGCAGACCATGACGACCGTCCCGGTCGGCGGAGGATACGTCACCGGACCAGGCCGCGAGGACCTTCGGCTGGTGGGACATGTTCGTCGACCCCGCCAGCGACCCCAGGGAGCAGGGCGGTCCGGTTCAAGGCGAGCGCGACACGCTGGTGCGGCATCTGCGCGACCGGCGCCTGACGCTCCAGCTGAAATGCTCGGGCCTGGACGCCGCCGGGATGGCCCGCCGCTCGGTCGAGCCGTCGAATCTGTCGCTGCTGGGGCTGGTCCGCCATCTGGCCGGGGTGGAGCTGGTTCAGGAAGGTGATGACCGGGCAGGACGTGCGACGGCACCACCGCACGGACGACGATCGGGGCGGCGACTTCGACGGCGCCGTGCCCGACCCCGACGTGGTCGCGGAGGCCTGGGATACGTGGCGAGCGGAGGTCAGGTTCGCCGAGCGGCTCGTCGCGCAGTCGCCGAGTCTCGACATCACCGCCGAGGAGTCCGGCCAGGGCGAGGATCACGGCGTCATCTCGCTCCGCGAGGTGCTCGTGCACGTGATCGAGGAATACGCCAGGCACACCGGCCACGCCGACTTCCTGCGCGAGCGGATCGACGGCAGAGTCGGCCAGTAGCGCCGGTTTCCGCGGCTACTGGCCGTACCCATACGGCACAGACCAGGAAATACGGGACTTAGTTGCCAGTGTCATGACGCCGCGCGACCGGTCCGCTACGGGTCGAATCGTCATATCACTGCTTTGCGTCAATTCGGTGTCCGAATTGAGAGCTTTGCGGAGCCACAACTCGTGACATGTCGAATTGCCGCGGCCCAGAGAACACCGGCCGTGGGCGCCGGGCGCCCGAATACCGGGCCGAAGCGGGCGAATCGCTTTCCCGATGCCAAGGGGACGGCGGCCGTCCGGGAGCCCGCTGCTCGCCGGGGTCTTACAGCTCGGCGGCACGGAGCACACGGAGCACACGGAGCGGACCATGCGCAGGCACCGCTGCACGGCCGCCACCGGGCAGGCGGGCCGGGCATTGCTGGCACCGAACTCAATATGTCATCCTCTTCGTGGAACGCAATGATCGCCCCGCCGAAGTATGATCCGCCTAGCAGTGGCCGTTGGGTCGGGCGAGGGCCGTCCCAGGCGCGAGGGAGCGATTTGATGGGCATTCTGAACGAGACCCGCCGTGAGTTCATCGCGGCACCCGACAGCTCGAAGGGCCAGATCGTCTTCAAGTGGCCCGACCACAACATCCGCAAGTTCTCTAGGGCCATCGTCGAGCCCGATGCCGCAGCGGTGTTCATCAGCCAGGGCCGGGTGATGGGCATACTCGGACCCGGGCAGCACACCCTGGACGCGGCCGAGTTGCCGTTCCTCGGACTGTTCATCGACTGGGCGTCCAACAGCAGCGCCTTCAAGGCCGAGATCTTCTTCGTCGGCGCGCGGGAGTTCCCTAACATCCGTTTCGGCGGCCGCCTGGACGAGGTTCAGGATCCGCAGACTGGCCTGATCGTGACGCTCCGCACGTTCGGCGAGTACGCGCTGCGCGTGGTCGACCCGGCCAGGCTGATCCTGAACCTGGTCGGCACGGTCGACGTGACCAACAACGAAGCCGTGACTTCCTGGGTCACCCAGCAACTGCTGAAGTGCACCAGGTCGGGAGTCACCTCCCAGCTGATGTCCGGGGCGTGGCAGATCCTGGGCCTGTCGATGCACAGGGCCGAGATCGAGCAGGGGACCCTGGAAGAGGCCAACACTGAGCTGGCCGGCTATGGCATCGCCGTCACGCGGCTGGGCAACCTCGACATCAACCTCGACGACGACGACAACACCAGGCTCAAGAAGCTGGCCGGCGACACCGCCTACAGCAGGCTGGCCGGCGGCTTCATGCAGGCAGCCCAGGCAGAGATGATGCAGGGCGCGGGCCAGGGCATGGCCCAGGGCGGAGCGGCGGTGAGCCCGATCTTCCTGGGAGCAGGCCTCGGCCTGGGCCAGAACATGGGCGTTCCCCAGCAGGCTCCGGCCTATCCGCCGCCGCCCGCGCCTAGCTTCGCCGGCGGCGGCCAGGGCTACGCGCCTCCCGCGCAGCCGGCGCCCCAGCAGGCCCCTATTCAGCCGGCACAGGCGCCGCCGCCGGCCGGGACCGTGCAGTGCGGCAACTGCCAGAGCCAGGTCCGCGAGGGCGCGAAGTTCTGCGACTCGTGCGGCAACCCCATGTCCAGGCACTGCACGAACTGCAACGCCGCGATGGGCGCGACGTCCAAGTTCTGTGCCGAGTGCGGCACTCCGGCCGGATAACTCTGAGCCAGGCAGTACGCGCACGGTCGTCCGCGCAACCGCGCAACCGCGTGCGCCGATCCGCCGGGCTCCGCTACGATCTCGTCCCATATTCCCGGTGTGTCTGCCAAAGGGCACCGTGCGAGAAAGGCCTGCCCGGATGGATCGGATCGAGTGCCAGTGGTGCAAGGCTCAGAACGAGCCCGAGCGGACGAGTTGTTCGACCTGCGGTGCCCCGCTCGACAAGAAGAACCTCGTCTCGGACTCCGGCTGGAGCGAGGCGCCTCGCCTGCGTGACATGACGGAGTTCCGGTTCTCGAACTCCACCTGCCAGGTCGAGGGCGAGATCGTCCCGGTCGCCGAGCTCGCGCTGGCGCCGGGCGACGCGGTCTTCTTCGAGCACCACGTCATGCTGTGGAAGGAGCCCGGCGTGCCGATGGCCGCGATGAATACCGGCGGCGGCATGAAGCGCACCCTCGGCGGCATGCCGCACATCCTGAGCATCTCGCAGGGACCTGGCCGGATCGCGTTTTCCCGCGACGCCGCTGGCGAGATCGTGGTGCTGCCGCTGCATCCCGGCATGGAGATCGACGTCCGCGAGCATGGCTTCCTGATCGGCACGCACTCGCTGAACTACTCGTTCGTCCGGATCAAGGGCCTGACCAACCTGCTGCACGGCGGCAGCGGCATGTACATGGACCGGTTCATCACGCAGAACTACCCCGGCCTGCTGCTGCTGCACGGGAACGGGAATGTCTTCCAGAAGACGCTCCAGCCGGGCGAGAAGATGCTGATCGAGCCGGGCGGGTTCTTGTACAAGGACTCCACGGTCGCGATGAACACGGTCCAGATGGACATCAAGACCGGCATGATGCGGCGCGGCATGTACCTGGCCGAGATGACCGGGCCCGGCCGGGTCGGCATCCAGTCCATGTACATTCACCACGGGTCTGAGTAGGGGAATTGGCATGACTACGTACGGCCCGTCCACGTATACCTGCCCGTACTGCCGGATGGTGAACAACGACGACGGCACCGCGACCTGCCCGCGGTGCGGGGCGCCAGTCGATATCCGGCTCCGCGTGTCGAACTCCGGGTGGTGCAAGCAGCCGCCGATCCGCGACATGGCCAGGATCCGGTTCGGCCGGTCGACGTGCCAGATCAGCGGCAACTACGTCCCGGTCGCCGAGATGGAGCTGCACGACGACGACTGGGTCTACTTCTCCCATCACGTGCTGCTGCACACCGAGCCGCGGGTCAGGCTCGAGTCGCTGCGGATGAAGGGCGGCTGGAACCGGGTCATGGCCGGGATGCCGCTGATCATGATGCGGGCGCAGGGTCCTGGCTTCGTCGCCTTCAGCGACAACCATCCTGGCGAGATCCTGGCCGTCCCGCTCGAACCGAACCAGGGCGTCGACGTGGTCGAGCACCGGTTCCTGGTCGCGACCGGCAACATCGGCTACGACTGGCTGAACTCGAACGTCTGGTTCACCACCCGGGACGGCGATGAGACGGAATGGCACTACCCGGTCGGCAGGAACATCGACCGGTTCGTGGCCCACGGCAGCCCTGGCCTGCTCATGCTGCATGCTCCCGGCAACTCGTTCGTGCGCGACCTGGGACACGGCGAGCGGATTCTGGTCCAGCCCAACGGGCTGATCTGGAAGGACCCCTCGGTCCAGATGTACCTGCACTTCGAGTACCCCAGGGGCCAGTACTGGTTCAGCTCGTCCAGGTGGCAGGCGAAGTCGATCTGGCTCACGCTGCAAGGTCCTGGCCGGGTGGCGATCAAGTCGGTGTTCGAGCAGCAGGAACTCTGCGGGTCGATCGTCAAGAACTCAGGCGCGACGACTCAGTTCTGGTGACCGACGCGTGCCGCCCCGCGCGCCGGCCCGAGTACGCGCGGTCCGCGAGTGACAGCCCGCTGACGTAGGAGTTCGAGCACAGGCCGACCGCGCTGCGGCCGGCCGCGTAGAGCCCGTCGATGGGAGTCCCGTCGGCGCGCAGGACCTGGCCGGCGTCCTCGGCGACGACCAGGCCGCCCAGGGTCAGCATCGGCGCCGGGTACGCGGGACGCGGCCGGACGGACAGGTCGATCAGGGAGAACGGCGGCCGGTCGAGCACCGCCGTGACCTCGGCCGGCTTCCCGGCCGGATCAGGCTCTCCGGCCGCGACGGCTGCGTTGCACGCCGCGACGGTGGCGGTCACGCCGGCGGCGTCCACGCCGGCCTCGGCCGCGGCCCCGGCCAGGGTGGGGCCGCTGACTCGTGCCCTGGTCAGCAGGTAGGCCGCCTGGACGGCGTGATGAAGCGCCAGCACGAGACCCGGTCCAGGAACCTCGTCGCCCCGCCGGCGGCGGCGCCGAGCCGCGGGCCGCTGCCGTCGTCGGCCACCGTGCCCAGGGCGAGTCCGCCCCGGTAGGCGGGTGCATGCTGACGCATCAGCGCCCGGTTCGCCACGAAGCCGCCGGCCGCGAGTACCACCGCGCTTCTGGCTCCGATCCGCAGCGGCCTGGCGTAGCGGCGCACCAGCCACGCCACCGGCCGCTGCATCGTGCCCCAACAAACTGTAACGTGTTCTACTGCAGGACCGCAGCGGTAAGTAGCTCCCGGCCTGTCGCCGCGCCGGCCCACGTCAGGGCGGGATCATGACCGCGCGCCGGTGCGGAGCCTTGCCGCAGCGCGACCAGGCGGTCGCGACGTCGGAGAGCGGCACCACCTCCCGGTCGGTGTCGAGCCGCCGCGCGGCGGCATGCTCCAGCACCTCCGCCAGCGCGCTCGCCTTCTGCGCGCCGGACAGCGCGTTGTTGGTGTAGCCGAGGACCGCGTGCATCCCGCTGCGCAGCGTGGCCGACGCGAGGCTGGCGCTCTGGCCCGCCGACGAGCCGAGGTTGACCAGGCGCCCCCCGGCTGACAGCACCCGCAGCGCGGCCCGCGCGGGTAGTCCCCAGAGCGGGTCGAGCACCAGGTCGAGCCGACCCGCGCAGGCCCCGGCGATCCGGCCGGCCAGCACGTCCGGGTCGTCGCCGGTCAGGTCGGCCACGGCGTCGGCGCCCAGTTCGGCCGCCCGGCGCCGACCGTGCGCGTCCCGGCACGCGGCCACCACCCGGCCCGCGCCGAGCAGCCTGGCGGCCTGGACCCCGACCTGCCCGACGGTGCCGCTCGCGCCGAGCACCAGCACGTGCTCACCTGGCTGCAGGCCGCCGCGCCAGCTGAGCGCCATCCAGGCGGCGATCGCGGACAGACCGAGCGCGGCGGCGAGGTCGTCGCTCACCCCGTCGGGCAGCGGCAGCACCGCGTCCTCGGCGACGACGCACAGCTCCGCCATCGACCCGTCACCCGGTGCCATGCCCGCGCTGCCGCTGAACCAGACGCGCTGCCCGGCGGGCAGGCCGTCGGCCTCCTCGATCACCCCCGCGCCCTGAGCGCCGGGCACGTAGGGGAGCGTCGGCGCGCCGAAGTAGGAGGTGCCGGTGGCGCAGAGCAGGTCGAGCGGGTTGATCGGGGCCGCGGTCACCCGGACGGCGGCCTGCCCTGGCCCGCGGCGCGGCGCCGGGTGCCACCCGTACGCGGGCGGCTGGCCGTGGCCATGCAGGACCGCCGCCCGCATGGTCCGCGAGCCACCCGGGCCCTGGCCGGCGCCGGCCGCGGCGGTCATCGCCGCCATCGTGACCCCCGCCTCACTCCTGCGTGTAGGTGTAGGTGTAGGGGTTGTCGAGTACCCGGGTCTCCGGGATCTCCGGGTGCATGCCCTCGTGCCACGCCTGCGGCCCGAGCTCGCCCTTCAGGTACTCCACCGTCTCGCTGACCACCTGCCTGGCCCTCGCCAGGTCCGTCCCCACCAGGCGGTGGTCGTACTTGACCGCCCGGCCGTTGACCACCACCGTGTGCACGTCGCCGCGCTGGGCCTGGAACACGACGTGACCGTACGGGTTCAGCAGCGGGAACATGACCGGCGAGGCGTCGTTCTTGATCAGCACGACGTCGGCCTTCTTGCCGGGTTCCAGGCTTCCGGTCAGGGAGTCAAGGCCGAGTGCGCTGGCGCCGCCGCGGGTGGCCCAGTCCACCACCTGCTCCGCCCTCAGCTTGTGGTGGGTGACGGTCTCGTCGCTGGCGTGCGCCTCCAGGTGCTCCCTGGCGCGGTCCGCGCTCAGCGTGGCCCGCATGGCCGAGAACAGGTCGGCGCTCCACCACACGCTGGTATCCATGGACAGCGAGACGCCGATGCCGTGCTCGCGCAGCTTCCAGGTGGGCGGGTAACCCTGGCCGGCGCTCTGCTCGCTCTCGGTGGACAGCGACGCCGACCCGCCGGTGGCCGCGATCCGGTGGTACGAGTCGGCCGACAGGCTCGCGGCGTGCACGTAGATCGAGGAGGGCGTCATGAAGCCGTGCTCGTGCATCAGCCTGATGCCGTCGTCGGTGGTCACCTTCCAGACGCCCGCGTGGGTGGTCACAGGCACGTTCAGGTCGCGCGCCACCTCGAACGCGGCCTTCTCTGGGAACTCGGGGTTGCCGGGCACGTCGAAGGCCATCTGGAAGCCGAGCATGTCGTTGCCCCCGCTGAATCGCCTGGCGACGAAGTCGCGGAACTCCGGCGCGGCCGACCACTCCCACGGCGCGGCCTGGATGTTGCCGTAGGCGAGCACGAACCGCCCGGGCACTTCCTGCAGGGCGTCCGCGGCCGCTTCCGCGTGGTCGATGGTCTGCAGGTTGTGCGACCAGTCGACCGTCGTGGTCACCCCGGCGTCGATCGCCTCGATCCCGCTCAGCAGGTTGCCCGCGTAGATGTCCTGCGGCCGGAACGACTTGCCCCACTGCAGGTAGTTCCACACGAAGTACTGGGTCAGCGTCCAGTCGGCGCCGTAGCCGCGCATCGCCGTCTGCCACATGTGCCGGTGGGTGTCGATCATCCCCGGCATCACGATGCCGCCGGTGCCGTCGATCTCGGCCGTGCCCTCGGGCACCTGCAGACTCTGGCCCACCGCGCTGATCCGGTCGCCGGACACCAGGACATCCGCGCCGTGCTCGACCCGGTGCGCGTCGTCCATGGTCAGCACGGTGGCGTTGCGGAACACCAGCGGCCGGCCCAGTGTCAGGTCAGATAGAGCTGTCATGTCAGACCTCCGTTGCATGGCGGGACAGTGACACGGGCCGGACATTTGTCCGTACCACGGCCGCATCCGGCTTGACCGGAAGCGTGACCGGTCTGCGGACGGCTGTCAAGTGGCACAATCGTCGGGAATGACGACCGCTACAGTGACGCATTGACCGGGCACAGGAGACATGATGGCACGCCGCGACACCGGCCCCGATTTTATCGAGGCGCTCGCGCGAGGACTCGACGTGATCCGGGCGTTCCAGCCGCGCCGGCCGGTCATGTCGCTCGCCGGCGTCGCGGCCGCGGCCGACCTCGCCAGGCCCACCGCCCGGCGGATCCTGCTGACCCTGACCGAGCTCGGCTACGTCCGCGCCGTCGACGGGGGTTTCGAGCTCACGCCGCGCGTGCTCGAACTCGGCATGTCCTACGTGCTCTCGCGCAACCTGTGGGACGTCGCCCGCCCCCATATGGAGGCCCTCGTGGCGCGGACCCGCGAGTCGTCGTCGATCGCCCAGCTCGACGGCTCGGACATCGTCTACGTGGCCAGGGTGGCCGTCCCGAAGATCATCGCGCTCGCGGTGACGATCGGGACCAGGTTCCCCGCGATGCAGACCTCGCTCGGCAAGGTACTGCTCGCCGGGCTGCCGCCGACCGAAGCCGAGCGGGTACTGGCCGAACCGAGCAGGTCACCGGTCACCGCGCGGTGGCAGCCTGGCCCCGAAGAGCGCGCGGCGGCGCTGCGCGAGGTCAGGGCGCGCGGCTGGTCGCTGACCGACGAGCAGCTCGCCCTCGGCATCAGGTCGGTGGCGGCTCCGCTGCGCGACGGCGACGGCCGGGTCATCGCAGCGATGAACGTCACCGTGCACGCGGCGGAGACCCCGGTGGAGGTGCTCACCGGCGAGTACTTGCCTATGCTGCTGCAGACGGCGGGCGCGATCGGCGCCGACTGGGCGGCCTACCAGTCGGTGCCCGCGGTCACCGTTCCGCTCGCCGTGCCGGCGTCTTGACATCGACACTGGCCGGCACCCACACTGCGGATCCGGACTAGTGTCCGTTAGGCGGACAGAAAGGCTTAGTGTCGTCTATGAGTCGACCCGCGTCCAGTCCGGGACCGCTTTCCGGGCTCCTGGTGGCCGACTTCTCCCGAGTGCTGGCCGGCCCGTACTGCACCATGCTCCTCGCCGACCTCGGCGCAGACGTGATCAAGGTCGAGAGCCTGGCCGGGGACGACACCAGGCGGTGGGCGCCGCCGGTCACGAGCGACGGGGTATCGACCTACTACCTGTCGATCAACAGGAACAAGCGATCCGTGGCCCTGGACCTGAACGACGTTCGGGACCTGGCGGCCGCGCGCGAGCTTGCCCGCCGCGCCGACATCATGGTGGAGAACTTCAAGCCGGGCGGCCTGGCCAGGTTCGGCCTGGACTACGAGTCGGTGCAGGCCGGCAACGCCGGCATCGTGTACGCCTCGATCAGCGGATTCGGCTCGGGTGGCGGCCGGCACCTGCCCGGCTACGACCTGATGGTGCAGGCGATGTCCGGCCTGATGAGCCTGACCGGTGACCCGGCGGGGCCGCCGTACCGGGCCGGCGTCGCCGTCTTCGACGTGATGGCCGGGCTGCACACGGCCATCGGCATACTGGCGGCGCTGCACCATCGCGCCGCCACCGGAGCCGGTCAGCACGTGCAGGCCAGCCTGCTGGCCTCCGCGCTGTCCGGGATGGTGAACCAGTCAGCCGCCTACGTGGCCGGCGGCATGGTCCCGTTCCGGATGGGCAACTCGCACCCGAGCCTGTTTCCTTACGAGCCGCTGCCGACCGCCGACGGAGACCTCATCGTGATCGCGGGGAACGACGCGCAGTTCCGCCGGGTGTGCGAGGTGCTCGGCGCGCCGCACCTGGCCGACGACCCAAGATTTGCCCGCAACGAAGACCGCACGGCCAACCGTGACCAGCTGCGCGAACTGCTGGTCGGGCAACTCGCCAGGCGCCCGGCGACTGAATGGTTCGGCGAGCTGATCGCCGCGGGGGTGCCCTGCGGGCCGATCAACACCATCGACCAGGGGATCGAGTTCGCCGGCCAGATCGGCCTCGACCCGGTCGTCACCGCGGGCGCCGGCCCGGCCGGCCTGCCGACGATCAGGCACCCGGTCAGTTACTCGGCAACGCCGCCGCGCTACGACCTGCCGCCGCCTGGCCTGGACGAGCACGGCGACCAGAGCCGAGCCGGCCGGCGGCGGCCAGCAGCGCGGCGGCCAGCAGACAGGAGCCGCCTCATGACGCAGGACACCCCCGCCTTCCCGACCTCGCTCGGCAGCTCGGACGCCGACACGATCACCTTGCTCGGGCAGGACCTCGCCGCCGACCTGATGGGCAAGGTCGGCTTCGGCGAGCTTGCGCTGTGGCTGGTGATCCTGCGGCGCCCGACACCGTCGCAGGTCAGGGTGTTCGAGGCAGTGCTGGTCGCGCTGGCCGACCACGGCTTCACGCCGACGGCGATCGCGGCCAGGCTCACCTACCTCAGCGCGCCGGACTCGGTCCAGGGCGCGATCGCGGCCGGCCTGCTCGGCGGCGGCTCGCGCTTCCTCGGCGTGACGGAGGACGCGGGCCGGTTCCTGTCCGAGGCGCTGGCCGACCAGCCGGTGCCGTCCGATGACGCCGGCTTCGACGCGCTGGCGCTGGACGTGGTCCGCCGCACCCGCGCCGCGGGCAGGCTCGTGCCAGGACTGGGGCACCCGGTGCACAAGGTCACCGACCCCCGCACCCCGGTACTGCTGGGGATCGCCGAGGCCGAGGGGCTGCGCGGGCCGCACCTGCGGCTGTTCGAGGCGATCGGCCGGGTCCACCCGCAGGTACTCGGCCGCACGCTGCCGCTCAACGGAGCCGGCACCTGCGGCGCCGCCCTCGCCGACCTCGGCCTGCCCGCCGACCTGCTCCGCGGGTTCGCGCTGCTGGCCCGCACCGCCGGGCTGCTCGGGCACCTCGCGGAGGAGAAGCGCAGGCCGGTCGGCATGGACATCTACCTGACGGTCGAGCGCAACGCCGACTATCTGCCCCCCAACCCTGACCTCTGAGGGGAGCCGCCATGGCGACCGTCGCCGCGGTCATCGCATCGACGCATCACCCGTTCTACTACCGCGCGAGCACCTCGGCCGGCGAGGACCGTCCGCCCTTCGCCGACGAGTGGGTGGCCAAGATCGAGGCGTTCCGCGAGACCCTGACCAGGGCCAGGCCCGACGTGCTCGTGATGGTCGGCAGCGACCACTTCCACCAGCTCTGGCTGGACAACATGCCGCAGTTCCTGGTCGGCAAGGCGCCGTGCTACGACGCCAACTTCTACAACGAGGAACGCGAGTTCGGCCTGCCCCGCATGTTCGTGCGCGGGCAGGAGGACCTGTCGGCCTACCTGCTGCGCCAGGGGCTGGACGCCGGCTTCGACCTGGCGTTCAGCAACGAGTTGCGGATCGACCACAGCATCACCTGCCCGCTGATGACCCTGCGGCCCCAGGCCGACCTGCCGATCGTCCCCATCTACACGAACATCTTCGCTCCGCCGCTGCCGCAGCCCAGGCGATTCGTCCAGCTCGGCAAGACGATCAGGCAGCTCGTCGAGTCCTGGCCGTCGCAGGCGCGGGTGGCGATCATCGGAACCGGGCACCTGTCGCTCGAGCTCGGCGGTCCCCGCCAGTTCGGCCCGCACGGTCCCGACCCCGAGTTCGACCGCCAGGCGGTCGAGTGGATCGCATCCGGCGACCTGACCTCCGCGCTGGCCGAGGTAAGCCTGGACAGCCTGTGGCTGCCGGGCAACGCCACCCACGGCTTCATGGACTTCATGCTGATGATGGGGGTGGCGGGGGAGAACGCCAAGGCGGATCACGTGGACTCGCTCGACCTGTTCCACACCATGGAGGCCTACTTCACCTGGTATCCGAAGGAAGCGGGGGAGATCGAGTGAGCAGGTACCTGCTCGACAAGTTCCTGTACACCGTCGACCGCGACCCCGACCTGCTGGAGCGGTATCGCAACGACCCACGCGGCACGGTGCAGTGGTGGGAAGCGGAGCGGGCGAACGTGATCCTGAACTGCCCAGGGTTGGAGTGCAGCACCTGGCTGGCCTTCACCCATGCCGAGCGCGAGGCGCTGGCAACGCACGACTACGTCACGCTGTTCGAGCTGGGCAGCCACAACTTCCTGCTGCTGACCCTGTTCATCGCCCTGTTCGAGCGGGACTACTCCGAGCCCCTGGGCTTCCAGCGCGAGTTCGCCGCCCGGCTCGGTCACTGGACGGTGCCCTACCCGGACATCTCGACCTAGCCGGCCGCGGGTACGCCCGCCAGGGCGCGAAACGCCCGCTGGGGTGCGTGAGCCAATATGACGACGATCGCCCTGATCACCGGGGCCAGCAAGGGAATCGGCTTCGCGGCTTCCGGGCACCGCAGCGGCCGGCCGACGGCGGCGGTGCCTTACCCGTCGTCGAAGGCGGCGCTGAACATGGTGACGGCGATGTACGCCAAGGAATTGCGTAATAGCCGGATGAAGGTCAATGCCGCGAACCCGGGGTACTGCGCCACCGACCTCAACGGCCGCAGCGGGTTCCGGTCGCCGGAGCAGGGCGCGGAGGTCAGCGTGCACCTCGCCACCCTGCCGCAGGACGGTCTGAGCGGATCCCTGTGGGATACCTCTGGAGCGCTGACGGCGAGGAATCCTACGGCCAACTGCCCTGGTGATGGTGGCCGGGAGCGCACCGCGTCGGCGACTGCCCTGGTAACGGTAGCCGAGCGAGCCGTTTGAACGTCATGATGTCGGGCATGGATTGGATTTTCCCCGCAACCGCCTCATGACCGGCGGCGCCATTCAGCCGGTCGCGATCGCGCTGGCAATGACCGCAGCCGCCACCTTCGCAGTGGCCAATGTCGTGCAGCAGCGTGTGGCGGCCAAGCTCAAGACCGATGCGGCGTTCGACACTGCCGTGCTCATCCGCCTGATCCGCCGCCCGTTGTGGCTGGCCGGCCTGGCGCTGGTGATCGTCAGCCTGTCGCTGCAGGCGACAGCGCTCGGTCTTGGCCGCCTGGTCGTCATCGAGCCGGTGCTAGCCAGCAGCCTGCTGGTCGCCCTGGCTCTGGCCGCGTGGGCGGATCACCGCCGGATGCGACCGGTCGAGTGGCTGGCCGCCCTGGCCACGTTCGCGGGACTCGTGGTATTCCTGTCCGTAGCGCAGCCGTCCGGTGGTCACGCCACTACCGGGCCCAGCCAGCTCGGCCTGGCCGCGATCGCCGCGGTCGTGATAGCCGTGCTGTCCGGTGTGCTCGCCGTGCGGATGTCACCGCTGCGCCGCGCTCTGACCCTCGGCGTCGGCGGCGGCATCGCGGCGGGGGTGACCGACGCGCTGACCAAGACGGTGGCGGCGCTGGTCGGCTCGCACCAGCTCGGTGCCCTCGCCGACGTGCGGCTCTACCTCCTGGTCGTCGTCGGCCTGCTTACCTACACCATGCAGCAGAACGGCTACCGGGCCGCGGGCCTCGCGGCGTTCCTGCCGGTGTTCTCGGTGATTGACCCGGCGGTCGGTTCGCTGCTCGGCCTGCTTCTCTACCGCGAGCACCTGGGAGGCGGCCCGGTCCGGATCGCCGTCGAGGCGGTGGCCGTGCTGGCCGCGACCTGGGGGATCACCCGGCTGGCCAGTTCCACCGCGGAGGCCGAGCCGATCGAGCCCGCGGCACAGCCGGCCAGCGAACCCGCGGCACAGCCGGCCAGCGAACCCGCGGCACAGCCGGCCAGCGAACCCGCGGCACAGCCGGCCAGCGAACCCGCGGCACAGCCAGCTGTCCCTGTCCCTGGCATGGTGCCGGTCGCCGCCTTGCTGCTGCCGCCGATGCTGGCGACCGCGTTGCCGGCCGCGGTGGTCGCGGTGATCGCGGCTGTCGCGGACGAGTCGCCGGTGCCTTACGTGCCGCTCTGACGCAGCCACTGCGTACGATTCGGGACGTGGCCACTCGCTACGACGTCTCTGCGGTGCCGCCGCAGGGCGGATATGTCGCGAAGCAGTGTCCGGTGCGGGCTCAGTGGGATGTCATCGAGCCGTGCGAGCCGCTGCGGCCCTCGGCCGCGCTCGAGAGCATGTTCGCGCGCGGGATCGGCTTCGAGGCCCGCGTACTGGCCAGGCTGCTCGACCTGCATCAGGACGCGTGCGCGGTGGCCGGCCGTGACCAGAGCGAGCGGGCGGAACGGGAGGCGGCCACGGTCGCTGCGATGACGGCTGCGGCGCCGATCGTCATCGCTGGCCGCCTGCCCGCCGACCGTTCGGCCCGGCGAGTCGGGGAGCCCGACCTGCTGCTCGCGGCGGCCGGGTCTGGTTACCGAGCCGTGGACATCAAGCATCACCGCGCACGCGACGCAGCACCGGGCCGGGGCCGGCCGGCACTCTGCTCGGCGCTCGATGCTCCCTGGCTGGAAGCCGCCGCTGCCGACCCGGCCAGCGTGCCGCGCAGGCACAGGGGCGATCTGCTCCAGCTTGCCCACTACCAGCGAATGCTGGAGGCGGCGGGCCTGGCCGCGCCGGGCGGCCGGCATGGCGGCATCATCGGCATCGAGGAAGGGGTCGTCTGGTACGACCTGGACGAGCCAGTGTGGCGGACTCGATCGTCCGGCGGGAAGCGCACGCTTCGTTCCACGATGGAGGTATACGACTTCGAGTTCGACTTCCGCCTCGACATTATTGCCGTCGCCGGGCGCTCCCTGGCCGATCCCGGCGTGGCGCCCCTCGTGGTGCCGGTCAGGATCGGCGAGTGCGCGCAGTGCCCCTGGTGGTCGGCGTGCGGCCCGAGGCTCGAGGCGGGCGCGGGGGACGTGAGCCTGGTTCCCGGGATCGGCTGGCGGGAGTGGCGCGTGCACCGCGAGCACGGCGTCACCGACCGGGCCTCGCTCGCCGCGCTCGACTACCGCACGGCGACGTTGGTCGCCTCGCGGGTCGACCTGCGTCCGATCATCCGCGCCGTTGGGGTCAGGCCAGACAACACGCCAGTGCCGGCCGTGCTCGGCGCGGGCAAGCGGGCACAGGCCCGTCGGCTGGCGGCGGCCGGCGTCACCGTGCTCGGCGACGCGCGCTCCCTGTGCCCGCGCACCGCCTCGTACTGCGACCAGCCGATGCGCGATCTGCCTCAGCAGATCGACCTGGCCAGGGCCGCGCTCGGCGACCAGCCTGCCTACCGGCGCAGGGGCGTCGGCCGGGTGCGGGTGCCGCGCGGCGACGTCGAGGTCGACATCGACATGGAGAACACGCAGGACGGCGTCTACCTGTGGGGCGCCCTGGTCACGCCGAGGTCCGGCTGGGCGGGCGCACCGGCCGGGTATCACAGTTTCCGCACCTGGAAGCCGATGACCGGCCAGGTCGAGTCCGACCTGTTCGCCGAGTTCTGGCGCTGGTTCGGCGAGTTGCGCTCCGCCACGGCGGCCGCGGGGCTGTGCTTGCGCGCCTACTGCTACAACGCGTCCGCGGAGAACTCCCAGCTGCGCAGGATCGCGTCCGGCCTGGGGCTGGCCGAGGAGGTCTCCGCCTTCACCGACTCCGATCAGTGGGTCGACCTGTACCGCGTATTCGACCGCCAGCTGGTCACCGGGAACGCAACCGGCCTGAAGCAGGTCGCGCCGCTTGCCGGGTTCGGCTGGGAGGTGGCCCATCCGGGCGGTGACGAGTCGCTGGTCCGCTACGACGCTGCGGCCGCCGGCGACGAGCAAGCCCGCGACTGGCTGCTCGCCTACAACAGGAACGACACGCAGGCCACGCTCGCGCTCCGTGACTGGCTCGACCACGTCGCCAGCGACTGCCCGCCGGTCGAGTCCGTTGAATCCGTGGAATCCGTGCCGAGGGGGAACTGACAGTCGTGCGCCAGACCGCAGACCTTGCCGAACCGGCAGCTCCGCCACAGCTGAGCCGGCGCCAGATTCTCGTCGTCATGACCGGGCTGCTCCTCGGGATGTTCCTCGCTGCCCTCGACCAGACCATCGTCGCGACGGCGCTGCCGACCATCGCCGGTGATCTGCACAGCCTGTCCCGGCTGTCCTGGGTGGTCACCGCCTACCTGCTGGCTTCGACGGTGTCCACGCCGCTGTGGGGCAAGCTCGGCGACCAGTACGGCCGCAAGATCTTCTTCCAGGCCGCGATCGTGATCTTCCTGATCGGCTCGGCGCTGGCCGGGCTGTCCCAGACCATGACCGAGCTGATCATCTTCCGCGCCATCCAAGGCATCGGCGGCGGCGGCCTCATGGTCGGCGCGCAGACCATCGTCGGTGACGTGGTGCCGCCCCGGGAACGGGGCCGCTACCAGGGCTTCTTCGGCGCGGTATTCGGGGTGACCAGCGTCATCGGGCCGCTGATCGGCGGCTTCTTCGTGGACACGCTGTCCTGGCGCTGGGTTTTCTACGTCAACCTGCCGGTCGGGGTCATCGCGCTGATCGTCGTGGCGGCCGTGCTTCCTGCCCGGCGGAGCCGGGAGCGGCACACCGTCGACTACCTCGGCACGATCATGATCGGCGGCGCCGCGTCGAGCCTGGTACTGCTGACCTCGCTCGGCGGCGTGACCTACCCATGGGGATCGGGTCCCATCTTCACGCTTGGCGTGCTCGCTGTCGGGTTCGCCGCCGGCTTCGTGGTCGCCGAGCGACGGGCCGCCGAGCCGGTGCTGCCGCTGCACCTGTTCAGGAAGCGAGTGTTCTCGGCGGCTGGCGCGATCGGCTTCGTGGTCGGGTTCGCGATGTTCGGCGCGCTCACCTACCTGCCTCAGTACTTTCAGATTGTCAAGGGAGTGAGCCCGACCGTATCTGGACTGCAGCTGCTGCCCCTGATGGCCGGGCTGCTGCTCACGTCGATCGGCACCGGCCAGACAATCTCCAGGTGGGGCCGGTACAAAGTGTTCCCGGTCGTCGGCACGGCAACGATGACCGTGGGGCTTTACCTGCTCTCGCATCTGAGCCCGTCGACCGGCACGCTGTTCGCCTCGGTCGGCATGTTCCTCCTCGGCGTCGGGATCGGCGCCACCATGCAGGTGCTCGTGATCGCGGTGCAGAACGCCGTCGACTACACGGACCTGGGCGCCGGCACCTCGGGCACGACGTTCTTCAGGTCGATCGGAGGCTCGTTCGGCACCGCCGTCTTCGGTGCGATATTCGATCACGTGCTTCCCGGCAACGTCGCGGACGCGCTGCACGGGCTCACGCTGCCTCCCGGGGTCGGCATCACCAGCGGCGCCAGCCCCGCCCAGCTGGCCAAGCTCCCGTCGGCCGTCCACGTCGGCCTCGTGGCCGGCTACTCGGCCTCGATCCGCACCGTATTCCTGGCGGCGGTCCCGGTCGGAGCGGTGGCGTTCGCGCTGACCTGGACCCTGAAGGAACTGCCGCTGCGCCGAACGGCGCGGGCCGTGGATCAGGCCGACCGGCTAGCACCGACGTCCAGGCCCACGGTCAGGACCTCGGACGAGGAGATGCGGCGGGCGCTCAGCGCCCTGTTCGTCCGGCAGCGCCGCCGCGAGGTCTACTCCGACCTCGTCGCCAGGTCGGGGATCGCCGTGTCGCCGCGGGCCGGGTGGCTGCTGCTCAGGCTCGGCGAGCACAGCGGCGAGTCGCGCGCGGCGCTGGCGCGCCGCCTGTCGATCAGCGTGGCCGACCTGCGCGACCGGATGGGCGAGCTGGTCCTGGCCGGCTACGTGGAGCCTTCATCGGACGGCGCGGACCTGGCCGACGAGTTGACCGAGTCGGGCCGGTCGGCGTACGCGCGGATCTTCGCCGCCAGGCAGGGCAGGATCGCCGCGCTGCTCGACGGCTGGCACCCCCACCAGCACCCCAGAATGCTTGAGCTGCTCAGCGACATCACCCACGAACTCGCCGCGAGCCACGAGCGGCCGGGACCCGACCTCGATCGTGTCGGCTAGGGCGGGCCGGCCTGGGACGGCTCTGAATAACTCGCGAGCCACCGCCTGGCGGCCCCTCGTCGATGGTCCGGGCGGCGGCGCGGGGCGCGGGAGCATCTTCCCGTTTGACCTCTGGTCTGAACGGTAGCTCCCGCGGTCATACGATCGACCGGGTCGGCCTGTTCGGCCGGGTAGACGTGGACCTGTCCAGGCTGCCGAGCAGGTTCCCCTTCGTGCTCATCACGCCCCAGTACGAGACCGAGCGGCTGCTCGCCGAGCGGGCCAGAAATGCGGGCGCGCAGATCATCGAGGGCATGGAGGTGACCGGCTTGCACCCGACCAACGGTGGCGCGCACCTGCAGGCGGGCGGAGCCTCGGGGGAGGTCCGCACGTTCGCGCCGTCGTTCGTGGTAGGCGCCGACGGTGTCCATAGCACCGTCCGCGACGTGATGAGCATCCCCTTCCCCGGCCGGTCGGTGATGCGGTCGGTGATGCTCGCCGATGTCCGGCTGGCCGAGCCGCCGCCGGACATCCTGACGGTCAACGCGACACGGGCCGGTTTCGCGTTCATTGCCCCGTTCGGCGACGGCTGGTTCCGGGTCATCGCCTGGAACAGGCACCGCCAGGTGCCCGACAGCGAATCCGCCGACCTGGACGAGATCCGCCATATCACCCGCCAGGCGCTCGGCTCTGACTTCGGCATGCACGATGCCAGGTGGATGTCCAGGTTCCACAACGACGAGCGGCAGGTACCTCACTACCGGTCAGGGCCGGTGTTCCTGGCCGGCGACGCGGCGAATGTGCACTCGCCGGCCGGCGGGCAGGGCATGAACACGGGCCTGCAGGACGCGGCCAACCTGAGCTGGAAGCTCGCCGCCGTGGCGCGGCACGGCGCGCACCTGAGCCTGCTGGATACCTACCACGACGAGCGGTATCCGGTCGGCAGGTTCGTGGTGCGCATGTCACACAACTTGCTGCGCCTCACGCTGGTCAAATCCGACCCGGTCAGGCAGGCGCTCAGCGCGGTTGCCGGGCCGGTCACCGGGATCGGCCCGGTCACCAGCTACGTCGCACGCGCCATCTCCGGCATCGGCATCGGCTACCGCGGCGGGCCAGGCGCGCATCCGCTGGCTGGCCGCCGGGCTCCCGATACCCCGCTGGCCGGCGAGGGCGCCACCCGCCTGTACGAGCTACTGCGCGAGGGCAAGTTCGTGCTGCTCACCCACGTGCGGATCGCGATGCAAATGCTGCGCTCGCAGGGTCCGAGCACGGACACCATGGCGAGCGGCGGCCGGCACTGCCGGGGTCGCACGACCGGCTGGCGGTCGCGGTTCCGCTTGCCGCGCAGGCCCGCCTCGCGCTGATCCGCCCCGACGGCTATTTCGCTTGGGTCAGTGACGAGGCCAACGACGCCCGCCGCGACAGCGCCCTGCGCCTGGCGCTCGACCAGTGGTGCGGCAAGCCCGCAGCAGCGAAGGCGCCGGCCAGGCCCGGCTAGGCTTAGTTCTCTAAGAATTAGACATCAATGCATTGTGCTAGCCTGCTCGCATGCGTCCCACGCAGCCCCCGGTCGGCCTGGCGCTGACCCGGGCCGCCCGCACGATCGGCCGGGCGTTCGACGAAACCCTGGCCGAGGCGGGCGGATCGCTGCCGGCCTGGCTCGTGCTGCTCGCGATGAAGACGCGCAGCGGCAGCCAGCGCCAGCTAGCCGAGGCGGTGGGAATCAGGGAGGCGACGCTGACCCACCACCTCAACGCGATGGAGGTCGCTGGCCTGATCACCCGGCAGCGCGATCCGGCGAACCGCCGCATCCACGTCGTGGAGCTCACTCAGGCCGGCGAGGAGATGTTCGGCAGGCTCCGCGACGCCGCGGCGGCCTTCGACCAGCGGCTGCGGCGTGGCGTCAGCGAGGAGGAGGTCGCCGGCCTGCGCGGCCTGCTCGCCAGGCTCGCCGAGAACGCCGGCGCGGAGGTGTCCGGCTGGCCGCCCTGGGCCGGGACCTCGATGCCAGACAACTGACCCGAGCATGTCCCTGGCGGCCATCGCCAGCAGGTGCGGCACCAGGTCGGTCGACCTGCGCAGCACCCAGGAGGTCCCCCTGGTGGCCAGCCAGCCGAGCACGGCTAGCCTCGCCGGGTGGCCCGGGGGGATCTCACCCCCGGGCTCCCACAGAACGGAGCGTGACAGTCTCCCATCACTCCGCTCGTCTCATCCCTGATCTGGTCAGAACTCGTTCATCCAGGCCCAGTGGGCGAACATGCCTGGCTGCAGCCGCTTGTACTTCCTTTGCGCCCAGCGCATCAGGTAGGCGTTGATGCGCCGCAGCAGGCCGTCCAGCGCGGTCCTGTAGAACCGGCCGTAGTAGGTCAGCCACCCTCTGACGACGGGGTTGATCCACGAGGCCAGGTCTTTCAGTTCCGTGGCGGTGCGCAGGTGGATGCGCCAGGAGCGGACTTCCTCGCTCATTCTCTTGAGGGCGTCCTTGCTGACCGCGGGCAGGAACCCGGTGAACATGCTGGTCCCGTCCCTCGCAGTCCGCATACCGCCGTCTCCCGTCCTTGCAGAACACGATCCTGGTCTTGCCCGGGTGCAGTTGCAGCCCGACCTCGGCCATCCTCTTTCCCAGCGCGGCAAGGACATCACTGGCCTGCCGCTCCGTCGCGCAGTGCACCACGGCGTCGTCGGCGTAACGCTCGAACCTCACGGCCGGGAACTCACGTTCCAGCCACGTGTCGAACGCGTAATGCAGGAACAGGTTCGCCAGCACGGGGCTGACCGCAGACCCCTGGGGGGTCCCTTTGTCCCGTGCCTGCGTCCTGCCATCGGGCATCACGATCGGCGCTGCCAGCCACCGCCGCACATACAGCACGATCCACCGCTGCTCGTGCGTGGTGTTGGCCTGCACCGCCTTGACCATCAGGTCCCACGGCACCGAATCGAAGAACTTCCGGACGTCAAGATCAACGACCCAGTCCTTCTGCCAGCACCGCTGGCGGCACTTCGCCACCGCATCCAGCGCGCCCCGCTCCGGCCGGTAGCCGTAGGAGTCATCATGGAAGATGGCCTCCGTCCTGGGCTCCAGCGCCAGCGCGGCCACTGTCTGCGCCACCCTGTCGGCGACCGTTGGCACGCCCAGCATTCTCGTGCCCCCGGACGCCTTGGGTATCTCCACTGCCCTCACCGGCGGCGGGAAGTACGTGCCCGACGACATCCGGTTCCAGATCTTGTAGAGGCTGTCTCCCAGATCCTTCCCGAAGTCCTCAATGGTCACGCCGTCCGCCCCGGCGGCACCGCCGTTCGCCTTCACGCGCTTCCACGCCTGCCACACCAGGCGCTTGGGTATGTCAAACGGCTTTCCTTCCGGACCCGACATGCTCACTCGTCTCCTCCCGGGCCACGCCCGGTTGCGCCCCTTCGCTCCGCCCCCATTACAGGGACCTCAGCGCTACTACGGGCCGGTCCGCCAGCGCGCGCCGCGACGGTACTCAGCGCCTTGCGGTTTCTGCCGCTTGGCGCGCTCCCTCTCGCCCCCGCCACCTCGCGGGGCACAGTGTCAGCACGCGCCTTCCCCACGTTCCGCACGCAAGCCGCAGACCGGGCTCGCGCCACCTGCACGCCGGGCACCACCTGGCCAGTAAACGGGTATCCGCCAGGCTCATCCCGCGGCCGGCATTAAGGCCCCGGTTCTGATGCCGTTTCACTCTCTCGACGCTTCAGCGGTGGTTCACTCGCGTTCGCCTTCCCGGTCCCCGCCTGACGACTCACAGGCCGCCTTTTCCGCATCGCTCACCACGACAGTCTTCAGCTAACGCAGCATGCGGTGGCTTGACGCCTCCCCCCGCAGGGCGGCGCCGAAGGGCCACGAAACCTTCATCTCGCGTGCAGCAAGCACATCCAGTCAGCCGTC
>WNGR01001114.1_pt1 | contig 30181 bp, 38 predicted proteins | sample 5407581 | NCBI WGS metagenome assembly WNGR01 (sample SAMN13153383, study PRJNA577476) | soil metagenome | isolation source: 80 cm soil or saprolite under Garry oak tree replicate 2 | place: USA:California | collected 2016-06-15
GCATTGAATCAAACTACAGACTTAGCTAAAATAACGCCTTAATTCTCCAGAAAAAAAGAATTATGTTACGCTGTGGGCCATGCTATCGAACCAGCCGGAATCTACATCTTGCGCCTTCCGAGCAAGTCCGCTAATCTGGCGGCAGCGACACCATGCCCTGTGCTCCGACTCTGCTTAATGGCATTCCCCTCCGTCTCGTCATCCAAACCTTGCCCCCGCGTGTGTGGAGACTTGGACCCTCTTACCGTACGCCCACCACCGAGCACGAGGGAAAACCGCTTTGCAAGGCCTTCGCCTTTCGTGTTTGCTCGCGCGGTGACCGGTGTCGTTTGCAACCCTACAACAGGCAGAGAAAAGCGCTTCTTCCGACGAACAGTGTCCTCAATACGTGGTGGCGAAGACGTTGAGGAGGGCGTAGACGTGGGCGCAAGGGGAGCTAGGGACGGCGCGCCTGAATCATTCGAGAGAAAGATATTTCGATGCAAGGATGAAGGCGGGGCGTCGATGGACTCGTCCGTCTGCGCAGAAAAGTGGGAAGTACTCGGACTAGGCGTTACCTGCAAGGCCTCTTCTTGAAAGTTCTCGAGAATGTGGAGAAATGAAGGCGGACGCGATGCAGGCCTTAGGCGGATCACCGGATACACCGAGTCACCCTGTTCGTCTCCTTCCTCAACGGGTAGGTTAGGGCGCGCGTTATCTTCCATAGCGTCATCGATGCGCGTAAGAGTACGTTTTGGACTATTTTTGTCGATTGCCATGAGTAGTGAAGGTGCATGCGTGAGCGCAAGAGCTGGGGTGGACTGCCAGGAGGGAAAATTTGACAATGTGAAAGTCGGCGTTGACGACGGTATGTTAGGAGAGGCGGAGGGCGTGAGTACCGGAAACACCGTCTCATAGCAGGCATCACAGGCACGGGACGGTTTTCCTGGTTCTTTGGCATCTGAATCGACAATGTAAAACGTCTGGCAAAGCAACTTGGTTAGATTAGTAGCGCCTCGGTGGGACCAACTCACACTTCCGGAACAGCTTGCACAAACACAACGTCCACACAGTCTGCAGTGGTGCCGCCTTCTACGCCAATTAAACGATCGGCCGCAACGCATACAACTTTCCGTCTTCCCATCCGGAATCCAAACCGCAGGTACAAAATGCTCCACCCTGCCACGCCTCGGCCGGTTTTCCGCGTCTTCGGGAAGGTGTGGCAAAGCCTGTAACGTTCTCCTCAAGTGGTTTGTGGAGGCTGACGATGAGAGTGTTGAATTTGGGTGAATCACGTTCAATGATGCAAGCAGGGCAGCTTTGGCGTTACGGATAGCTGTACTCCACTCATCACGCTCATCGTCGCTAGCTGAAAATTGATTAGAAATCACAAATCACAAAGAGAGACGTTTCGAGCATGGCTTACCTGCATAAACCGCGAACGATCCTTCCGGACTCCACACCTCAAATCTGGACTCTTCCCCGACATCTGATGGAGTGACAACGATCTCCAAGTCCACAAGGTCCGCTTTGCCCTTGAACCACCACCGCTCTTCCCCATTCCCGCTACTCGCTTGGCGTATCTTCATTCTAGTCGGGCTAATGACACTGCGGCCAAACAGCGCGCTTGAAGTGGGGCGGGTAGGCGACACATGCTGCGAGGTGGGTAAGAACTCTGTACCAGCTACTGCACGGCTGCGCAACGCAGACAGTTCAGCTTCGCTGCGGCTGCGCGAGCGCATCATCATCGGACGTGGCAGCGGCCGAGCCTTGACTCCTTTCCAGTCCCAGTGTTCAGCAGGCTCGCTGTCCCCCTTATCGAGATTAGCAATCCAGAGAAGACAATCCGAGAACAGAAGGAAGTCGCGCTCTTTCGGGTAAGAGCCGCGTTCGAATTGGAGAAGCGAACCACGTTTGAGAAATGTGCGACCTGGGGCGACGAGTTGGAATGGGAGGTTGGGTGTGTTACGCTGAAGAGCCAGAAGAGTGAGGGTTTGGGCGTGAGTGTGGAGAGATGCGTTCAGGGAAATCGTAACTGAGAATGGCATTAGCTAATCTGACAAAACGAGGGTTTGAAGGGCCACATACTCTTGGAAACAAGTGCATGGACGGCCATAAGAGAAGAGTATTCAGGGTCTTCAGCATCGGTACAATTTATGAGATCCTTGAGAAGAAGAAGATACCTCGGACAACGCTGAACAATAGTGAGAAGCCAGTCCCGTAGTTTGAGTTTTCCGCAGCGAGGATCGGCTTCTTGTCTGGCGATAAATGCAGAGAAGGCAGAATTGGTGTTGAGAAGAGTCGAAAAGGTAGCCAAGGATGTGCTGAACGAGGTAACAAACGGTGTATACAATGATAAATACGGAAAATGTGACAGAAGAATAGGGGACAGATGTGGTGGAGGACTTGAGGGTGATCGTACGGGTGACTGAGAGGTAATGGTGGGGAGAAGGTGTTCATTAAGCGAAGAAAATAGTGCACGATGGAGGTTCCAAATGTCAATGAAATTTGAAAAGACGGAAGTGAGACTTGTGCGGTCGAGGAGAGATTGCGGGGTATCAAGTCCAGCAATGATAGGCGTAAGAAATAACTGTTGGGTGGTAAATGGTCAACGAAGAGGATCATAGCAAAGCTCACAAGTTGAACTTACCTCATAAATAAGATCGAGACCTTGGACGTACGTTCGTTCGGTTTCGTAAAACTCCTCAATAACCTTACGACGCTTTGCTTCGGCGTCCTCATCAGGGGCCCGATACCCGCGTCTGCGAGCGCCTTTTCGACGGGCTTCTAAAGTTCGCCTGGACTGTGACTTCTTGGTGGGAGAGGCAATCGAGCTCCGAGAGGGCCCATGCTCCGAAAGGGACTCGAATGAGGCGAGACTGACAACAGACTGCCTATTCAAGTTGATGTTGGGAGTGGCAGGGAGCGATATGCGACGAAAGGGAAGATGGGTAGTAAGGGGTTGAGGGGACGTGGACGATGCAACGGAAGAAGTATCTGGATCTGCAGAGGGGAAAGGGAAAGCCATTGTGGCAGAGGACATTGCATGGGCTGTTATGCTCGCTCGATCTCCGCGCTTGACCCGACTATATGCGCATGCTAGTGTATGAGTGGTTCGCTCGCCAGGCCTACCAAATATAGCTTCACCAAGGTGGATCCTCGGCCCGGTATGATCAATATCAAATATCGGCATCATCCGAGGACTGTATAGTTAAGCCCGCCACAATTAGCTGAAGCTCAACTTCAGCAGCCTCGAGATCAAGCACCTCAAAGCCAAAATGTCGTCTGACCTCGAATGGCTCCTACTCCGTGTCCGTGACTACCTCTGATCAGACTCCCTATTTTGACACCCTGCATAGCAAAATAATTCTTTTCTCGTCAAGCGGGTTCCAGAGGGCCCCATTTTTTCTAAGGAAGCAGTCAGTCCATCCCCTCCAGCTTGATGCTACACATATATCGACTCATAGGCCCGTAGGGGAATCTAGTCAACATACACTCCCAAAAGTTCTCTGGTCTTGCTAATGCCAGGGTTAGCATATTACGCCGCCGTGTCGTTTTTCATATCGTTGAATTCCATCTCCAGACCGTTGATGTGAGACCATCCCCGAATGGTATTGCCATTACGCACCGCAAAGGGAAGGCATCACCGCGTGCCGTCCGCGCTGCATATGCCACCAATACCATCGGCAGCCGGACGGGTCCTCGTCGTGCCCTCGGCATCGCCGCACAAGCGGCCAAACGGAACTACCGCCCTGACCTCCGTGCTGTAAGCATTTACTCCTTACTATCCTCTTTCACCTTCGATTCTCTTTTCTCTTCGAAATATCGCATTCTCGTTAGAACCCACTGGAGACGCTGTCAGGCGTTATGAAGGATGGGCGTGGACATGTTTGCAAGATAAACCCCTACCCAGATGGAGCCGATCAAACTCCTCTGTGTTACTCGCCATACGCTATCGGATTTCGTTCGATATAGGACGCGAGCGTCCGACGAATTGGCGATGACATCCTACTCGAATACTTTTGCACCCCACCGTTCCCGATGTGTTCCCTATGTGTTCCCTTGGTCACTTTCTAACTTACGTGACACGACAGGCCACTCTTGCCAGGGTCTCCGCCCTCGTCGCAGCACGGAAGGAACCAAAACCAGCACCGCAGAAGAAGGTCCGTGGTAAAAGAGCTAAGGAAATCGCACAAGGGCTTTCCGTTTAGTTATCGCACCACTACGCACGTATGATTGTATGCAATATATTTCAGAGCAGACAGCACACGGTCATGCATGCGAGGTACTCCTAAGTGAGTCCGGATGTGGGTATAAGGTAGACTCATATAGACCCGACATATTGTCGAGGGCGATTGTATGGGCCCTGCAATCGGGACCTAGCATAAGCCTGCTGCCGGCGCAATCCCTCGCTCCCCCCGACCAAGCTGTCCCAAACTCGTTGAAGATAAGCGATCGCCAGTGTTGCCACACTCCAAGACCAAGGTTCGCCGTTATCTTCAGTGAAGGGATTGAGCGGTTGTCTCTTAGGTGCCCCGCGTCATGAGGTGATCTTGTCAACTAGACACCGCATACCCACAATACAACACGCTGGTCGACTGTGGAGGGGTTTCAAACATTGTTGACAGAAAAATCGCTCGAATTCTCCTGCGGGTGACTTACGCACATACGTCATGTAGTAACCGGAATGATCAAAGTACATATGAGACATCGACTTCTGTTCCATTAATCCTCTCGTCCCATCTCATCAGTGTCGGGCTCGCTCCAATTCGGCTTTAAATAGTAACCTTGCCCCCTGGTTGGGAGATGTTGACCCTGGGTGCACCACTCTGTTCTCTGCGCTGCCAATTCTCTTCAGCTTTGCGCTGCGGGTTCTCACGCAGCCGTCGTTCATTTTCGTGCGCTCCGTGACTCTTTCGGCGCACCTTCGGAGGTGCTTCCTCGTCATTGTGTGCATGTTCGGCGTTCGGCTCAGTTCCCGGTGCTGTAGGGCGAGGGTAGTCTGCAGGCTCTCCAGGCGACGCGGCGACTGCTTCGTCACTGGTTCAGGAGAGTAGACCACGTAGACATCAGCCGCGTAGGCGCGTAGAACTCGTAAGTACAACACAGAAGACTGACACTTGATTGCTTGCTCGAACGCGAGTAGGAAGGGACAACCGTCTTCCACCTACTTTCACTGTAAAATCGTGGGGCTTCAGTTCTACTAGTAATGGGGTGTACGTGTAACATACCGGCGGGAGGGTGCTGGGACATGGCCAAAGGTTGGCGATAAGATGACGAGACTGGGGTGTGTGAACCCAGGTGGTCCTGTGCGGGGAGACCTCTTTTATTTCAATAGAAACCGTGACGTCATCATCTTATCTATGGATAGTGCCGCCGGGTTTGACCATCACGGTAACGACCATGTCTAGAACAGAGCTCGAGAAAGTATCATCAAGCAAGGCTTTTGGGGGTGACCTCGTCAAGTACAAATTCAAAGTAAGTTGACGCTTTTATCTATCCAGGCGATTACTAAATTGACTGATTGACTGATCGATCACTGTGTTCGTTGTAGTCTGCGGCCCTTGGCGGTTTGGATGCAAGCTTTAACCTGTTTCTACCTGCAAATGCTTCAAATGCCAAGGTCCCTATCCTGTTCTACCTGGCCGGCTTGACCTGTACAGAAGATAATGGGTATGCTTGGCTTGACCGCTAAAGCAAACCGATACTACACATTTTCTACCACTCAGCGCTCAGAAAGGGAATTTTCTTGGTCCTGCTGCCAAAGAGGGCATCGCGATCCTTTTCACCGATACCTCACCCCGTGGCGCAGGGATTGAAGGTGAGGATGACGATTGGGATTTCGGCACAGGTACGGCGCATTCCTGCATGGCGAACGTACTTGTTCGCGACGACGTACTTTCTCTACAGGGGCTGGCTTCTACTTGAACGCCACGAACCCAAAGTACGCTCGCCACTACAACATGCGCACACACATTCAACTCGAGATTCCTCAAATTTTGGAAACTGCCGCTCTGCCCATCGTGAGAGCACCGGCCTTCCTTACCCATCCGTGCTGAATCAGCGGTGCAGGATCTCACACGCGTGTCCATCTTCGGCCACAGTATGGGTGGCCATGGAGCGCTGTGTACATACCTTGCATCCAAGACAAGACAGTACCGTTCTGCGTCTGCCTTCGCACCCATCTCAAACCCTATCAATGCGCCGTGGGGACAGAAAGCCTTTGCCGGATATCTTCAAGGTGGTATTGACGAAGCAAAAGAGCAATACGATGCAACGGAACTGATTGCTAGGCACACTGACCCCGTTCATATTCTTATTGATTATGTTCGCCGCATTCGCTCTTGCCTTGTGGCTGACTAACGCAAACGCAGGGAACCAGTGATGGATTCTACATAGCTGGCCAACTTCTTCCGGACAACTTCCTCGGTGCTGCACGTGAGGCAGGCTACGATGAGATGCAAGTTCGTGTCAGAGAGCAAGAGGGTTACGACCATAGCTACTTTTTCGTAAGTACGTCGAATAAGTCCTCGGTGACGTAGGCCAGCTCAGATCGTCACCGGACTAGGTCTCCACTTTCGCGGAAGACCACATACATTGTAAGAAGTCACTAACCCCCACTTGTCACTGATACCAACGCGTGACTCTAGTTCATGCCAACTTTCTGAAGGCATGAAGATCCCTGATATTGACAGCACAACAAAGTTTTATGACTAGAAGGAGGAAAACATTTTGTGTACTCGTTAGGAAACGATAGCACAAGGAATCGAAACCACATAAAGTAGCCAGAGTTTGAGAACGACGTAGACGCTGAGGAGCACAAGCACGACCGAGCTCAAGTCAAGGAGACACGTTCTTGAAAAGCTTTCTCCAGATCATCGAGGTCGCAGTAAATCCATGGAGTTTCTAGAGCCATGGCAACACTAGACCGAGACTCGTAGTTATACCTTAATAAACCCTTCACGAGCGACCGTGCTACAAGCTCATCAGTGTCACGTCGGCCGCGCAAATGCAACTCCACCACGGAGGTACAAGACGCACCAGCAGGTAGAGAATCCCAGATGCTCTCCGGGAAGTCGACCTGTCCGCGTACAATCCTCTGCTTCGTTTCGAGCTCACTGGATACTGAAGTTTGCGATACACTACCGAAGTTACCCTCATCTCCGGTGAGGGTTCGGTGTCGATCGAATGGATGACAACCCCTGCGATGACGGGAAGATCAATCGTACTTTGCGGACAAAGCCAGCTCACGATAGCATGATGTAGAGCACGACCCCAACACTCCAGCAATCTGCTGGCATCCCAACATACTTTAGATCTTTAGCGTCAAGGGCCAGGATCCCCTCTGGAGGTAAGTAAGATACCGTTCCGCAAACGTTCAGCGTTGACTTCGCTGCCCGAGGGCGGGCGAGCCCAAAATCTGCTAGCTGGACATGAGGGTAAGGTCCCGGAGCACGTAACAAGATGTTCTCGGGCTAAAAAGTAGTGAGTATGATATCCCCTAGCTGGAAAACAATAAGACCTTGATATCTTGTTCGCACAAAATGCACCAGGGTTAGCAGCCTCCAGGCATTGGGGGCATGACGCACCCCTGTGAGAGATTTCCTTTCTGTGAAGGTAATCTAGTGCTTTTAAGAGTTGATACATTATATATTTTGCTTCGCCTTCACACAGTCGACCTTCACTCTCTTCGTGACTCGTGATGTAGGTGAACAAATCACCGCCAGTGCACAGCTGGAGAAAAATATGCCTAATCACATGCACCTCGGTAAGTTAAAATGGCGAAAAGACAAAGTTTAACCGAACAGAAAGCGGTGGTGCTCTTCCACAGCAAGGATTCGGTTGATATTGGGCTGTTTCAGTGGTCTGTCAATATGACGACAATGAAGTTTTTGGAACACATACGTGCTGAACAGCGGTGAGGATATCTACTTCTTTCATGAGACTTGAAACCTCCTTCCCACTCTTGGCCTTGATGATCTTACAAGCGACCTGCCGACGCTTATGACAGTCCATGGCCAGATGAACAGTCGCAAAGCTCCCGCTTCCGAGACTATGTGAAGTCACAATGAAATTGCCTACTTTCTAGCGTTTGTTGGGTATGTTTTGGCACAACATGAAAGACAGAGGAAACTCAACTTTCTGCGTCGGCTGCGTCGGCGGAGTTGGATCGAAAATAGATGTCCTCTCTCTGCATTGTGCATGCAGATGATGGCACCGAAATCCTGAAGGTTCAAATTGAGTTAGGCATACCAGTATATGATGAAAACGCTCACTCCGGCTCGCGGGAAGCTCAATCACGTCGCCATCCATCAGCAGCACTGACGAGCGCCGCACCTCGTGCCCGTTCAAAGTAAATCCGTTGGTCGAGAGATCCTGCAGAGAGGTTTACGAACTAGATGGGAAAGTCGCTTAGAAGTACCTGACACGAGACCGTGATGCCACCTGTGCTGGTGTGGACACTGTAGAACGGAACAGTTAAACCCACGGAGCGGTCGCACAATGTGCCGAAACTTACGCATACAGCTTGCAGTGGACATTGGAGATGTAGCCATCCGAGATCACATAGGTGCTGGGGTAGTATCAAGAGTGTCCTTATAAGTAGACAACAAGTTTTTACCAGAGGTTCGGGTTCCGTCCGATAGTGACAGGTTTATTGATTTCGAGAAGTAGGACTAGAAAAAAGTAATCGCCATATTCTATGACAGATAAGTTGGCTACTTCCTCACCTTCTTTCTTACCGTCTACTTTGTCCAAGGAAACGAGTTTGGCGCATATATTTTGGCTCATTGTAATGTGTTCTAAATTGAAGGCAAGTCGCCGGTCGCGTCGTAGAAGATTTACGATGATCACGTGATTTGGAGATTATTCCACTGCTCGGCCCGGTTAGATTACATTCGATCTGGGTCTGCATCTGCAACGATACGAGTGACTCTTTCTGACAGTTATGGTACGCGGGTCGTCTACATTTTCTGATTTTTTTTTACTTCTGCATGTTCATAGGCCCCAAAGAAGAGCTCGAACACTAGTGGGTTAGGGAGGGCAATAATAAATCGCAGAGCGCGAGATGCTCGTCAGATAAATGAATCAGGGATGGTGTGTAGCAATTGTATGTCCATTACAGCATTCTCACTTAGGATGCTAGTACACAACAGACGTCGATTCAACATCGCGTCTGCAGTCTGTTACCCAGGAAAAAGATTTGGACGAATTTTTGAATACAGCTCAATTGGCCGGCACAGAATTTACAGCAGGTACCATGCTACTCACTATGCTTCATATCTTCCTAACTTCTTTTTGGTCAGAGCGTCGGAACCTCAAGATAATCAAGGCTTCTGTGAGCACATCCCAGAACCCGTTCTTACTTTCAGAGCAAGAGGAAATGTCCACGCTAAAGAAGCACGGCGAGAATAAGCAACGGTTGCGGGTTCCAAGAAGACCTCCATGGACCAAATCTATAAGTCAGGCGCAGCTGGAACGTCAGGAAAAGGATGCATTCCTTCAGTGGCGAAGAGATTTAGCAGAGTACGCATTATACATTTTCCGTCTTACTCGTTGTATGGATCATTCGTCTTCAGGCTGCAAGACAAGGATAAGTTCTTGCTAACACCTTTTGAACGCAACCTTGAAGTGTGGAGGCAGCTATGGCGGGTTATTGAACGCTCCCATTTGATTGTACAAATCTTGGACGCTCGTAATCCTCTGAAATTCCGGTGTGAAGACCTCGAAGCTTATGTCAAGGACGTAGAAGGTGCGGAAGGGGAGCAAGGGACAGGAAGGGGGAAGCGAAAAAGCTTATTACTAATCAACAAGGCCGACCTCCTCACGCCGAAGCAAAGGTACGCGAATAAGGATGTTATAGTTGTTCAGCGCCCACTCACGTATTCACTAGACTCATCTGGGCAGACTACTTTGACTCGCAAGGTATCCTCTATGCCTTCTACTCCGCGGCAATTGCCACTGCCCGACAGGAAACACTGCGGGCACTATCGGCTGGTGAAGACCTCACAACGACACCAGACCCGGCGTCCGAGGAGAGTAAGCGCGGTCCACTCTCAGAAAAGGACGCGAGTGCACATGCGGAGAACAGCATGGGAGACGAAGATGCGAGTTCTACAATGTCGAGTGAAACAAGTGGTTCTATTCTGTCCGCAAGTTCACGAGAGGAGGACTCCAGTCTTTGCGAAGACAACGCCGTCGACGAAGATCCTCGCGCCAAAGTACTCTCAGTTCTCGAATTAGAGAACCTTTTCGTTACCTCAGCTCCGGAATTGTCAGGTGAGGACACCGTTAGCAATTACGTAGTTCTTACAAGCCTTGACCACGTAGAGTTCCTCGATGCCTCCGGAAAGCACCCTGAAAAACTCGTCGTTGGTCTCGTGGGCTACCCAAATGTCGGGAAGTCCAGTACGATTAACTCACTACTTGGGGAGAAGAAGGTGTCTGTGTCATCCACTCCAGGAAAAACGAAACACTTCCAAACGATCAATCTGTCAGATCAGATAATTCTTTGCGACTGCCCAGGGCTGGTATTCCCGCAATTTGCAACAACTAAGGCAGATCTTGTTTGCGACGGTGTCTTGCCTATCGACCAGCTTCGCGAGTATACTGCCCCAGTTTCCCTTGTGGTCAGACGGATCCCCAAAGAAGCGCTCGAGGGGACGTACGGTCTAAATATCAAGGCCTCACACTCAGAAGACAGCAGCGATAGTTCAATAAGTGCAGGGGACCTGCTTATTTCCTACGCCGGTTGGTCATTGCTCAAGTATATTCCGAAGGCGTATTGACTGTGGCTAGTGGCTCGTGGGTTCACGCGCTCGGGTCAAGGCAATCCTGACGAGGCTCGCGCCGCTCGATACATTCTGAAGGATTATGTGAATGCAAAACTATTATTTTGCCATCCGCCCCCCACTTTTCCCGCGGATGAATTCAATCGAGAAACCCAGGACTTGATGCTTAGACGCGTCATAGGAAAGAAGCGTGCACCCACTACTCGAGTGGGTAAAAACGCTGATACCTATACTCTCGGCGATGCCCTTGGTGACGCCTTCGAACCTTCGCCAACACCGGGACAAAGCCAGAAATCTCGTATCTTGGACAAACAGTTCTTTGATGAAAACGTGGGCCTTTCTGCGCGTCCCTTCACCAAAGGTATGGGGGGTAGGATACAGAGCGTTTCGCGCCCAATTCTGTACCCTCACCACCATTCGGTCGCGAACGATGGAACTCCTCTCGCCGCGAACGACGTTCAAACTGTAGCGCTAGTGGCTAATATAGGAGGAAGGCCACCAGGGAAAAAAGACCACAAAAAGGTGAAACGAACGAAACAGAGAAGCGGAAAGGGCTACGACTAGAAGTGCTCCGTAGTTTCCAGCATGTACATGTACAGTACTGTGTTCGGTATTAGTCACAGGCGGAAGTGGCAGTTCAGTCCGTTGCCGTCACATGAGACAAAGCTTTACAAAGTCGAGTGCTTTTGCACTCTATCGGTCTCTGAGGAGGCAGGCCAGGCTTCTACCTCATGAATACCTTCGGTATCGTCCACCACTTCGCACACACTCTTCAGATTTTGAACCTGTCACCTATTATAGACAATTCTTCTACCTCCGACTATCTACCAACATCAGATCCGCACTGGATGCAGGTCGCAAAGACAAACAACGATTGGGAACTCTCAAACGTCTCCGAAAGGTTGTGCGAGTGATTTTTGCAATCGCTTTTACTGATCCTTCTTCCCTTGGGGAGGACTCACATAGGAGCTCTCAACATTAAAACTTGCGAACGACGGACATAAACATGCCCTCGATCATGTGTTAGACCTGGCATATGGCCGTAAAGGGCCACTTAGATGGAGTATCATGGCCGTGAGTCGTGCCGTCTCATGTCTGCGTGAACCGCTTCACAGGTTTTTTTGTAGCCGCTACTCTCTGACCCAACTATACCATTACCTGCCCGAATCATCCCACCAGTCGAGCGTTCGCGTCCACCGGTATACTCTCCGGAGCTTGCTGCGTTGCTTCTGTCTCCCCACAGCCGTTCGTCAGGGAAGGCTTTGAAGCCATCTCATCTTCGCGAGCCGGCGACGTTGCCGTCGAGAGCAGACCCAACATCCGACGATGCTCGTCTATTCGGCCCACTTAGCAAGCGCCGAGAAGTCAACATTCGCTGGCGCTATTTTTCTCACCACTGGAAACGGATCTGCCCTCCGATCGAAATTTCTGTAAAACACCAGGAAACACAGAAGACTCCCCCACAAGAGGGTTTCGCCCCCGGCGCTGGGATACGGGGCGTTGGCCTGCAAGGTGCGGGGCTATTGGAGGAACTCAAGATGCTCGCGGGTGCAGTCTCCAAAAAACCGATTACTCCTCGTAGAATCGATTCTGTGTATCGCTCCAAGTCGCCATCTATCACCACCAACCGGGGGTTGTCGCCAAACCGATATCTCCGCAGACGATACCGGGAACTTCTTGGCCGCATTCCGATTCTTACACATTCACATGTACCTGGAAATCCGACAACAGCAACAGCGTCCAATGGCCATCCGACGGGTAAATATGAAGTGACATTGGCTGCCAATGCCTTGTCTCTGCGCGTGCAACATGAGGCAGCGCATTCCTCGGAAGTAGATGCTGTTGATCTAGCCTGGTTCTTACGTGGGGAGTCTGGTCTTTAATCATTCCATGGGAACACTTGTATACAGGAGTCTGCTCGTTCCGATCACTATCACATTTAAGTATCCGTGCTAGTTTCAATGGTAGAGTTGCTTCGGCCATGACGGGAAAGCAGACACCGTAGTTTCGTCATGGACCACAGTTAGGCTGGTATTGAGGACGGCTTCAGGATTAGGGATTGCAACCTTTCTGCTTTACTATGTCGGAAGGACGTAATTGTCCTGGTTTCATGGCAGGTCAAATATGTATACGTTAGAGTAATCGTAACTGGGTCATTTAGAGAACGTCAGGGATCCCTTTGGGCCTTCATCTCCAGTCCATGCAGATCAATAATGTACATGCTATAATTTTTGTCCGTCGCCTGGGCTCCGGAATGATCCTTCTGACTCTGGTCAACACCGCATTGCAGGTTGAGCATCACCTCGTACTGCTCGAACGTGAAAGACCGTTGTTTGTGGATTGACGCAAGCATATCCTGGAACAATGAGCATTAGATGGTAAAAGGGACGTTATGGTGCCCGGGCATACGCGAGGATTGAGGGAAAAGAGTAAATAGTATTGTTTGGCTCGAAGAAACTCTCCGTCGCGTGCGTCGTGCACGATTGTTTTTACGCATTGCTGAAGAGCGAGCATGTTGCGGCTCATCTTCTTCATACCCAAAGCGTTCGCAAAGCGAATATAGCGGGCATTGTAGATGAGAAGATCATCAATGAGATAACCAATCCCGTCGAAGATGAATCTATAAAATGTTTAGGAGTGTGGGTGCGCGATAAGAAGGCTTACTTTTGTTCCTGGGGAGGTAGAGTTGTGGACGCAATGTCGTAATACTCTCCAAGTTCCAGGTTGAGATCTATTATGTGCGGGTCCGGCTCTCCGATCTCCTGATCTAAACGGTAATTGCCCTATAAGCTGAAGTCAGGCCTTCATTTAGGTCGAATAAAAGGTGGCATGCTTCACATGACGCATGGCAAGATCAAGGTAATGTGCTATACGACAGCGGACGTCTATCCTGACAGTATGCAGGATCAACTCTGAGAGCTGGTCGTAGGTCTTGAGCAGGGCATGAAACCGTCTGGTGATTTTGATAAGTATTCCATGGGTCGGTTGTGAACGTAGCTCAACGTACAGTGCCATTTCTTTCGAAAGCGGAAGTTGTAGCTGCTCGTCGGGGCTAAGGGGTATAAGCGAAGGTAGGGACGGTGTGAAAGGGGTGATGGCACTGGCGGGCTCCATTTGTACAGCGGAAGTTGGTGAAAAGCTGTCTTCGGGAACGGCCTTCAGCTGGTTGAGCCCGACAGTGAACCACGACTTGAGAAATGCCGTGAATCACTACATGGACGTGGAGGATGTATAGGCGCACCACGCTTCGATACAGGTTGCAGAGCGCAGAAACGTTTCTCAAAGGACCTATTAGTTCCCCCTTTTCGATTGGCCTGTCGCCCATGAGCTGAGACTCAACATCGCGCTCTCGACGGTATAATATGTTCTTGTCCAAAACCGTTTCCTGAGATAAGATATAGCCGATGTAATTGTTCATCATTGCTACTATACGTACCGAAGCGTGATGCGAGTCGCTTAAACAAGCAATTACCTCCGGGTTTTGTGCCCACTGTGCGGCAATTGCAATACCAGTGTCATGACCAACGCTCGGATGAGATGCTATCAGGGCTTGAAAACGATCACTACAGCGTTGGTAGAATTGAATGATGACCGTGAGGATTAATCGAGCGTAATTCTCCCGGTGGAATGGTGTTGTCCTAAGCATTACACATAGCGAGTTGATGAGTGCCATTAGCGTTGTGCTTGCCTGCGCAACTTTAGGCATTAACTATACATAGTAGGACCCTGCACTCACGTTCACCAAAGGCTGGGCCGAAAGCCAAGTAGAAGAAGCATCAGGCACGAAGGCCTCGGGCCCTTTCGCAGTCTAAGCCATAATGGTATCATGTTTAAGTGCGGCGTCTTACCAGTCACGGCTTGGTGAAACAGTAGAGAAACCTTCTCCTCCAATTGCGGCAGATAAACCGTCAGGACAAATTCGTCTAAAACTGCACTCGATGCTCTCGCAGCCTCGAAACCAGAAGGGAGGATCTCCATCACGCGATCGATGAACGCGAGCATGGGTTGAAACAGAACGGTGATGTGGAATGCGTCAGGTTTGACAAGGAGCCGGTGGTGTTGATCCGTGCCGAGTAATCGTTCGTCCGTCCCGACAGTGGCTAAGGTAGCTTGCACGGCAGTCTCTGAAGAACCCTGCACGAGACCAGGGACAGTATCCTTCAGGGCACGGTTAAGCTCATCCTCGTGTTCGCGCAAAGACTTGGCGGTTAGCTTGGGATCAGTATCGGCGAATCTGAATACGTGCTACAGCGAAGTCCTCCTGAGCAAACTACGAGGTATGAAGACAGATGAAAGTACCTTTGATTTGTCTCGTGAGAATCTACCTTCTCGTAAAACATCATTTATTGACGATATAGGATTCCGGCCGGACATGACACCTTGTTCTTCGTCTGTTAGGTAGTCATGTACTAGGGCCCGAACCTAGTAATGTGTGTTGTTAGTTTAAGACACATTATCTTACTGTCGCAGTACCTCAGCTTGCACGGGCATCCAAATCTCACCCAGTGGAAAGAGAGCGCCGGGTTTGGTACCTGAAGAATCCCTGAAGTCGCGCCTCTGCAGTTCAGGGTGTTGTAGTGACTGTTCGCAAAAGTACGCATCAAAATCGACTAACCGATCCGATCCTCTTCGCCACTTCATACACAACTCGCAACCCTTGCAAAACAGCATCCAGTTTAGAATATAATGTCCAGAATAGATCTCGTAAGATTTCGTGGTCTGCGTGTTTGGCAGATGATTCCAGTGCAGTGAGGCGTAACTGTAGCGGACTGATCAGTGGGCTGTGCCCCGCTCGTGTCCCCTCTACCAGTGAACTTGGTATGTCCAGGAGGGGACCGCCGGTAACAGCGGGTTTCGATGTGACGATATACGTTGCATGGTCCTTGGTACCCGTGCTATTACCGAACAACAACAAAGTGCGACGATTGTACTCAGCACGTTCACTGACTTCGTCGACAGTATTATCGACAAGAGTAAAGATTTCGCCAGGGAGTCGTTGAGCGACAATGTCCAGACCGCCGCCAAGTTTCCCAAGAACTGAGAGCGATTCCAGTAAAGTCTCGATGTAAGTAAAGGAGTCTGTTTCTGGGTTCCGTTGGTTCTGACTTTGGGATACGTTGGCCAAATTGGACAGTGATGAAAGCGAAGTAGCAGCAGAAGGGCCACCAGGATTCGGGTAAGATGGGCTTGTTGGCAGGGCTTGCCCCGAACTGGAGCCCCCAATCTTAGAATCTTCAACGTCGTCTGGAGGGTCATTAGGACGGAGTGCGAGGTCCTGAAGGTGTCGCGTTAACCTCGAGTGTTGAGCTGCAGAATTTGGCGCAATTGAGGTACTTGGCGAAGCTGGGCGCCGAGTTAAATCGTTTGAATCAAGCGGTTCGTCTTCAAACTCCACCCTTGGCACTGAAGGGACGGTGAACACAGGAAGGTACGACATTCGATGACTCACTTGACTGCTGACCAACAGCGTAAGTAGCCCAGCGGCTCTCACACCAGAAAGATTTCAGGTAGAGGTGGTTGTGCAGCTCGTCAATGAGGATGTCCCTCAAGGCCTATACATGGTTGTCAAAAATTCTGCACACACGGCAAGTGCAAATGCAAAAAAAAAATTCACGGACAGATTCCTGCCCAACGAGGTATGCACGAAGATCGGCAACCGCTCCAATATCAAGCATATCCTGCTTATTTATCGTCTTCAGACTCCGAACGAGTAGAATGGCTGCCTGTAACAGGCGTTTCTCGGAGATTAGACTCTCCAGCACATCAGGAACAAGTCTGAGGCGCTCGCTGAGAGTGATTTAATAAGCTAGCTATTCTCGAGTGACATGTAAACCCACATTTGGTCTAGAAGGCGAAGCATCTCTTCTAACGTCTGCCCTCTTGTCCACATCTGAACTAGGTCCGCACGTTTGTTGCTCAGGGCATCTTTGGCCTCTTGGAGGACCGTCCTTGCGTTCTTAATCTGCTCCTGAGTGGATCCTAAATGGTTCTGCAGGGAAGCGTGGTGTGGTAGAGCAGCAGCAAATGCCTGGAAGTGTTCTGTAAGGATTTAGCGCATCGTCACGCGAGATGCCAATGCCACATACTGTCTACTGAGCCTTTGAGAGCATGTGAAAGCATAAGTTTCGTCCGGCGAAACGAGCCCATGTCTTTCCCCGCAGATGAGTCATCAAGAATCTGGAGAGCAAGATCTACAGGGTTGAACTGAGAAAAAGTAAATGATGTAGACCTATTTCCGAGAATAACGGTCTTACTTCGGGATCGATTACGAACTCCCAGTCGTCCCTTATTCTGTCCAAGACAGCTGGCTGGAGAGTCAGCAGGGATCATTAGATGATATGTAACACACCATCAATGTCACCAGCCCTAGCTGAACCATTTTGTCTGCGTCCGGGCATTCTACGCTTGATGCGTTCTTGAGTAGCGACTTCCGCTTCTATGGCCTGTTGACGCTCTTCCCATTGGTCTTCATCATAGGATCTGATGGTTTTCTTTCGCAGACCACCCTGGAAAGCGGACAGAACTGTGGTTAGAGATGCTGGGGATGTAACGTCAGAATCCTCAGTTCCGGATCGAGTTGTCCGTCTCGTTCTAGGGCTTGACGCATTCCCGTTCGCCGTACGATAGATATTAGATGCGGACAATTCCGACCTTGTTGTACTAGCACTATCCTTGCGGTCTCTAGGGCGGGCCCGAGCCTGATAAACAGCATCGGAGATGGCGTAGTCTGGTGCTTTGTTGACCCGAAGTTCTGACCTTTGAGGACGGGAGGGTCCAGTAGGAGAGCCGCTAGAAACGACTGAGCCGTTGCTGGGGGTTGTAGGTCGAGGTGGACGGTTAATCTGCAAAGGCTTTGTAGTTGCGGGTGGGTACGAGGACGTATCAATACCAGGTAGCGGGGGACGTTTAGATGGGAACGAGGGTGGTTGGCGAGACATGACCTGACGATGTGAGCTTGGGCTTGTGTGTATGCTTAGCGCTGAATCGAATATACCATGCGGTCGCTTCGCTCTCAGCACCACACCAGTGCGCGTTTATTATGTAATCTTTCTTCACGTAATAGGACGCGTGCACACGTGACGCAATTAACGGCCAGACTGTAACCACACGTCTGTTCTCCGCTCTCCATCGCGTCGTCGGAGGCCCGATGCCCACCCCCGAAAATACTCCATCGCGCTCTCTCACTGCAGAGAGCACACTCTCTCCACTTTCCCTGTCGTCTGGCGACGTTTCTAGAACTAACGTTGATCACAAAGCCGTTGTCTACATTGAGCCACCTCCTTTGCCTCCTACAGAGCGCGTCACTTACGGAGCTGTTTCAAATCGAGACCTTCCAGAAAACTTTGACTACAGCCTCCCGCTGTCGGATCGTGTCGTCGTTGGTGAATATCGCGATAACGCCACCCATTGGTATTATGTAGAGAATGCCGACGGTATCGTTTACAGGGTGAGTATGCTGCTGACTACTCTCAAGCTTGACTGGTATTGAACCCCCCCCTCCCACAAAAATATTGATTTCCGTCAACAATAGTTCAAAGCACGCACTTTCTTGGAGGCGTTCCCATATTCTGTCTCTGAATACGGTACGTGAATTATCTTCATGTATGCTATAAAGGCCTCTTCTATATTGTTGCGCAGAGTACAGGAAGAAAACTGGCTTAATCCCACCTTTTGACCCTTCCGCCTCAAATGTTCATCCCGACTCTCGTCCCAAAATCTTGATCAGAATTCCTCCGAATAGGAGTGGTAAGAAGAATGGTCTTTCTAAACGACACCCTTCTGCCGAATCACCCTCAGAAGAAGAATGGGAGCATGACATCGCGGAAGGAGATAACTTTGATGATGACGACGATGACCTTCGGAGTGTGGCATCGTCACTTCGCGTACGGAGAAGAAGTGCAAGACATTCCACCGTCCAAGGCAGCTCGGGACGCGCCGACCTACCTTTCAGTCCCAGAAAGACGCGTTTCCGTAAACCCCCCCTTAGTGAGAGCGAAAGCTCAGTGACTAGCGTCTCCGATAACGTCGGCCCTACTCGGAGGTCTACCCGCATCCGCAACTCACTCAGGATCCGCGATACAGGCCATGAATCGGAGGACAGCGAGTCGGAGACAGGCTCTGACAAGTCTTTTTCTCCGGGTCGTAATTTCCGGTCGAAGGGCAAGCCCAAAGTCCCAAAGCGCGGCAAAGCATCGCGTGCTGCTTATGGGCACATCCGTAGTATCGCTGACCTAGGGTATGATGAGCTCGAGAACGGTCCTCTGTCCGCCCACAGGTACACGTGCGAAAGATGTCAGCGTGAGCCCACGCACCTCTTACTGCTGCAACGGCAGAAAACGGCGACGAAGAGAAAGGCTAAACGAAAGCCAAAGGATGATGAATTCGAAGAGGATAGTGATAGCGAGGACAAATTAGCTGCTCTGGGCGGATGGGTCCGATGGTAGGCCCACACCACCATGCTCTGGTAACAGTCGCTAATTGCCACATGTTTTCAGTCTAAAGTGTCCCTTAGCCGCACATTGGCGCTGCCTGGCCACTACCCAGCGTGATGAAATACTCAAAGCCGTACAGGCCCAGGACCTTATGGCATTGGAGGTGGCGCATGGGAAAGATGCCGCGGATGCTGGGTACACCGCGCCGAACGACAGCAAGAGCAAAGATCACGATCACCCGACCCAGCTTCCTCCGAAGCGGCCTGGACTCGAATCCCACCAGACCACGGAATTTATTTGTTCCATGTGCACGAAAGGCGGTATTTGCATGGGCTGCAAGGATGTCGCTCTCGAACCGGAATCACTTGACATTCTGAAGGTTGATGAACATGTATCCCTCCCTGGTCCTGCGGTACTCGAGGGAACGGACTCTTTTTCTGGACAGAATCCTGCAACCGGGAGTCAACCCGCGGTACCTTCCAAAGAACTTCTTTTCCGCTGCAGGCTTTGCAAGCGGCTTGCCCACTACGCTCATCTCCCGCCTCCTAATGGAGCAATGAACGACAACGCGGAGGACGTAGACACCGAGGCCATTGCTGAATATTATCAACGTGATCAAGACTGGTCATGCTCTGACTGTATATCCTTTGTGTACCGCGCGGAAAAGATCCTTGCCTGGAGGCCGTATCCCCCCAACGCAACACAACCGGAATTACCACTTGGAGAATCAATTGGTCCTAAGATGCACCTACCCCGCGAATACCTCGTCAAGTGGCAAGGTCGTAGCTACCGTCGGGTACAATGGGTCCCTCACGGCTGGCTAGTTTCCGTCCATGCTGCACTCTTGCGCAATTTCCTGACGCATGGGCCACGAGTCAATCTTCTAGACCATGCTGTTCGGGAAGACCAAGTTGCCAATGCAGTCTCAGAGGGGGGTATCGGTGGATCAGGCAAGGAATCGGATGATTCTCGACCAGAGACTCGCTCGGAAAATGCCACACTATCGGCCATTTCTGATGCTGAGCGACGTATACCTCCGGCTTGGAAGACAATAGATCGCGTCCTGGATGTCTTGATGTGGTCTCCAAACAGGCAAAGGTCAAAGACAAGCAAAAAGAAAGTTAAGACGACATCTGTGGACGCTGATCACCCTCCTGACCCTGAGGCTCAAAAAGAATGGAACGAAGTCTTTGAATCCGGGGAAGAACCGTCCACGCGGAATACGAGGACACTGGACGAGTGGGAGGTTGGGAAGGAGGATGACTTATCTGTCGAAGACATTGATCATGTCGTCTGGGCCTTCATTAAGTGGGATGACCTCGGATATGACGAAGGTAAGCCCTGGTGTTTGTAATGGCGTTTCAGCGTCTTATCAATATGTGTAGCTACCTGGGATTCTCCGCCTCGCCCAGGTGAGCCAGGATACTCAGCATTCAAAGTGGCGTTTGAACGCTTCCTGGAGTCTCGGAAGGTGCATATAAGGCTACGCAGCAAGAAGCAGATTGAGGCTTTTGAGAATCGTCGCAAGAATGAGTACCGCCAACGTCATGCCTTGAAAGAAGGCGGACAACTCAATCTGGGCCAGCAAAGCCAACTTAAACTTATGCCGTTCCAAGTGAAGAAGGTTTCTCTCGACACCCGTTCCGTGGTTCTAAACGGCGTTACCTTTGTAGGTCGATGGGTTTAATTGGCTCTGCGACAACTGGTGGAATCACCAGCCGTCTATCCTTGCGGATGAAATGGGACTAGTATGTCCCTGATCCTCTCTATTCACCTGGCGTTGACCCCTTTCGCAGGGGAAAACGGTCCAAATTGTCACTTTCATTGGGAGTATCATTAAGTCGTTCGACGCTTGCCCCATTCTGGTTGTTGTTCCTAACTCGACAATCACAAACTGGGCACGGGAGTTTTCAAGTTGGGCACCTGGCGTTCGTGTCGTCCCTTTCTATGGCGAAGCCAAGTCTCGTGACGTGATCAGACGGTACGAGTTAACACATTCGACCAAGATACAAGGGACTACTGGAGCAAAGTTCCACGTCCTTGTCACTACATATGATACTATCACGTCTAAGGACTTCAATCCGGTGATTAAGAGCGTCCCCCGATGGGAAGTATTAGTTGTCGACGAAGGACAGCGGCGTAAGTCATTTGTTATCGGGCGCTGGCTACCTTTAATGGTTCTGTTAGTCAAAAATGACCACGGCGTCTTGTTTAAAAAACTAAACGAACTCAACGTATCGCATCGGATCATCATGACTGGCGTAAGTTCTCTGTCTTGACAATGCTTCTCTTACCTTATATCCCTAGACCCCGTTGAATAATAACATTCGGGAGCTATTCAATCTCATGAACTTCCTTGATCCGGACGAGTGGGGGGATCTCGAGCGACTTGAGAAGGAACACGAGGAATTGACTGAAGATCTCGTGAAGGAGCTACACAACAGACTACGTCCTTACTTTCTTCGTCGCCTTAAGGGTCAAGTCTTGCAATTACCACCTAAGGTTCTCTACCATCATAAGTACGAGAGCACAGCTGACTGATAGTTTTGTAGAATGAAGTCATCGTACCTGTATCCTTGACGGCATTACAGAAGGAGGTCTATAAATCGGTGCTCGGTGTGTAAACTCGGTGTGCGGATGACCGCATTTCAGGCTACTTGCTGATGTGTCGATCATACAGGGAAAAACGTTGAGATACTGAAGTCACTAACACTAACCTCTGACGCCCGGAACTCTACGAAGAAGCTGAGAACGGGTAGCATGAACAATATCCTCATGGATCTTAGGAAGTTCGTATTTCAGCTGTCCGAATTACTCCCTCTTATGATCTCCTTAGGTGTATACAGCACCCTTACCTTGTATCTCATGACATCGAGCCAAAAGGTTTGAATCCGCAAGAAGCTCATTCTAGGCTCGTAGCTGGTAGCGCGAAGTTGCGTCTCCTACAAGGACTACTACCCAAACTCAAGGCTAGAGGCCACCGTGTTTTACTCTTTAGCCAAGTTCATATCACCCCTCACAGATTCTTCTCTCTATGCTGATGCAACTGCTTAGTTCGTTATTGCACTAGATCTTATAGAAGACTTTATTGACGGAGAAGGATTTAAGCATTTGCGTCTAGTGAGCGAGACAAGTCCTTGGTCACTCGACCTTCTCTTACTTCGGGCTAGGATGGCAACACGAAGCAATCCGAGCGACAGAAAGGGATGGATGAGTTCAACCGTCCCGGATCTGACGTTTTCATTTACCTACTCTCTACGCGAGCCGGCGGCGTTGGTATTAATTTATGGAGCGCGGACACTGTAATTATCTTCGACCCCGACTTCAATCCTCATCAAGTACGTTCTTGTGGCGCACTCTCCTTTACCTCCCCGTATTCACTCCTTCTAGGACCTTCAAGTACGATTTGCCGCCCTGCATCTCGCTGTCGCGTTCTGATTTTTGTTCAGGCAATTGCTCGTGCTCACCGCTATGGCCAAACGAAGCCTTGTTTAGTGTTCAAGCTGATGGCCAAGGATACTGCCGAAGGTATGCATATAGATGACCCTGTAGCCTGTTCAATACGCTAACGTAGCTGATAGAGCGCATTGTTCAAACTGGGAAGAAGAAGCTGGTTTTGGATCATGTGATCGTCCAAAAGATGGATGACGAAGAAGGCGGCAGTGATGTCCGATCTATCTTGACGTATGGTGCTCAGGCACTGTTCGATGAGACGGCGGATGCGCGCAACATTACTTGTGCGCTCAGTATATCCAGTCCTTACCCCAATTGTTCACTTCTTATTCCTCAGATTCTGAGCAGGACCTCGACAAGTTAATCGAGAAGACTGAGACGAAAGACGAACAACCTAAAGAGGCAGGCGAAGATACTGGTCATGCCTTCTCATTTGCCAGAGTATGGACCGCTGAGAATGATGGGTTGGAGGAAGTGGACGACCGGGCTCATGAACCATCGGGGACTGTTGATTCTTGGGCCCACACCTTGGAGCTCATTGCGAAGGAAAAGGCCCAGATGAAAGCAACCGAGCGTACCGGACGCGGTGTCCGTCGAAAAGCTGCGATTGCCGCTGGAAATCAGGTAGTGTCGATCGCGCCTCTCGCGACGAACTAGGACACTCACTTTTAACTAGCAAATGTTTGACTTCTTAGACTCTCCAACCAAAAGCAAATCCCGAGGGAAGAAGCGAAAGAAATCACAATCCACAGCGTCCGAGTCTGACGTTTACGTTAATCCCAACCTGAGTCAGTCCGAGAACTCCAGCGATGAGCCGTTTCAAGAGGATCTCAGACAAGACATCGCTGGACTTCGCAACCCCGTGGTGGGAACTCCAAAGAAGTCAACTGGCTTGCCTGGAAACGGGTTTCTACCCCCACCCGCCTCCGCTTGGCCCGGCGGCCACGGTGCGGCTGCTCGTCGAGAAGAGACGGATGTTTGTGCCATGTGCGGGAACGCCCATCGAGGCACGTGTGGGATGACAGAACACTCGGAGAATCTTGTGCATTACCGCCAGGTTTTGTTCACCAATGAGACTGGCGAGCCGTTTGAGGAGCGTGTGCGTCCAATTGATTGAATCGTGCCAGTCTAACCTCTGACATTGTTACTCTGACCAGCGGGATGCCATTGCAATCATTGACCATACGTTGGAGAAGCGAGGGCAGCTTCACCTTGTCTATAATCAACCTCTGCGACTCATTGAGAAGGTTAGAAGCGGGACGTCAGTCTCTTCTAGAAATAATCCCGATATTCGAGTTCAACAGAAGGCCCCGACGCCAATGCCCTTGTCGCACCTCAAGAATAGTTCCCTCCAGAAAGGAATTCCCAACACCAGTTCATCGTCTTCTGGTAAGTCGGCTAAGGGAGGAGGAGCGCCAGGAGCAATGCCGCAGGGGTCGACCTCGCAGAAACGTCCATCCGATGCCCAAGCCCAAGGTAGTGCGAAGAAGAGGCTCAGGACGAACAACGACCCGGGTTGTCCTGTTTGTGGAGGACCGCATCATCTTCTCAAAGACTGTCCCGTAACTGCGGCAGGGCCAGAGAGGTAGCATTCGTACTCGATCAGTTTGGTGTCTTGTCTGACTGCTCCGTGTGATAGCATACAATCTGCCATCTCACGACTGAAGTCTCAACCGGGCCAAACTGCCACCGTTGCTGCGCTCCTTGGTGCTCTTCAGAAGCACGCAAAGCGTGGAGTTGGACAGATACCGAGTACAGGTATTCACAGATGAATGGCGCTGTAATGTATCCAATAGATGCGCAGTCTCCATGAACTGCGCCATGACACTAGAGCTCCAGTAAAATAACACCGTATATACACTCCGTATAATATCTTCTAACTCAAATAGTCATCGCACTAGAGAATATACGCCGTCACTCCCTATTTTTCTAATTTTTTTTTTCTTTTTCGCTCTCCGCGAGCTCCGTTCTGCACTCCACGCATGTCGTCAGGGACAACCCAACGTACTCTACGCTCCACTCGATAGCTCCTGTGCGGGCGGCAAAGCATTCTGATGCACCTTGCTGAAGACGCCACGGAACTCGCGCTAAGCTTATAGAAGATCCGGCACGCGGCCGTGTAACCCTATTATCGATGCCGCCTTTATCGATACAGTCGAATGCTTCTCAAAGTCTCCCTCAGTCTTCCAAGAGACCAGCTAGTGACCCGTTGTGTGCCTCTGGTCGTATCTTTAAGAAACCTCACAAGGAATCGAAATTTGGGACAAAGATGACACTGCCTCCCCTTCCTCACATCCAAAGCGACGCCGCACTTGCGATATTCGTCCATCGGTCACTCAAACCGTCGGTGCCAAATGACAGCTTTGGAGATGGTGAACGACTTGCTTTCCTCGGGGAGCAAGTGCTGCGCATGGTGATCGCAGAAATACTCTTCGAAAAAAGACCAATGCTGGACGCAAGATATCTACAGGTACGCACGGATGTCGGCCCCACCCCCCCTTGGCGGGAATCACGTTGATGTAGAATGGCCGCAGGAAGAGCTGGACCAAACGTTGACAAACGAAGTTTATGACCAGTGGGTGACCGATTATGGGATACGGGACAGGATTGCCTGCCCCGCGAACCTCCGCGAAGAGTTGAAAGAACCCTCGGTACAGTTCTGGCTCACGATCGACGATAACAGTAGCTAATGCCACGATACACAGGAGACCCAACATCTGTTCCATGCCTACGTTGGCGCATTATACGTAGAAAAGCGAGATATCAAAGCTTGGATCGGCCCACTGATCGACCCAGAATTTAGTCCAACGCCGTCTGGGTCCTTCCCCGGAACCACTCATGCCAATCCACCTCCACCTACGTATGGCGCGCCCCCTCTTCCCCATAGCCCTCCGGCTCAGGGGGTGCCGAAGTTGGTGCCGTCTTTAGCGTTGTTCAATGAAATGGCCATGCAACGTGGGTTAAGGATCGAATGGAATGCGAGTCAGTCTGGGCCGGGCCACTCTCTGACTTGGGTGGTGCATTGCCTTGGTGAATACGACCGATGAAGTGCAGCTGAGAGTCGGTTTGCTGAGTTCTTGTTTCCTAGTTAATGGAGTAATGAAGGGTGAGGGTGCTGGGAAAAGCAAGCAAAAAGCGAAAGAGGACGCGGCGCATCAAGCGTTCCAAGCCATGGGCTGGGCTGCTGCGGCATCAGGACCATACCAGTGTGGGTAAAATTCTCTTTGTGCTTTTCGACACTGACAAAGGGGCAAAGAACACCAGGATGATATTCGTTGGGGGATAAAGAAAATGAGGGTATAGATTGGCGATGTAGCGTAGTTACTAGTCGTGTTGCTGAAATCTTACTAGTTGACTAAGCACACTGCATTTCCTCCCCGAGGCTGCACCACTTCCGCTTTCACCTTTGTCCTTGACCTTCGCCTCCGTACCCATCCCCTTTCTTTCTACCCCATTCTCTTCTTCCATAATCCCGAATCGCCTGAGAGAAGCGATCCCACCGTCTTCTTGCGCCCAGATATCTACCATCCTCCACAATTCTACCAAATCTCATCGTTCATCAATGGTCAGTGTGCCAAGCACCTCTTTCATATCCAACCTTTCGCCCTCACCGGGACAGCCGGCTCACACTGTGATCGACTTGACCTCTTCGCCCTCCCCTTCTCCTGCTCCGAGACTACCACCTCCCGCTTTACCTCAGCCACCGCAATTTTCGCCCTCTGCGCAACCTATTACCTTCGAAAGCGCCTCACTCAGAACCCCTGTTTGTATTGGCCGTCTGGATGTGACAGCCCTAATTTTATATCCATCAACATATCTCGAGATTTCGATCTCTGAACCATCGAGTTCAGACCCTGTTTGGGGACCTGTCCGGTTACAGTATGAGCGCACGTCGCATCATCCAGGAAGTGAGGACACAGTTCACATCAAGACCCCGAACAGGAGGGGACCTCTTGGAGAGATCCATCCTGGCGAGGACTTTGCCATTGTCGAGCAAAAGGTCGCGTCAATATTGGGGCCTATGCTAGGAAAGGGTCTAATACGTGTGGACTCCAGAATTCGCAAAGGGAACCGGCACGTGCGTATTTCGCTCTCGCTGAGTCGTTCGTCTCATGTAAACGTGATCTGCACAGCTCCCTGTTCTCCCACTTGAGGTCCTTGTATATACCCCAAAGGGTAATATCTTAGTCGTCGGAAACTTTCTTCGCCAGTCTGGCCTCCTTTTGGAGCACCCAGTATTAGCCCCTACTAATGTTCTTTATCATAACCCACACAACCCACCACCAGGAGGTCACGCACGCGCCCTTATGCGTACCGACTACAGCGGTCCAGGCGGCAACTCCATTCGACTACCTACTCCTGTATCCGGGAAGACCGTCGAAGTACAGCGCGCCCAGGTGGACGAGCTTTTCAAGAACTTGCGTGGGGGCGAAGAACTTGAAGAGACTGAACCTCGTGCGTCTTTGCGCCATATTGTCCACCCTCTTTTAGACTGTCACGCACCTACACAGCCCCTGAAATCGGAACACTTCTCTATCCACATCAGAAGAAAGCCTTGACTTTCCTTCTTGAAAGAGAGCAGGAAATTGATAGGGGTGACCTACGCTCTACCTTATGGCAGTATGTACCCAACCCTATCACGGGCCAGAAGTCGTGGTGTCACCTCGTGACCCAGACTGAGCTCTTCGAAGCGCCCTGTGAGTCGAAAGGTGCCGTTTTGGCTGACGACGTGAGTGTGGCGTCACTTGAGTGGGATCTAGACTGTTGACGTTGACAATGCCCCGCGCGTTTGAAGATGGGCTTAGGCAAGACGATCACCACTGTCTCTCTTATTGCTGCTACGCTTTCATCCGCGCAGGCTTTTGAGGCGGCGCCCCTGATTCCTCCAAAACCTCCCAACCCGACTCATTGCGAATCTGGGCTCAGTGCAGAGCATTTTGCAGGCCGCGTATGGGGAATGCCGCCGCCCTCTACGTCTACACTATCCATAACAACTACCAAGGCAAAGGGGAAGGAAGCGAAAGCACAGGATCTAGCCGAGGAGCAATATGCCAGAGCCTGTCGTATCAAATGCAAGAGTCGTGCTACTCTGGTTGTCTGTCCTCTTTCCACCGTTTCGAATTGGGAAGAGCAGCTCCGAGAGCACTGGAATGGGTCCGTACGCGTCTCAGGGGGCTCGGGAAGCTGCATTGGCGCAGATGTGGCGGGTACCCAGATTACTCTTCCAGCAATGTTCACCAACAATGCCAACATTGCTGATACGGAGGGGCTCCCTCCAGATGACGGAAATATGATCTTGCAGAAGAAGGGGGGCACACTTCTCCGTGTCTATGTGTACCACGGAAATGCGCGCCGTCCTGACCCTACTTTCCTCGCCAACTTTGACGTAGTTATTACGACGTATTCCACACTCGCCTCGGAGTTTTCAAAACAAACACGCAGTCTTGAAGATGGAGAAGATGCCGCTACCGACTCGGGCAATGAGGTGAATGGCAAGCTCTCCAAGACTTCAAAGCTTGGAAAACGCAAGCGTCCGGGTGGCAACGGGACGGAGGCCACTAGCCCTCTTCAGAGTGTACACTGGTTCAGAGTAGTCTTGGACGAGGCACAGTGAGTGGCAATGACCTTTTGGCCAATTATCCCACCTTGACTGGTCGGCGTAGCTCCATCAAAGAACTTAACACCGTCGCGTGTCGCGCGTCGTGTGATCTCATCGCGGATCGGCGGTTGTGCTTGACCGGAACTCCCGTACAAAACAAGCTAGATGACGTTTTTGCCCTTATCAAGTTCTTAAAACTATCTCCTCTCGACGACAAAGCCACATGGACGGAGTTCGTGGGAACCCCTGTAAAATACGGCCAGCCTCTCGGCGTTGCCCGGTTACAGACCGTGATGAGGAGCATCACCTTGCGGCGCACGAAGGAGAGCAAGACGCCGAATGGTCAGCGCATCTTGACTCTCCCTCCGCGACGCGACGAACTCCGGTACCTGAAGTTTGACGCTCAGGAGCAAGAAGTTTATGATCGCTTCTTCAACGAGTCGAAGGCAGAATTCCACGAGTTGTCGCACAAGAACGAGGTCATGAAGAACTACGTAGGCATCTTGCAGAAGATTCTTCGTCTTCGGCAGATTTGCGACGATCTGGAGCTTGTAAAGGATAAAGGCTTCTTTGGCGACGCACACCATGGTGCATCCTACGAAGAGACTGTTGCTGCAATCGCCGTGGAAGGCATCACTGCAGCGCGCGCCGCTGTTATATTTACCCTACTGCGCGAAGCCGCTACTACTCAGTGCTCCGAGTGTGGACTCGAGCTCTGTCCCCCCGAAATCCCGTCCAGCTGCGGCAGCGGCGCCGACGTCGAAGCAAGCTCGGTCGTGAAGCGTAGCAGAAAGGCAAAAACGTCACGAGCGAATACGCGGCCGAACTCGCCCTCCAATCCGCCAGCGCCACGTCCCGTGATGACCCGATGTCAGCACCTCTTCTGTACATGTTGCTTCAAGCGCAAGCTGGACCTGGCGTGGCCCGACGGTGAACCTGATGTCGTTAGGCCGTGCCCCGTATGCCAAAACACGCTCCGGCCAACGGACGTCGTGGAATTCGATATAAACACAGTGGTCGCAGAAGCGCCAGGGAGGAAGAAGACGGGAAAACGGGAGAAGAAAACCCGCGCTAATTTGTCGGAGGGGGTTTCCGTTTTCCGTCCATCCACCAAAGTCAAAGCGTTACTCGGCGACCTCGTGCAGTTTTCGAGGGCCAACCCACATTCGGCCAATTACGATCCCACTTCGTTAGAAGTGCAGATGGTCGACGACCAAGGGAACATCCTCGACGACGGGATCGTCAAAACCGTGGTCTTGTACGATCGTCTCACCTTTCCATCTGCTAACAGTTCAGATATTCATGGTGTGTTGGTAGCTCGCAGTGGACGACGATGCTCGACAGAGTGGAAGATGCTCTGGACGCCGCCGGTATTCGCTACGAACGCCTAGACGGCACTATGAAACGAGAGGATCGCAGTCGGGCCATGGAGACGTTGAAGATCGATCCTGGTTGCGAAGTCCTCTTGGTCAGCCTCAAGGCAGGCGGCGTCGGTCTAAACCTTACTGCCGCGCAACGTGTATACCTCATGGATCCATACTGGTAAAAGGAGGCACTACTACCCCTGCAGAATCTAAAGATCTGACACAATCTTCCTCGCTTAGGAACCCTGCGGTCGAGAATCAGGCGGTGGACCGCATAGTACGTGTTTTTCCTCCACACGCTAGGCTGAGCTGGGCTGATAAAACTTTGGTGCAGCACCGCCTTGGTCAAACAAAGCCCGTAACGACGGTCAAGCTGATCATCGAAAACTCAATCGAGGCTCGCTTGCTCGAGGTACAGAAAAAGAAGACAGAGTTAGCCAACATGACCCTAGGACAGAACTTCAGCAAGCAGGACTTGATGCACCGTCGCATGGAAGAGCTCAAACAGCTCTTCAGTCGCTAATATGACGTTTATAATACCTCATCTGGCCATCTTTCTTCACC
>WNGR01004638.1_pt1 | contig 30062 bp, 39 predicted proteins | sample 5407581 | NCBI WGS metagenome assembly WNGR01 (sample SAMN13153383, study PRJNA577476) | soil metagenome | isolation source: 80 cm soil or saprolite under Garry oak tree replicate 2 | place: USA:California | collected 2016-06-15
CTGGGCCTGCCCCCCACCCGGGCGGACTCAGCCAGGTAGTAGTAGGTCTTCCCGTCCTGCTTCTTGCCGACGATGAACGCCATATCTAGGTACTACCACACAGCCAGCGAACCGCGAGCCTCCGAGCCGGGACACGCACTGGCCAGCGCCTCATTTCGAGGAAACTTCTCAAACGCCGGCAGATCAGCTCAACGGGCTATCCCGGAAGCCCCCGCTAGCGGCACCCCGCCCTGGACGCCTCCAGACGGCCGCCGCGTCCCTGGCATGCTCTTGTCCCCGCCAGGTTTCCCCGCCAGGTAAGCCAGGTGACCCAGGAACATTCCTCCGAGTTCCTCCCTGCTGAGTAGGGGATACGACGAAGCGCCTCACGGCGCACACCACGCTTGCGCCTTTCAGCGCACGTGGCTCTCTAGTGACTTACGCCGTGCCGTGGGCGGGGTGCCCGCGGATGGTGTCGTGGCAGGCGCGGCAGACGATGAGGGTCTTGCGCCGCATCCTGGCCATTTTCGCCGCCCAGGCGGGCTGTCCCGGCCGGTCCCCTACCCGCAGAAAGAGCTGGTCCACCGGCTCCTGAAGCGGCGGTGCGCGTGGCGCACATGTACCTCGCATGGACCTGCGGGCGCCCCAGTCAGTGACTGCCCGTCGGCGCCGGACTGGCATCACGGGCGGTATCGAGTGCTGAGCAAACTGGGCTTTGCGATTTGGTCATGGTGTGATTGCCGCCGATTTTGGAATTTCCCCGGTCTCGATCGCTGAAATTCCCCACTTGGTTGAGCGCTCAGCGAGCCGGTGGTGCTGAGGTTAGCTGCTGGCGGGCATTGTGGCTACCTCCTGGATCAGGTCGGTGATGGCGACGGGCTCGTCGCAGTGCGGGCAGGGGCCGCCGGGGCCGATGCGGCGGGTGAAGGTGGCGCAGTCGGGGCAGCGCTGCTCGCCGAGGAGGCGCTCACCGCAGCCGGGGCACTCGTAGACGGTGTGCTCGCGGCGGGGCCGGGCGGCCGGCACGGTGAGCGGGCTGGGCTGGTCCTGGTGGCGGCGGCGGAACGCGGTCTTGCGGCACCGGTCACTGCAGTAGCGCTGCCGTCCGGCCGGGGTGAAGGGGTGCCGGCAGACGGGGCAGGGGATCGTCCCGGTGTCGTCTCGTAACGGGCTGGTCATGGGGCGGGGTCCCCGCCGCGGAGCTTGCCGGCGCGGGCGCGGTGGGCGCGCATCCGGTAGGACTCGCCGGTGATGTTGAGCACGACGGATCTGTGGAGCAGCCGGTCGAGCATGGCGGCGGCGACCATCGGGTCGTCGAAGATCTTCCCCCAGGACGGGATGCCGAGGTTGGTGGTCAAGACGACGGAGCCCTTGAAATGCCGCTGGGTGATCACCTGGAACAGCGCGGCGGCGCCTTCGGCCTGCAGCGGCAGGTAGCCCACCTCGTCGATGATCAGGAGGCGGGGCCCGGCGAAGAACCGCATGGTGGTGGCCCAGCGGCCCTCGATCGCGGCGCGATGGCAGCGGGCGACCAGGTCGGCGGCGGTGGTGTAGTAGGCGCGGTACCCGGCGGTGACGGCGGCGTGGCCCAGGCCGACGGCGAGCATGGTCTTGCCGACGCCGGGCGGCCCGATCAGCAGGACGTTGGTGGCATCCTCGAGGAACCGCAGGGTGCCCAGCTCGGCGAGGAGCTTGCGGTCGACCGAGGGCTGGGCGTCGAAGTCGAAGTCGGACAGCCGCCAGGGCGCGGGAAGGCACGCGAAGCGGGCCAGGCTGGCCTGCCGGCGGGCTGTAGTCGCGGTGACCTCGGCCGCCAGGAGCCGCTCCAGGAACGCAGTGTGGCTCAGGCCGGCGGCGGCGGCGTGATCGAGCTCGCCGGGCAGGGCCTCGGCGGCGGCGGTGAGCCGCAGCTCGGCGAGGTGGCCGCGGAGCCGCTGGTAGACCGAGGCCTCGCTGCCGGTCACCGGGTCACCTCCGCCAGCTCGGCCCAGTCGGCCAGGTCGACGGTCACCTCAGGGCCGAGGCCGGCGAGCAGCCGGACGGCCTCCGCGACCGGACCGACCGCCGCGGCCAGGTGCGCTACGACAAGGTATGGGTCCGCAGCCCAGGGCCGCCGCCAGACAAGGTGAACGGGAACGGACTGGCCGAGCGCGACCTGCGCTGGCTCGCCAGCGCGACCAGCCAACGCCGGGGCCGCCGCGCCGAAGATCTGGCCGGGCCAGCCGGAAACTCCGGGCTATTCCGCCTGCTGTACCAGCTCGACATGTCCCAGGCCCGGTACCGGCTCGGACGGCTGTCAGGCATCGAGCCGCGCCCAGACGCCCAGCCCACGCTGGACCGGTGGCTGTCGTCCCTTATCGCTCAGGACGGAGAGCTGTCGCGGCAACTGGCCGCCGCCGTCCCAGCCGCCGCCAAGGCATGGGCCGCCGAAGAAGCATCCAGGCTAATCGCCGCGGCTGCAGGCGATGCGCTGACCCGGGCAGCCCCGACCGAGAATCTGTGCGCGCTTTCCAGGCACCTGCCAGCCGACGGCCTTCCCCTGTCCGTGCTAGCTGACCAGACCGTGCACAACACACACGGCCTGGACACGGCCACCACGCTCGGCCGTCTCGGAGCGCGCCTGGCCGCCGCCATCGCGGGCCTGGGCCAGCCAGCAAACGCCGCCGACATGCGCCAAGCCTGGGAAGCAGTCGGCGTGTGGGCAGACCGGGTCTCCAGTCAGATCGCCGGCTGGAAACTGCCGCTGCATCGAGCACACCCCGCGGCCGCGGTAGCAGCCGCCTACCACGAGGCTAACGAGCCGGCCCTGCTCACCCTGGGAATCATCTCCCGTAGCGAGGCCCCCCTCATCGCCCCGCCCCCACCTAACGGGACGGTTTGGGTCGTAGAAGGCGTCAGCACCCTCGTTGCGGCGGCCGCCCAGCGCGTACCGGCCAGCGTGATCTGCCGCGGCGGTACCCCGAGCGTCGCCGACGCGCGGCTCATCCACGCCGCCGCCACCGCAGGCTGGACCATCGCCATATCCTCCGACTTCGAGCCTGGCGGCCTTCACGGTGCCATCACCCTGCTCCAGCAGGTCCAGCGCGCAGGCCGGCCATGGCGCCTAACGGCAGCCGAATATCTCGCCGGCCCAGCTGAAGGGGAACCATTCAGCCCCGACCAGGTTCCGGACACACCCTGGGACCCTGCCTTGGCCAACGCGATGCGGCACCGCTGCGAGCGAGTCAGCGAAGAAGCCCGCCTCACCCGCCTTCTCAATGACCTGAATGGAAACCTCATAGACGACAAGATCGGCGACGGCGGCTAATCTGCGGCCATCAGTTCAGCCAGCTCCTCGGCCAGGCTGGTTCCTTATCTGGCCGCCCATGTCACCCGATACGACCGGGCGTATCGCGTATTCGGGCTGACGGGCGTGGCCGCCCGGCTGCGGAACAGCCGATCTTCTACCCGGTTACTCACGAGGAGTACGCAGCCATCGCCGGCGACTGGAACGCCCCGCACTCCGCGGTTGGCTATGTCACCCACTTCGAGGTCCGTAAGTCCTTCGTGGCCGACTACGAGGTCCACCAAGTCGGCGGGCGGACCATCTTGGAGTACTGGATCCCGGCCGAAGACCTGCCAGACTTCAACGCGAACATCATCGGCACTATCGAAGTCATCGCCGAATACTCAGGCCCGCGGCAAGCATCCGCCTCGGCTATCGGCCTGATCGCCGACCAGGCCAGGGGAGCAGGGCCCACAGAACGTCGGCGACGGCACGGATGGCCTCAACGCGTCGGTCGCGCGGGACAAGCGCGACCAGGATAACGGCCACCGTGGCGCCGAGCAGTACCAGCATGAGCAATCCCGTGACCCCACCAGCGAGCCACCCGTCATGCCCGCTCATCAGTCTGCCCGTGACCTGCTGCCACACCGCCTGCATCATCCGCTCCCCTCACGTGCCAACGGGCCCCGAACTAACCCTTCTGTGCCTAGGATGGATTTGCCAGATAGGAGACAGTCAGATTGACAAATCAGCGAGCGCACGTGGACGCGGAACTGGACGAACCAGTCTCAGATTTGCTCTGGGGATACCTGGAGGACGAAGGCCTTGTCCGAGATATGGATCTGGGGCTGAAGTCCCCCCGCGAAGCCGCCGCGGCCGTCCGCGGGGTCAATGCCGCTATCTCGGGACGGCGAGGGCCAGCGGTCATGCGCGAGCCCGGGCTCCCGCAAGCTGGGGAGGCTGCCAGAGCGCGAATCGATGCCTTGTCGGCGATTTATGCGGCCTGGGCATCCACCAGAGCGGATGTCCTGGGTTTCCGCGACACGGTCCTGGCCAGGACAGCCGGGCGCATGGCTGCCGATACCGGTTCGGTCCCGCCTCCCGGCCCGGCCGGCACGCTGAAGCAGGGCCAAGTCGGGGCCTGGGTCAAGTGGTGCTACGACGTGGACGCGCCGGGCGGGGATGGGGTGAGCTACGTTAAACAGCTGATCTCTGAGACCTCGCCGCGTGGTCCCCGCCGGGTGGCCGACTTGTGGTACCTCGACGGCCGGAACGAGGTCCGGCTGACGGTACCGGCGAAAGGCGTGCTCGGGCGCCTCGCCAGCCTGGCCGAGGACTTGTCGCAGGAGTACCGGTGGTGGCCGTCAGAGGCGGCCATGTTCGTGGTGTCCGGCCATAAGCCAGAGGTGTTCGTCTACGTCGGCTCAGCGGAGATCCGATACCACGAGCGGAGCGCGACCAGCCGGGTAACCATGACGCTCGACCCTTCGCTCAACGCCGACGACGTCGCCGGTATCTACAGCAGGCTGCGTCAGCGATTCCATCCAGGACCGCTCCCCCGCTACCAGTCAGTTCGCCGTTACCACCTGGCCCGGCACGTCGGCCCACACCTCCAGATGCGCATCGGTGAGCCAGGCAGCCGGAAGGGACCCGGCAGGCCACCCACACCAGGACCGTCCGGCCTGGCATCGTTCATCGAGCCGCTTCCCGGATACACCTGGCGGGACCTGCGTGACTCCTGGAACCACACCTACGGGACCCGCACCGACGACGACACCGGCCGGGCGTGGCGCTACGGCAACGACCCCAACTTCATCCGCGATTCGAAAAACGCTCTTCAGCAGCTGCTGTTCCCAGGCTGGACAAGCGGCTGAATGAACCCGGTATTCGCAGTCATCGAGTTCCAGGCCGACTGGCCCTCACGGATCACCCAGCAAGGAGCACGAGCCCTTCACGCTCGGCGAAGTCGCGGATGTCCTTGAGGTTGAACGCCGCCAAGGGAAGCTCGGAGGCGAGCAGCAGACGGCGTCCTGGACCGGCCCGCTAAGGGCATTCCCTCCCCGCAGCATCCTCGCGGCCAGGGTGAACGCAAGCATGACTCCGTCATTCTCGATCCCCCGACCCGACTTACACGCCCCTCATCCTGAGTGCTCATCCGGCTGGCCTGACGTGGGTATTGCCGGACAGTGCCTTGATGACGGCCTGGGTACCGCCGACCGGAACGATGCGGATGTCGTGATGGTCGTCGTGACGTGTCAGGCTGCCCGGTTCCGCGCGGGCGGCTGGCAGGTACACCTGCTGGTAGCCGATGCTGACCTCGGTAGTACCGGCACTGATGCTTAGTTCCTGGTACAGCAGCCCGGAGAAGCGGAGAAGATGTCCTCTGGTGGCGGGCTGGCACTCGGCCTGAGGTGCACGGCGAATTCCTCCCATGGGGCGGAGATAGCCGCGCCGCGGATGAGTTCTGCGGCATGCAGGATTCTGCGGGCCTCACCGTGGGTCAGCTTGGCCATGTCGGGGATGAGCAGCTGAGTTGTTGTGTGGCCCTGGAGAACCGCCAGTCCCTCCACGATGTCGACGATCATGCTGGCTGCGCGGGTAACTTCCGGCCCCACCTGCGAACGAGCGGTGGCCCCACCCGGTGATCGGCAGACGTTGGGCCGACGAGTTTTGGCCCCACCCCACTTTTCCCTCTCGATGCCGGTTGGAGCCTTGCGGGGCACAACCGGTGGGGCCAAGACTCACGCCCAGCCCGTGTGCCAAAGATCGATAAGTGGGGCCGAAACTCGCCCGCAGGTGGGGCTATTTCTCGCGCTTGAAGCCATCATGCCTATTGTTGGCTCGACGCCTGCGGATATCGGCTCCGGGCGATGGGCCGCAGGGCCGAAGGGCTTGGCGATCCGCAACCCGTTCGGGTGCCGGAATTCCCGGAGCAGCCGCAGGCCGGCAAGCGCCGACGCCGGGGGCGATCCGGTCAGGTCACCGGGGCGCAAGGTGTAGCTCACGGTCTGCGCGTCAAGGTCGGTCAGGACCTCGAAGGCGAAGACGCCGTGCTGCTCGGTGCCGTGTCCTCGCATGCCTCGCCTGCAGGGACCGGCCGTGGGCGGGTCCATGTGGACGATCGCCTCGGCGATGATCTGATCGGCCGGATCGACTACCTGGAGCCGGATATTGTGGCCCGCCGTGCGCGTGCTGGCCGCCGGCTCGAGTCGCACACTGCCGCCAGTGACGGTGCCTCCCAAGCCGCCGGGGAGATCTATCTCCGCGTCGGCTGTCCCGGTAGGCGCGATGAACGGCGTGCCGTACTTGTCGAATGCCTCGATGTTGCGGTGCAGGTCGCTGCCGGGGTCAGCGGTGATCGTGAGGCTGAGCGGGACGGGACGTTCCACCAGCGACTCGGCGCAGCGGGCGAAAACCTTGAAGGTCACCCATCTTTTTCCCGTCGCCGTCCTGGACTGCGGCCACCAAACCAGGCTGGTCGGGGACCTCGGGACGGGCGGAGTCAACGGAATAGTCGTAGGAGAAGTGGGGGTCATGCTCGTTCAGCGCGGCGTGCAGGGCAGCCAAAGTCCCGGCCGCTTCGGCCGGCTGCAGGGGACCCGGCGATGAGCCTGCGGGTCCTTCAGCCGCGGCCGCTGCAGGCCCGATGCGCATGCTCATCCGCAGTACGGCGGTTAGTGACTCCAGGGCGGCTTGCAGCCTGTCCCTGCCGTCACGCAGGTAATAGTCGATGACGGACGGGTATGTGGCGGCCAACCCGTCCAGGAAGTTCAGGCCGCGCCATTCGGCCGTGAGGCCGTGACCGTCGGTGAAGCCGCTCAGCCATTCAAGGTGCTCATTCGTGGGATACACCGGCAGCGTCAGGTACCACTCCGTCACCTGAAGCCCGCGGCCCTTTGCGTAATCCATGAGTCGGCGGAACGAGCGCTCGGCCTGTGCCTTCTGGCCTTGCGTGAGATTTCTCGTGAACGACTTCACCTGGTAGACCGCCACGCCAGTCCCATCACGCGAGGAGGCCAGGACGTCGATTCCGCCATCGCCGCGGGACGGCCGGATGCGGACCGCCGACGGGTTCTCCCGGCACAGCAGCATCGAGACGACGTGTTCTATGTCACCTGGCTCCGTACGGGTCCACTCAACTCGCGTCACCCGGCCATTCTCCTCCTGTCAGGCAGGATGCTCCCGTCCCTGGACGGGCGGCAGGACGATCCAGCCTGCCTCGGGGGCCGGTTTCGTTGCGCCGGAGGCGTTCGTTAATTGGTGATGCTGGCCCGCTGGCCGCCTGACAGGACCACGGCAGCTTGCTGGGATCGCTGCCATGCCTGGCTGTCGGAATGGGTCCGGTGGTGATAACAGCCTTGTCAGAGCACGGCGAGCAGCAGGCGCCGCTCTGCTGTCGGGGAGCCTGGCGCCTCGTGGTAGACGACGAGAAGCTCCCTGGTCTTCGGCAGGATCATCTTCTCGTAACTCAGTTCAAGCATGCCGGCCAGTGGATGGTCGAGCCGGGTCAGGCCGCTGGCCCGCGCCCGGATATCGCGCCGCGCAACCAGCGCCGGACTTTCTGTCATACCCCACGGTCATGATGGGCGAATGACTGCGTCCCCCAGGCCCCACGCCAATGGTGCAGGCCAGCGTAAGAGCCTCTCCCCGGCCATGCTTGCCGCTCTCTGGACGGTCAGCAATGGCCGCTGCTACGCTCCCGGCTGCATCATGCCGGTTGTTCTCGAAGTACGGCATGGCGTCTACCAGAAGAACTCCCAGGTGGCTCACATCTACGGGGTCCGGCCCGGCGCGCCCCGCTACCGGGAGGATATGCCGGCGAAGGAACGTGACTCATTCGCCAACCTGCTGTTGCTGTGCACAGCCACCATGAAGAAGTCGACGGAAAGGACGGAGAGGACCGCTATCCGCCGGAGACCCTCCAGGGGTGGAAGGCCCAGCACGAGGGCGCCGCCGGTTCGGTACTCAAGAGCCTGACTGTCCCCAGCACTGACGCGCTGATGAGGAAGCTCATAGAGATCGCCGAACCGCCACTTGAACGGGTTGAGACGATCACGCTGCGGCTTGAGGCAACTGGAACGGTCACCGCAGAGACAGTGGCCGAACTCAGGCAGATCATCAGCGCGATGTCGATGACGAACCTCGATGTGGACAGCCGGACGGCGTCCAGGCTGTCGTACGCTGCTGAGGTGCTCCGCACCGGCAGCCTCAGGGCGGCCGCGCGCCAGTTCGCGCATGCTGCTGAGGTACTGCCCGGCACCGTGTCACGTCTGGAACGTGCGGCTAACAAAGCAGCGCAGGTCTACTGAGGTACATCACCGGCCGGCCGTCCCCCATCCTGGCTGCCGAGCAAGGTGGCGATCTCGCCTCGGATCCGGCCGGTGCCTTCCCTGATCATCTGGGCGTTGCTGAGGGCCTGCCTGGTAGTGATCATGGTCTCGCCCTGGCGCGGGGACAGGACAAACAGGGCAGGATGGCCTTCTGCGACGGCGTCCTGCTGCGGTACAGCGTGGGCGACGAAGTGCCGCGCCCCAAGCAGGCCGGCGGTATCCCGCATGAGCCAGCCGAAGTCAGGACGCTCCTGCACAGGGCGCTCGAACTGCCTCATGGCCTCGCCGGTCCTCCGCACGATCGCCGTCGCGCGTTCCTGGCATTCCTCACCCCGCAGGCCCTCGGTGGTAGCGGCCAGCTCGGCGACGGCGTACTCCAGTTGGGCGGCGTTCACCACCATGCGGCCGATGGCGGCCATCAGCTCCGTATCGTCGTGCACGATGTCCTAACCTTGTGTACGGCGCGCAGCAGGCGCTGACACGCACATTTTCTGCCGACGCCGTCACGTTCGCATCTGGCAAATGGTAGAGCGACCAACCCCAGCTGCGGCGCAGAACCGGCGCAGCCTCACCCAGGTCCATGGGAGGTACATCGCAGGTCTACCAAAGGTCAATCACTGCGCGTACAGGAAGCCCCCCACAAAGCTGGCTGTGTCAGCCCCAACTGGCCCCAGTGTTCTCCTTTGATCTGGCCCCTTCTTCATGGTGTGAGGGGCGGGAGTTCTCCTTTGATCTGGCCCCGCCTATCAGGGGGCTGTCAGAAGCGAGGGGGCGGGGACTGGGGGCGGGCGGGCTGATGTCTGAGACGGCGTTTCGCCTTGCCTGGGTCAGCTGGGTGATCACGTCGCCGCCGATGAGGCCGGGCAGGGTGTAGGGGCTGCCAGATCCGCGCAGGTAAGCCCTCGGCCGGGGTGGTGATCTCGGGCTGGGTGCCGTCCAGCCAGAGGTGGCCGGGGACGGCGTGGATGTCGAGGAGCAGGCAGATGATGTCGCGGGCGTTCCCGGCGCCGGGGGTGATCTCGGCGAGCTGGTAGTCGCTGCCGGGCTGGCTGATCAGGGCCATGGCGTGCACCTCCGTCGGGCGGGGGATGTCAGGTCTTGCCTGCCTGGTGGCGGGCCTTGGCGGTGCGCAGCCGGTAGGAGTCGGTGCCGGTGGCGATGATGTGCCCACATCCTCGAAACCGGCACCCAGGATCATGCCCGTCTCGGGTGGTTGAAACAGCTCGAGCTCGTCGTGCTCCTCCATCAGGTGCGCCAGCCTTTGATCGAGACCCATGCACCTCTCGATCCGCTCAGACAAGCCTCTGCGTCCCCATGACAGGGGCGTGGCGACCAACGGGACAGCTGACGCTCCGTGCGAACCGAGGACGCCCACGTTGGGCCGGGCCAGATATCCACCACCGAACGAAAGGCGGTCATGGGCCGTGTCCGGGTCGGCGAACAGCAGCACCACTGCGCACTGGTCTGCCCTGTTGTCGGAGTGTTGTCGGAAACGTCTACCGAGCACATCGGACTCAGGAGCGTCAGGCGGCGGTGCCCGTGTCCAGACGGGCCGACGTTGAGCCCGGCGTGCCCAAGCGCGTGGCGCCGCGGTACCTCCAGCTGCCCCGGTCGCGTTTCCCGGCCTCGCCGGGCAGCACGGCAGCCAGCCCGGGCACCGCCTCCGTGGCGGCTCGGGCTTCGTCGATGGTGTCCGGGCACAGGCTGGCCAGCTCGATCGTCCATGGCCGCAGGCCTGCTGCGCCGACGCGGTCGCGACCACAACTCGGGGGGCGGCTGCCGCCGAAGCTCAGCCGCCGCCTCGAGACCGCCGCCCTGGCCCCGACGACGAGGACCTTCGCGGGCGATGGCGGCGTCTGCTCACACCGTCGCACGATGGTGAACCGTTCTACTATTGTCGACATCAGAGGCGATACTCTTTCCGAGTCCGCACTCCCTCCCTCTCACTGGGCTGTAGGAGTTTGATGCTGAAACGCGACCGGTTTGCTACCAGCATTGAGGGCGAGCAGCGAATCGACATCGCCCGGGACGGCCACGGGGTGGCCCATGTCCGCGCCCAGAGTCAAGCCGATCTGTTCCGAGGGCTTGGCTACTGTCACGGCGCAGACCGCGGTCTTCAGCTGCTGCTCACGCGCGCGCTGACGTGCGGGCGCGCGGCGCAGACCTTCGAGGGAAGCGACGAGATGTTCGGTTTCGATCGCTTCTTCCGACGGCTCAACTTCTACGGCGCCGCCGAGGCGGAGGTGTCGAAGCTGGCTGCGGGCGGGCGACCGCTGCTTGAGGCGTATTGCCGCGGGGTCAATGACGCGCTGGAACGGCGGCGACCGTGGGAGCTGAGGCTGGTGCGCCACCGGCCTGAGCCGTGGACGCCTGCGGACTCGGTGGCGCTGGTGCGGGTGATGGGATACGTCCAGCTGGCCCAGCACCAGGCCGAGATGGAGCGCTTCGTGGTGGAGATGGTGCAAGCGGGCGTCCCCCGGGGACACCTCGAGGAGCTGTTCCCCGGTCTGCTTGAGGGGCTTGATATCGCCCTGGTCGAGCAACTGCGGCTAGGCGAGCGGCTGATCCCCGATAGCGTGCGCTGGAAGGCCTGGGTCCCGCCAGCGGTCGCCTCCAACAACTGGGTGATCTCGGCGGGCAAGTCCGCCAGTGGTCACGCGATCCTCGGTAGCGATCCCCACCTTGAAGCCAACCGGCTTCCCGCCGTCTGGTACGAGGCGGTGCTCGAACTCGGCGAGCGCTTCCTGATCGCAGGGACGATCCCCGGGCTGCCCTTCGCCCCCGTGGGCCGCACCAACGATCTGGCCTGGGCGCCCACGTACGCGTGTATGGACGCCGTCGACTCCTGGATCGAGGACTGTCGCGACGGCCGCTACCGGCGACTGGTCGACGGCAAAGAGCACTGGGAGCCGTTCCGCACGCGAACCGAGGTCATCAAGCGCAAGGGCAAGCCGAGCAAGACGCTGACCTTCTACGAAAGCGACCACGGCGTCCTCGACGGCGATCCCCACCAGGACGGCCTGTACCTGGCGACCCGCTGGGCCTCCAGCGTGGGCACCGGAGCGTCATCGCTCGCCGCTGGATTCCGCCTGCTCACCGCCCACGACGTCCAGGCCGGCATGCGCACCATCGGCGAGGTCGAGATCGCCCAGAACTGGGTCTTTGCCGATCACCGCGGCGATATCGGCTATCAGATGTCGGGCCTGATGCCGGTCCGCCGCCCGGGCTGGAGCGGACTTGTGCCGCTGCCGGGCTGGGACCCCGACAACGACTGGCGGGGCTTCGCCCCGGCGACCGAGCTCCCGTGCCAGCGCAACCCTGAAGCGGGCTTCATCGGCACGGCCAACCACGACCTCAACCATCTCGGAACGCGCAAGCCGATCAACCTGCCGATGGGTGTGGACCGCGGCGCCCGCATCGCCGAGCTGCTGGCTGAACGCGACGGTTGGACGGTCCCGGACGTCGAGCGGATGCAGATGGACGTCTACTCACGGCACGCCGCGCGCTTCATGTCCGTGCTGGAGCCCTTGCTTCCCAAAGGCGCGCAAGCAGATGTTCTGCGAGCGTGGGATCGTCGCTACGACCCCGACTCGCACGGCGCGTCGCTGTTCGAGCGCCTCTACCGCCAGCTCGTCGCCGAGGTCTTCGGGGGCGCCCTCGGCGACGACGTGGTTCGCTCCCTGGACGCTGAGACGAGCATCCTCACCGGCTTCTATGCGGCGTTCGACTCGGTGCTGCTCGACGAGCACAGCGCGTGGTTCGGCGCGGACGGTCGCGATGCGGTCTTCCGGCGGGTCGCGGCGAAGGCGCTTGGTGATCCGGCGCCCAGGTGGGGAGAGCGCCAGCGCTTCACCATGCGCCACCTCATGCTCGGCGGCAGGCTCCCGTTCTCCCGTCTGGGCTTCGACCACGGGCCGCTCACGCTCCGCGGCGGGCGGGCGACGATCCACCAGGGCCAGGTCTTCCGGCTCGCCGGCCGCGACACGACCTGGGCGCCCTCCTACCGCCTGATAACCGACCTAGGCGAGCCGGCCGCCCGCACGACGCTCGCGGGTGGACCATCTGACCGGCGCTTCTCGCGCTGGTACAAGTCGGAGGTCGGGGACTGGCTGGAGGGGCGCTTCAAGACTCTCACTCCTGAGACAACACTCGTGGGTGGGGCCGGCGGGCGCCGGCGGCGGCGGGCCGGTACGCGCCGGGGCGCCGCGAGCCGCAGGCTGGAGGCCGCTAGGCGACGGCGACGACGGCGCTGACCGGCAGCCGCACGGTTCCCCTGGGGTCGGTGAGCGCGGCGGCGAGGGTGAGGAACCGTTCGCGGATGCGGTGCTGGGTGGCGGGTGTGGTCCGCAGGACAGGGGCTGCGGCGGACACCGGGCTGGCGAGCAGGCCGTCCCAGAGGGCCTGCTCGCTGGGCACGGGATCACCCAATCGCATGGCCCTCCTGCCCGCCCGGCCTGCGCCCGGTCGTCCTCCGCAGCGACCGCGGCCGGGGAGGCGGCTTGTCCAGCCCCTCACTGGACGGCGGCTTCGAGGAGTTCCGCGGCGACTGCCGCAGCCGGGCTTCCAGCTCAGCGATCCGCGCTTGCGCCCGCCCCAGCTCCGCCCGCGCCTCCGCCAGCGCGGCGTGGGCGTCAGCCAGCTCGCCCCGCGGCGACGCCACGAGCGCCGCGAGCACGTCATGCGGCGGCGGATCTTGATCATCGGGCACACCAGGACACTACGGCCCAAGATCATCGGGCGCACGCATCCGATCACGACCGGCGTGTCACATAACTCCGCACAGTCACACCCCGGCCAAACCGACCTGACCAGTTACCTTTGTTTTAGCGGCCACGCTGTCTGCACATGAGTCGGCAGTGTTCGGTGTTCATGTGTCGGCAGGTCTTGGTGGCGGTTGATAGCCTAGGGGGCCTCCTTCTTTCCGGACTGCGGATCCTTATAGGATCTTCGACGGAAAGGACGTAATCACGTGACTGGGAAGTACAGGAAAATCTCTCCTGAGTTCCGCGATTCCGCGAGGAAGCAGCCCGGATGGTAGTCGAGACCTCTCGTGCTATTGCGGAGGTCGCGGGAGCTGGGTATCAGCGAAGGGTGCGGCTCTTTCGGGGTGAGCTGGTTACGCTGCGAGGATGAGGTCTTCGCGGTATATGGCTCCGTGGATGCGCTTATGCTCTTGGCGCAGGTGGTAGTGCCAGTAGGCGTCGAAGTCGCCGCTGGCGATCAGGGCTCGGAGCCGCAGGATGGCCTCGGCTCTTTCCAGTCCCCATCTTGCGCCCGTTATATCCATTCTGTCCTTTACGCACCCCCCAGTACAGCACCCGGGAGACCAGCACGTGATCGCTGGGCAGCAGCGACTGGAACACCGCGGTGGCAGCGGCCATCCCCGACGCGAACAGCGCGCACGCGCACCCCGCTCCCTCCAGGGCGGCCAGCAGCCGCTCAGCGTGCTCGAAGGTCGGGTTGCCGGCCCGGGTGTACTGGCGGTCCTGCCGGTACGAGCCATCAGCCTGCCGCTCATAGTTCGTGGACGGGTTGATCACCGGCGCCAGCCCCCCGGTCACCGGGTCCACCTCGCCCAGCGCCTGCGCGGCCAGGGTCTCCGGCGACACAGATCGTCCGTCCACCGGCCCGCACCTCCTCCCTCGCCCAGCCCGGCGAGCCGCCGCAGCTAGTACCTGCCAGCATCGCTTGCCTGCCGGCGGCTGTGGCTGCCGGTGATCCACCGGGCCGCCAGCAGCCCGGACACCAAGGTGAGCGCCCCGCCGGCCACGACCGCCGCGCTGAGGCCGAACGCGCCGGCGACCAGCCCGGCGATCACCGCGCCGACGGCATAGCCGAGGTCGCGCCAGAACCGGTACACCCCCAGCCCCCGCGCCCGCCACGACGGGTGGGTATGGTCAGCCACCGAGGCGATCAGCGCCGGGTACACCATCGCCGTCCCCGCCCCCAGCAGCACCGCGCTGGCCGTCCCGGCCACCAGCGGCCGGGACGGCAGCGCCAGCGCGGCGGGGAACGCGGCCGCCTGCACGACCATCCCGGCGACGATCAGCGGCTTGCGCCCGACGGTGTCGGACAGCCGGCCGGTGAGCAGCTGCCCGGCCCCCCACAGCAGCGGGTACACGCCCTTGATCAGCCCGATCGCGGCCAGTCCCAGCCCGCGGGAGGCGAACAGCAGCGGGAACACCCCCCAGGTCAGCCCGTCGTTGAGGTTGTTGACCAGCCCGGCCTGGCTGGCGCCGCCGACCGCCGTCCCCCGGGCCGGGCCCGGATCGGCGGGCCCAGTTTCCGGGCCGGGATCGGCGAGGCTGGCGGTTTCGGCGGCCACGTGGGCGGCGGTGTCCCGGACCACCAGCACCGACAGGGCCAGCCCCGCCACCGCGTAGGCCGCCCCGATCAGCTCCGGGACCGGCCGCAGCCCGTAGGCGGCGGCCAGGTACCCGGTGGCCAGCGCGGTAGCGCCCACGGCCACGTACCCGGCAGCCTCGTTCAGGCCCATCGCCAGCCCACGGTTGCGCCGGCCAACCAGGTCTATCTTCATGTTCACGGTCATCGACCAGGCCAGGCCCTGGTTGACCCCGAGCAGCAGGTTGGCCGCGACGATCCAGCCCCAGGCCGGGGCCCAGGCGAGCAGGAACGGCACCGGCAGCCCGGCCACCCACCCGGCCACCAGCAGGCTCTTGCGGGTGTGCCGCGCGGTCAGCTGCCCCGCCACCAGGTTGGTCAGCGCCTTGGTGACCCCGAACGCGACGATGAACGAGAACACCGCCAGGTAGCCGGTGAGGTGGAAGACCCGGGTGCCGACCAGGCTGGTGGTGGCGCGTTCCAGGCCGACCATGCCGCCGACGAACGCGTTCACCACCACCAGCAGTGCGAACTGCGGCCAGTTCTCGCCCAGCCCCAGCCGCACCGGCAGCGCGGGCGCGCCAGCCCGGTTGCGGGCGGTGCGGTTCGCCGGTGTGCTCACCCGTGAGCCAGGGCCTGGCCGGTGGCCCCGGCCCAGTCGCCGGGGCCACCGCGCAGCACCGACACCGCGGCAGCGCCGCCAGGGCCGGCGGCGAGCAGGCTGGCCCCGGTCATGGCCCGCTCGCCGTGCCCGCACATGACCGCGACCGGGCCCTCCGGCAACCCGGCCCCAGGGCCGGCGAGAGTGCCGAGCTCAGCGTGGTGGGCGCCCGGCAGGTGCCCCGATACCCACTCGCCACGCTGGCGGACATCCAGCACCCGGCTCCCGTCAGGGATGTGACCTGCCGCCGGGTCCAGCAGCGGGATGCTCGCGGTCGGCAGCCCGGCCGCCCGCCATGCGTCCATGCCGCCGTCCAGCTCCCCGGCGAGGTTGTCATAGCCCACCAGCAGGGCGGCCTCGACCAGCTCCGCGCGGTCCTGCCCGGCGCCGAGCACCACGATCAGCGGGCGGTCCGGCCCGACCAGCCAGCCCAGCCAGGTCGCGAACGCCGGGCGCAACTCGTTCGACAGCGACCCGGGGACGTGAACTGCGGCGAACTCCGCGATCGGCCTGGCATCCACGATCGTCGCGCCCCCGGCGGCCAGTTCGGCGACGTGCGCGGCGGTCAGCGCTGCCAGGACCGGGCGGCTGCTGCCGTGCCGCGGCGCGCCGCGCCGGTTCACCGCGGGCATCCTGGCGAAGTAAGCCGGATAGGAACCAAACCTGGCCAGGACCTGCCGGGTGAACGCGTCCTCGCCCGCCCCGGCCAGCAGCGGGTTGCCGGCCCGTTCCCGCCCGATCGTGGTGACGTGCTCGCCCGTCTCACCGACCGAGCAAAACGACCCCGTCCCGTGGGTCGGGTAGGCCGCCAGATCACCGGGCAGGCCAAGCAGGGCCTGAGCGGAGCGGTAGGCCACCCGGGTCCACTGCTCCGCGCTGGCGGGGTCGGCCAGGTCGGTGCGGGCCACCCCGCCCACGATCAGCGCGCCGCCGGTGAACACCGCCACCGGCTGAGCGCCGTCGAGCAGCAGGTAGCTCAGGTGCTCCGGGGTGTGCCCGGGTGTCGCCAGTGCCCGCAAGGTCAGCCCGCCCAGGTCCAGGTCCCCGCCGTCGCGCAGACCCTCATGCGGAAACGACAGCCCAGACCCCGCGGGCGCGAGCAGCCGCGCGCCGGCGGCGGCCAGCTCCCGGCTGCCGGAAACGAAGTCGGCGTGGACATGGGTGTCGGCGGTGAACGCGACCCGCAGCCCGTGCGCGGCCGCCAGCCCCAGATACGGACGCGGGTCTCGGCCCGGGTCCACCGCCAGGGCCAGGCCGCTGCCCACCTCAGCGAGATAAGAGTTGTTGCCCAGGCCCTCGCAGGGCAGCGGCCAGATCCTGGTCATCGCGTTTCTCCCGTCTGCGCCATGCCCGGGCACGCCGCCTGCCCAGTGCTGGCCCCGGCCCGCATTCATGCTGAGCCGGAGCAGAAGCAACGATTTCCCAATAATCTAAAGTACATTTGAATAGTAGAGTGCTGCTTGTGTCAACCGAACGCAAGACCGCCCTGCTCGCCCAGTTCGCCCGCGTCGGCAAGGCGCTGGGCAGCCCGGCCCGGCTGCACCTGCTGGACCTGCTCATCCAGGCCGAGCGCAGCGTCGAGGAACTCGCCGCCGCGGCCCGGATGCCGGTCGGCAACACCTCCGCCCAGGTCCGGGCGCTGCACGCCGCCGGGCTGGTCACCTCCCGCCGCGACGGGATCCGCGTCTACTACCGGATCGCCAGCGCCGACGTCGCCGCCCTGTACCGGGCGCTGTGCGAGCTGGCGCGCACCCACCTACCCGACGCCGAGGCCGCCCGCGCCGCCTACCTGCACAGCGACGACCTCGACGAGCCAGTCGGCCGAGCCGAACTGCTGCGCCGGGCCCAGGCCGGCGACGTGGTCGTCATCGACGTGCGGCCCGCCGAGGAATACGCCGCCGCCCACATCCCCGGAGCGGTGTCCATCCCCCTCGGCGAGTTGCCCGCCCGGCTCGACGCGCTACCCCACGGCAGCGAGATCGTCGCCTACTGCCGCGGCGCCTACTGCGTCCTGGCCGCCGACGCGGCCCGGCTGCTGCGCGCCCGCGGCCGCAGGGCCCGCCACCTGGCCGAGGGCATGCTCGAATGGCGCCTGGACGGCCTGCCCGTCGAAGCCGCCTGACCTGGCCGGGCCCCGTGACGATGAGCTTCCCCGGCACCGGGCGCGCAGGCCAGACCGAGACATCGGCAGGCAGTGTGTGGGACCGCCATGCCGGCGGCTACCACCGGTTCTTCAGCCAGTTCACCATCCCGGCTGCCCGCCCGCTGCTGGACGCGGCCCGTGTCACCGCGGGCATCCATCCAGCCCGCCGGACCGGCGAACCGGCCGCGGTCAAAGCCTGCGACCTCGCCGATGAGGCCACCGCCTGACCGGTGGGTATGCCGCCGGCCGTCGGCGTGGCACCCTCGCCACGAGCTGCAGCGCACTGGGCACACGCAGGCCGGGAGGCGCCCGCTCGCTCCCGGGCGGTACCCGCAGGCGCCCGGCGCCAGGGCTGGCACCGGGGCCGGGCGGCCAATCAGGAAACGATCACTATGCGTCAGAGTTTGTTGGTTTTAGAATTCCGAGGGTGAGCGAGATCAGCGTCATCGCGGTCCTTGACGACCCCGTCCGGCTCAGGCTCTACGACTACGTCACCCTGCAGGCCAGCGGCGTGAGCCGGAGCGAGGCCGCGCAGGCCGTGGGCATCCAGCGTACGCTGGCCGCGTTCCATCTCGACCGGCTCGCCGACGCCGGTCTTGTGGATGTGATCTTCCGCCGCCCGGAGGGCCGGGCCGGGCCCGGAGCCGGGCGCCCGGCCAAGCTTTACCAGCGGGCCGCGGCCGAGCATCAGGTCAGCGTGCCACCCCGGGACTACCGCAGCGCCGCTGAACTGCTGGCCGAGGTCGTCGACATGACCGGTGCCGAGCCCGCGTTGCAGCGGGCGGCCAGGAGCCGCGGGGCAGCCGCCGGCCGGGCGGCGCGGCGGCAGGCTCCCGGGGTGCCCGAGCGCGACCTGGTCACGGGCGCGCTGTCGGCCCAGGGCTATCAGCCCTACCGCGACGGCACGGACATGCGGCTGCGCAACTGCCCGTTCCACGTGCTGGCCAGTCGGCACCCGCCGTTGATCTGCGGCATGAACCTCGCCCTGGTGGGGGGGCTGCTGGACGGCGCCGCGGTGACCACAATGGAGGCCGTGCTTGACCCCCGGCGACAGGGGTGCTGCGTCGTGCTGCGGCAGGCTCGCGGTTCTAAAAATAATAACTGTTGACATATTGGCTGCTGCGATGCTGTGATGGGCCCGGTGAGCCGATACCACCTCGCGCAGCTCAACGTCGGCTTGGCGCGCGCTGACACCGCCTCGCCGGAAATGGTCGGCTTCATGGCCGGGATCGAACCGGTCAACGCCGACGCCGACATGGCGCCCGGTTTCGTCTGGCGGCTCCAGGACGGCGACGGGCCCGGCGCCACCGCCCTGCGGCCCTGCGGCCCCCGCCTCATGGTGAACATGTCGGTCTGGGAGACGCTGGAGGCGCTGCGGGACTTCGTCTACCGAAACGGGCCCCACCTCGACTTCATGCGCAGGCGCCGGGACTGGTTTCAACGGATGCCCCAACAGCACCTGGTGCTGTGGTGGGTCCCGGCCGGTCACATCCCTGACTTGAGCGAGGCGCTGTCCCGGCTCGAACTGCTCCGCAGCAAGGGTCCTTCTCCGCTGGCGTTTACCTTCCGCGAGCCGTATGCGGCGCCAGCCGAACCGGCCGCGCCGTTTCCTGCGGGGCAGGCCGCGCGGATGCCAATCTGACCACCCTTCCCGTCCCGGTCACGGATCTCGAACACCATCTTGACCGCGCGCTCGCGCAGTTCCTCGGGGTACTTCCGCGGTGCTGGCATGACTCTGCATACTCCCAGGGATCAGAGCCTCCAAGATCACCGGGGCGGTCCACGGGCCTTCTCCAGTGGCCCTGGCTGTCGTGTGATGTTGCACCAAGCGCACGGCGGAGAGCTTCTGCAACACATCTCCGCAGGTGTCGTGCTCGCTGTCCGCCGTTGCTCTAGCTAGCGCTCCCTGTGTCGGAACGTGAGGCCCCTGGCGCAACACGTGTGGTGTGAACTGCCCTGTACCGCTGCAGAACTCTGCGTATGGCCTGTGAGCGCCGTCTGGATGATCGGGTCCGACCGCGTCCAGGCCGTGGCGGGCTATGACGGCGCGTTCGCAGGCTGGTTCGGGGTGTTCAGCCGGCGCCTCGGCACGCCGGTGCGGGTGACCGTGATGTCGAGGATCGCCGCGGCCATCTTCATGATCGTCGGAGTCAACCTGAACAAGGGCAGTACCGCCTCGACCTTCATGGTCGTGCCCTACATGGCCATATCGACCACGCAGATCTCGTACATCGCGATCTTCCCCGCGGCGATCAAGCTGATGTACTCGCACCCGGACGTGCCGCGGCCCTACCGCCTCCCCGGCGGGAAGCCCAGCGTGGATCGCCGGCGGCATCTGCACCGCCTTCATCCTGCTCGCATCCTTCGCAGCGGTGTTCCCGGACGTGATCGAGAAGGCATTCGGAGCCGGGTACAACTTCAAGGCCGTCTGGGGGGATCTCCCGGCTGCAGTTCGAGATGTTCACGCTCGGGACGCTGGCCGTGATCATCGCCTTCGCTGTGGTCTGTTACTGGCTCGGCCGACCCGTCCGTGAGCAGGAGGCGGACCTGGCTCTGCACGAGGGAGTCCCAGGCGCCGCCAGACATCCCCGACTCGCGGCTCGGCGTCGAGGATCACGTGCAAGATACCTGCCCGCGCGAGGCAATAGCCGGCCACAAGCCCAGCCTGCCCCGCCCACGACCACGACTTCGAAACGCTCAGCCACGTCGGCCTTGGTCAGGGCGCCGGTTGTTGTCCCAGCGGCGGATCAATGGGCGGCCCATCATCCAGCCCATCGAGCCCATCATGGCCACGCAGAACAGACCGCCCAGCAGGGCGATAGCCGAGATGCCAAATCCGAAGTTGCCCACGAGTGTGATCACCGCGACCAGGACAAGCGCGACGCACACACCGGCGAGCATCTTCCGTCCACCACCTCTGGCAGGCTCCTTCATCCCTTCCCGGCGCGGGCCCGGTGCCTCAGACGTCGAACGCGGGCTCTCGATTCCCATTGCCGTTGGCCTCCTTCCTTGCCGATGGCTGCGGGCCGCCCGGCGGCGGCAGGCCTCCTTGCCAGCGCGCGATCTCCGCGCGGGCGCCGCTTGGCGTCGCGGTGATCGCACTCCTGTCCCAAGGCTTGGTTATTCCCGCGTGGGGATTTAAAAACATGCAATTTGTCGCCCATTGCTCTGAACTTTGTTAATGAAGACCGGCGGGTAGCGATGCTTGACCTTCGGAGCTTGCGTGTGCTCAGCGAAGTTGCACGGTGCGGCTCGCTCTCAGGTGCCGCGCGTGCGCTCAACTACACGCAGCCCGCGATCACCCACCACATCGCTCGTCTCGAGAGAAATGGGGACGCCGCTCGTCACGCGGCTCCGGCCCGGCGTCACGCTCGCGGACGCGCCGGTCGCGGCGGCGTGCGGGCACCTGCCGCTCGCGCTGCGGATCGCCGGGCCAGGCTGGCCGATGATCCCGGGCTGTCCATGACGGAGCTGGCCTGCCTGCTCGCGGACGAGCGCAGGCGGCTCGACCAGCTCGAGGTCGGCCAGACCAGCGTGCGGACTCAGCTCGCCGCCGCGCAGGCAGTCAGCGGGCCGGCCAGGCAGGCCCTGGCGCTGCTGGCCGCGGCCAGCCTGCGAGAGGCGCAGGGCCCGGCCGTAGCCGCTGCTTGTTCCGCGCCGTTGAGCGCCTCATGCGACGACATCCTGGCACCCTGATCTCGCTAGTCGAGACGGGCCTCCAGATTCGCTTGCGCTACTGCAGGCGGGGGAGTGCGACATCGCGCTCGCGTTCGAGCACTCATCGGTCGCGATGGACGAGGGGTCGGACCACGCCAAGATCACCCTGCTCGACGATCCGCTGTACGCAGTGCTGTGGCGGACCCCATCGGGTGGCGCACGCCCCCACCGTTTCGCTCCGCGACCTCAGCGACGAGACCTGGGTCTCCGGGTGTCCACGTTGCCGCGATCACCTTCTGCAGGCCTGTCGTTAGGCCGGCTCCCAGCCGGCTGTCTCGCACCGACGTCTCCTACCTCCCGGACCTGCGGGCCCACCTCGATGACCTGCTGCGCAACAGGGAACGCGTCCTGGCCGCCGCCGACCTGGACGACTGGGCCCGAGCCGAAGCCCTGCCGTCGGAGGAAGAAATCACCCGGATCCGGCACCTGATCAGCAAGATCACCGGCGATCTCGGCAACCTCCCGCCCGCCGAGCGCGCCAGCATCGACGACGCGGTCAACGCCGTCAGCCGACACCGGACTGCCATGCTCGGCATGCCGCGCATAAGGGCAGGCATCACCGAGGCCAGGCCATGAGCAGCACCGCCAGCCAGCGGGCCGAAGCCATGATCGCCGGGCGCAAAGCCGACACCAGCCGGCGCTGCCAGCGCACCCAGCACGCCCTCGCCGCCGCCGTCAGCGCCGGAGAAGACATCACGCCCGGCAGCATCGCCCGCCGCGCCGGCGTGGACCGCAGCTTCCTCTACCGGCACCCCGACCTGCTCGCCCAGATCCACGCCGCCCAGACCCGGATCCCCGCCGCCAGCACCGGGCTGGCGGTCACCAGCGAATCGCTGCGCGCCGACCTGGCCGCCGCGCAAGAACGCACCGCCCGCCAGGCAGCCCGCATCCGCCAGCTCGAGCACAAGCTCTCCGAACTGCTCGGCCAGCAAGCCTGGCGCGACTCCGGGCTCGGCGCGCCCGCCGACATCGACGCCCTCAACCAGAAGATCACCCATCTCAAGCAGCACGTCACCGACCTGCGCCTCCAGCTCGAACGGAAAGACGAGGACCTGCAAGCAGCCCGCGCCGCCAACCGCGAGCTGATGACCCAGCTCAACGTCAGCCTCCCCGCCCAGCGCCGATAGCAACGTCCACGACACAATTTGCACCCCAGGAGAACCGCCGGCACTCCGCGCTGGGCATGCTCAGCCCGGTCGCCTGCGAGCGCGCCCTGGCGGCCGGGGAGGCGGCCTAAGATGGCCCCGCTTCCCGCCGCCCCAGGATCGGCCGGTGCTCGGCCCTGTCAAGGTCGTTCCTCCTCGGGCCTGACGGCCCTGCGGGGGGCTGCACCTGGACAGCTCCTGCGCTCCGGCGGTTACATGGCAGCTAACAGGAAGCGGACAGAGCAAGATCAGCTCAATTCACAGTGTCCACGCTTCCAGGGGAACCGCGGCGCAGCTCGGATTATGCTGGGACGGAGGCGGCGGCCAGCCGGATGACCCAGACCTGGATCGCGGGGCCAGGTGGCGTGGCCGCCAGGCCCGGACCCGCCGGTCGCCGCATGCCCGGCCAGGCAGGACCAGCCAGCGCACCAGCCGGAGGGAGAACCGCCATGATGACCGGCGCGCTGGGAGCCGTGATGTGGGTCATGATGGCCCTGATGATCACCGGGATGGCCGCAGGCGCGATCACCTGGGCTAGGCGGCGCCCCCGGGGACGGGACGCCCAGCGCCCCCAGCCTGACAGCACCGGGGACGGCGCCACCGGCCGTGACGATCGTGACACGGCCGAGTAATTGCCTCTCCGCGCGGCGAGCCGTCACGCGGCCAGGGCCAGGAGGGCAGTCCGCGGCTGCTGCCCCGGTCGGCGCGACCGGAACCATTCGCGCTGCGTCGCCGCCCATCGCCGCAAGGAGAATAACGCATAGCCGGAACCAGGCTGCGATCGCCGCGCCCACCTGTCCCACCGGGAAGGACCGTCATGAAAACGATCGGGCTGCTGGGCGGGATGAGCTGGGAGTCCTCGATTGTCTACGAGCAGATCATCAACCAGGAGGTGCGGGCCCGGCTGGGCGGCCTGCATTCGGCCAGCCTCCTAATCCGCTCCTACGACTTCGAGGTGATCGAGCGGCTGCAATCCGCCGGTGACTGGCAGCAGGCCGGGCGGCTGCTGGCCGCCGACGCAGCCCGGCTGCAGGCCGCCGGGGCACAGATCCTGGTGCTGTGCACCAACACCATGCACCAGGTGTACGACCAGATCGCGGCAGCCGTCACCATCCCGTTCCCGCACATTGCCGACGCGACAGCGGCCGCGGTCACCGCCGCCGAACTACGGCGGGTCGCGCTGCTGGGCACCCGTTACACGATGGAGCGCGGCTTCTACCGCGACCGGCTGGAGGACGCCCACCACCTCGGCGTGCTCGTGCCCGATGAGGCCGGCCGCGCCCTGGTGCACAACGTGATCTACGACGAGCTGGTGCAGGGCGTGATCCGCGACGAATCCCGCCAGCGCTACCTGGAGGTCATCAGCCGGCTCGCTGGGCACGGCGCCGAAGGGGTCATCGCCGGCTGCACCGAGATCGAGCTGCTCGTCTCCGCCGACGATGCCGGCCTGCCCTACTTCCCCACCACCCGCCTGCACGCACTCGCCGCGGCTGACCTGGCCCTCGCCGATAGCTGACGCCATCAGTCAGTACCACGGCTGACCTGCTGATCCGGACGGTCGGCACCGGCAGCGCCAGCCCGCCCAGGGCCACCGACGCCACCGCGGAGCCGGTCACCGCGAACCAAGCCGCCACCGCCAGCCTCGCCGCCCGGTCCGGCCACCGCGCCAGCGCCGGCGCCGGCGCCACGGCGGCCAGCAGCAGCCCGGCGTAGGCGAGCAGCCCGGCGGCGGCGATCACGGCTCGGCACGATCCCGACGGTGGGGCGAGCCGGTGGTCAGCGCGTCATGCCTTGGCCGCCTATCATCCCGCGCATCATGGCCGGCATCCCGTCGGCGACGAAGCCGGTCACCTCGCCCGCATGGGCCCGGATCGCGGCGGTGAGGCGGGGATCGTCGGAGATCTCCGTGACGGCGACGCCCTTCGCCGTCAGGGTGAGCGCACGCCGGTAGCGTCCGGAGTCGCGGAACAGGGTCGGCAGGCTGTTGCTCATGCATGTCACATCGGTGCCGTGATCCAGGTGGGCATACATGCTTCCCACGTGGGCCTGTAGCAGGGCTACCAGGTCCTGGGAGTCGGCCTCGGTGAGGGTGCGCACCCCGCCGGGGACGACCTCGACGGTGCGGTGGATGTGGGTGTGCCGGTCGAACAGATCCATATAGGTGCTCATGTCCCCCGCGCTGACCCCGCCCATCACCCCGCCCAGCGTGCCCTGCCCGGCCGCGCCACGGTTCGAATCGCGCGACGCGCGGACGGCGTCGCGCAGCATGTAACCACCAGCCAGGCCGAGGCCGAGCACGCCGCCGACAGCCAGGACGCCGATCGCCGACCTGCGTGACAGCTCCCTCATCGGCGTGTCATCCGGACGGCCCGGCGCCGCCGGTGCAGCTCGCGCCGGGCTGCTCGTACTTCCTCGCAGACGCCGGCAACCGCAGATCGGCGGCGCCGGGCCGTCCGGGCGTTCACCACGAACTCGTCAACTGCCTTCCATCGTAGAAGGACCTGCCGGAAGCTTAGCCCCTAAACCGCCTGAACGCCCCGAGGCCGCCCCGAGGCCGCGCCCGCCGGGTGCGGCCAGCACCCGGGCGATGATGCCCTCCGGGGTCCGGCCGCCGTGCCGTTCCAGGCCAAGCTGTCCCTTGAAGGTCCAGTTGACCGACTCGACGACCTGCCGCAGCGGCTTGAGCAGGTGCTGCCCCGCGCGCCTGGCCTCGCCCTTGCGGGGCCGGGCGCAGCAGCGCCAGCTCACGCTCGGTGAGCTCTGCCTCGAAGTGGCGGCCGAAGTAGTTCTTGTCCCCGATGAGCGTCTGTCCCGGATGGCCGTTCACCACGTCCTGGCCTGCCTCCAGCATGCCCAGCACGACCTCGCGCTCGTCGGCCTTCGCGCCGGCCAGCGCGAACAGCACCGGGAGCCTGGCCAGGGTGCACACCAGGTGCAGCCGCAGCCCCCAGAAATACCGGCTGTGACTGGCGCAGTAGCCGTACTCCGCCCACCCGGCGGCGTCGCTGCGCCGGGCGGTCTCCCGGGACCGGCCTCACTCTACCGGCGTGGAATCACCACCCACACGTCATCGCCCCACAGCGAGGTGTCCATGGCCAGCATCCGGATCACCCGGATGAACAGGGCAGACGCCTTGCTCCGCTCGTTGTACCCAGACTGGCCGATCCGCCGCGGGAACATCCCCGCCAGGTAACTGCCCGCGTACCGGAGCCACCGCCGCTCGGAGGTTAACCCCAGCAGCGCGGACATCGCCGCCAAGGTCAGCAGCTCAGCGTCACTGAGCGTAGGCACGATGCCGTCCGCCGGGCGTTCCAGGGCAAGGTCTGGCCAGTCCCGGAGCATGTCATCGATCTTGACGTACAGTGCAGTAGCGAGAGTCTCTATGTCATTGTCCAACTCTGATCGTGGAGACTCTCGCCTCATCTTGCGCACGTATCCCTGGAATCATCCATCGAGCAGGCGGAGGGCCAGAGCCGGGACCCGGCCCCCATCACGGTGGAGTGCGTCGCGCTCTCGATCTCCGATGGCGCTGACCGCATGTCCGTCACCATCCCAGCCGACCCGGTCGACCCAGAACGACAGCCTCATCGATGCCCTCGGCGCTTCCGGCGCCCATCCCCGCGTACGAGGTGATGGTCTTGGTGACATGGACCACGATCACCTCGATCCCGAAGTGCTTGGCCAGTTCCGCAGCTACTCGAATGGTCCGGTCTGCGTGTGGTGAGCCGTCGACGGCGGCGATGATCCCCTGAAACATCGCTTAACCCCTCGGTGACGCGCGACCTGGTGGTTCTCCAGATCGTTTCGTGGCGGCGGGCACGTCTGCCCGGCTCCTGGCGATTCCCTTGCTACCGTCCCTCCGCCGCCGGTGTTCCTCCGCCGCCGGTGTTCCTAGGTAACCGTCATTAGCGTATTCTCTCGTTACGAGCCGCCTGTGACCGTCAGCCGAAGGAATGGGGGTGGTCGTGGATCATCTGTTCATCGACTTCGCCAACAGCGAGTGGTACGACGGCAAGGGCAACCTCGAGGATCGGCTCCGCGATCCGTCGTGGCTCCGGGGGTTCCTGCAGGAGCGGGGCCTTGCCGGGTACGGTCCGCTCAATGAGACCGAGCTTCACGAACTCGCTGAGCTGCGCTCCGCGATCCGCTCGATCGCGCAGCGCCTGCGCGCAGGCCGACGGCTGACCGGGCACGACCTCGGGTACCTCAACGGAGTCCTCGCCTCTCACCCGATGGGGTTTCGACTGTCCGGGCGGGGGACTCAGCCCGAGCTGGACGTCGCTCCCCTCACCAGGCGAGGCTCACGGGTCATCGCCGGGGAGATCGCCATGTCGGCTGCCCGGTTCCTGGCGGAGAAAGAGCCGGGCCGGCTCAAGATGTGTGACAACCCTGGGTGCCGGTGGATGTTCCACGACGAGACGAAGAACCGGAGCCGGCGCTGGTGCGGTCCTTGCGGCAACGTCGACAAGGTGCGGCGTTTCCGGGAGCGCCGGCGCCTCGCACAGGGCCGATAGCGCGAATGGGTGGGAACGCATGGTGAAGCGGCACTGTCCAAACGCGTGCCAGCTGGCAGCCCGAGGACGACAGGAAGGAGCGAGAGCCGGATGGTCAGAGACAGCCGGCACCAGGTCTTGGCGGCTTCGTGTCCCCTCGGTAATGCGCGGATCCCCAGCTGGTGGTGCTGTTGTCAGGCGTCGAGCTGGGCCGAAGCGCCGACGAGAGTGGGGTCGAATCCCGTGCCGAGTCGCCTGGGCATATGTCTCGCCGCCTTGGGAACGACAAGAGGAGACAAGGAAGAAAACGATGTCGCAGCTATTGCCTCTCACGATTGCTCTCGCGTGGCTTCTGGGCATGGTCGCGATGATGGCCGCGCCGGCGATGATGCGCTGGTTCCGCCGGCGGGCCGCCACTTCCGACGACGGTGATGACGCTGGCCGTCTTCGGTCCGGCGGCGCACGCCAGCTGGCCGACGTCCGGCGCGCGGAAGGCGGCCGCTGATTATGGTGGAGCGGACCGAGGTCGTCGTGGTTGGTGGCAGCCAGGCCGGGCTAGTCGCCGGCTACTACCTCGCCCGCGCCGGGCTCCCGTTCGTCATCCTCGACGCCGGCCCGCGGGTCGGCGAGGCGTGGCGGCGGCGGTGGGACGCGCTGAAGCTGTTCACCGTCGCCCGCTACAGCGCGCTGCCCGGGTTGCCGTTTCCCGGCGAGCCGGAGCACTTCCCCGGCAAGGACGAGGTCGCCGACTACCTCGAGCGGTACGCCCGCACCTTCGATCTGCCGATCAGGCTCGGCAGCCGCGTCTTCTCGCTCGAACTCTCGAATGGGGGCTACCGGCTGGAGACCGCCTCCAAGGTGTATGAGGCCGCTCAGGTGATCGTGGCAACCGGTGCCTACCAGCAGCCCAATGTCCCTGCGGTATCCGAGAAGCTGAGCCAGGACGTGGTCCAGTTGCACAGCGCCGATTACCGCAACCCGGATCGGGTTCCCGCCGGCGCCGTGGTGGTGGTGGGGGCGGCGAACTCCGGTGCCGGGATCGCCGAGGATCTCGCTGCAAGCCACCGGGTCGTCCTGTCGCAGGGAAGCAGGCTGCCGCACCTGCCACACAGGCTGATGGGCAAGAGCCTGCACTGGTGGGGCGATCACCTCGGCCTGATCGGCGCCCCGCTGGACACCTGGCGCGGCCGCACCCAACGGGGCGACCTCTTGGTTGGACCGAGCCTTCGTCGGCTGGCCCGCCGCCACGGCATCGAGCTCGCCGCTCGCACGGTCGACGCCGACGGCCGCACGCTGCGGTTCGAAGACGGTCACGAGGTCGAGGCGGACGCCGTCGTGTGGGCGACCGGCTTCCGTCCTGACTACGCCTGGATCAAGGTGCCGGTGCTCGATGACGGGGGTACGCTGATGCACCGACGCGGGGTGAGCGACGCCCGCGGCCTGTACTTCCTCGGGATGAAGGACCAGTACTCCCGCGGCTCCGCGCTCATCTTCTGGGTCAAGCACGACGCGGCGTACATCATCGAACGCGTGCGCGCGGGAACCGAGGAAAGCCACGCATGACCGCAGCTGCAGAATGCACCGATCACGCGTATCTTCGCTGCCGGGCGATGGACGGTGGCCACGCGCGCTCGAACCACATCTCGCGGTCGTCCCGGGGGCGTGGCGGTCCCAAATTCGGCGGATCCCGTCGCTGGTCACCGTCAAGATCGGCGCCAGACGCAACACTACGCGGCCGCGCGAAGCCGGCCAGCATGGATGTGCTGACCGAACGGGAGGATGAGTTCTGCCCTGCCATGTGCGGCGATTGCGTCGCCGCCGCGGCCAGCTCATATCCGGCCATTATGCGGGTGATCCGTGTCAAGTGGATCATGGATGGTTCCGGTATCGGCGTGCTGCGGCAGCCGGGGAGAGGTTGAGCAGCTGGCCGATTTCTGCCCAGGTGCGTGCCTCGCGGCGCGGCAGGGTGACGACCGCAGCCCGCGAGGGCCGCGGTCGCGGCAGCGCCGGCCAGGGCCGCTCGCCGGCGTCAGCGGGGCCGGTCATGCCCGCGGCGTGCTTGCGGGCCTCGATCGCGACCACGTCCGGCGAGCAGCTGCCGGCCTCCAGCGCTGCGCGGATCCCGGTGATAACCTGCGCGGCGGGCATCCGCCGGTGCAGCAGCAGCACCTCGATCAGCGCCCTGGTGCCCGCGCTGTCACCGAGCCTGGCCCGGGCCCGGTCCCAGAAAGCCTGGTGGGCAGCGGTGAACGAGCCGCTGGCGCGGGCCTGGACCAGGGCTGCCGCGCCGGGCAGCGCACCCGGCTTGCGGGACAAGATCTCCAGGTAATGATCCAGATCCAGGTGCTCGGCCCCGGACGCGGCCAGCCGCGGATGCACCGCAGCCAGCCTCGACCCGTCATAGACCTCCAGCTGGTTAGCTGACAGGCGGACCCGGACCCGGGCATCGATCAGGCGGGCCGGCACCGAGTACCGGCATTTGCCGACGGCGATCCGCGCATACCGGTCCGCCCGCGGCCACAGCGTCGCGGCAGTGTCGAACCGCTCGGCTGGCAGCGGCAGCAGGAACGGCGCCTCGGCGGCGAAGTCCTCGCCGGCCGTGGCCGCGCGCTGGTCGATGTGACGGGCATCCTCGGCGGCATCGGCTTGTGCCAGGCGGGCGTTCAGCTCCGCCAGCGAGGCGGCTTGCGGCACCGGGACGAACCAGCGGCGCCGGAACCGGCCGGTCTCGCCCTCGACGCCGCCTTTCTCGTGCGCCCCTTCCCGGCCCGGGATGCAGTAGAACGCCTCGAAGCCGGTCTCCCGAGAGTTCAGCAATTCTGAAGGGCGGCAGGAGCTGAACTCACGAGCCGGGTGGCCCCTGGGGTGCGTCCGGGGCCGCGGGTTCCCCGGGCTGGCGTGCGGCCTGGGCGTAACGCAGCCCGGTGCGCGGGGCGAAGCCGAAGACGGCGGCCAGGTGCAGCGGGTCGGCCCGGCCGCAGAGGGCT
>WNGR01001122.1_pt1 | contig 30053 bp, 14 predicted proteins | sample 5407581 | NCBI WGS metagenome assembly WNGR01 (sample SAMN13153383, study PRJNA577476) | soil metagenome | isolation source: 80 cm soil or saprolite under Garry oak tree replicate 2 | place: USA:California | collected 2016-06-15
GCTTTGCCGCCGCACATCTCCGAGACCTTATGCACGAATCGAACGAGGTCAAAGTCCTGCGCCAGCATGAAGGTGTTGATCATGATATTCGATCGCTTGCAGCGGGCCACCTCTTCAAGCGTTTCGCTCACCACCAGCGGATCGAGGCCATAGGGATTTTTGTAGATCCGTCCGTCGGGGAGCGTGAGGGCCGAGGGCTTGCCATCGGTAATCATGACAATCTGTTTCATGTCTTTGCGCTGGCGAGCCAGCACGCGCTGGGCCACACGCAAACCCTCGCGCGTGTTGGTATGGTACGGGCCGACCTTTACACGCGCCAGTTGCGAAACCGGCATCTCTTCTGCCGAATCGTGAAATAGCACCAATGACAGAGAGTCGCCGGGATACTGGGTACGGATCAGGTGAGACAGCGCCATCGCGACTCTTTTGGCGGGAGTAAAACGATCCTCGCCATAAAGAATCATGGAGTGCGAGCAGTCAAGCAGTACCACTGTGGCGCAGGAACTTTGATATTCGCATTGATGTACGTGCAGATCTTCGTACTCAAGATTGAGGGGCAGACCTATGCCTTCGCGAGCGATCGCCGAGGTGAGTGTGGCGGTGGTATCGAGGTTGAGCATATCGCCAAACTCGTAGCGCTGCGAGGCGCCGCTGGTCTCGACTCCAGTAGCCCAATGCCGCGTGTCGTGGCGTCCGTAGCTCGATTTGCCAAGCGACCCGAGCAGATCGCGCAAGGCTTTGAAGCCGAGAAAATCGAGGCTCTTGTCGGTGACCTCAAAGTGAACTTCGCCTTGCACTTCGCCCACCTGCCCCTCTGCCTGTGAGGCGCGCTCGGAGTTCTGTTGCGCAGAAGAGATGTAGTTTTCCTGCTGCATGCGCTGGAGAAGCTTTTCGATCAGCTCGTCGAGCGTGCCTTCGGCAGACATCTGGTCGATGCGCTGCTGCATGGCTTCGTCAAAAAAGTCGCCTGCTTCGAGCACGCGCCGCAGAGCCTCGCGCAGGTCGTCGACGTTGTGGTCCAGATCTTGAAACCGTTTGAACGGATCGTAGAAGCCCGAATCGAGCAAGTAGTCAGACAGCGCTTGAAGCAGGTTCTCCAGATCGATTTCCGAGGCCAGTTCGCCGCTGTATTTGGTGTAGAGAACGCGTTTCATACTTCATCATCCTTGAGGGTTGAGTTCTCCCGATCACTCGCGAAACGGACTCACCTGCGACAACCATTCGCGGGGAGCAACTAGTTCAACCCTCCTTTTCGCGTGCGACGCGGCTGTTGCTGCCAGTCATATTCAAAAGCCACATCTTGCCGCTCGTGTTTGCGTGTCGGGGTTTCGGGTGCGGCAAAGCCGTGCTCTTCGTTGCGGCTTAGCTTTCGATGAGCCACCAGTCCTTCGAGCAGGAACTCCGCCGCGGCGACCACTTTTTGCGGCGTGGCTGAAGGTTTCACATCGATTGAAGAAAGCCTCTCGAAGAGTCCCTGTATCTCCTTCAAGTCTGCGAGCGCGGCTGCGGCCGGCTGATTGTCGTCCAGCTTGACCGTTCCGCCAAGGTTAAACCACAACTCGATCTGCTCCGTATCCACCCCTGAGAAGGAGCGGTCGAATATCTTTCCCACCGCGGTGCGGATCAGCTCATGCACCACGGTGTCGGCGCCCCGCATCTCGCCCTCGTACTCGAGTTCGAGCTTGCCAGTCATGCCGGGCAACGCGGCGTAAATGTCGCTCACGCGCGGCACGACCAGCGCTTCGCCGTTCATCAGCGCGCGGCGTTCGGCATTTGAGACCACCAGCTCAAGTGTCGATATGGGCAGGCGCTGGCTCACACCGCTGCGATTGTCTACTTTCTTGTCGGTGCGAGCCGTAAAGGCGACCTGCTCCACAATCTCGCGCACATACTCGGGAATCTCGATAGGCTGCGCCCCGCGCGCCGCCCATGCCTCCTGCGCGGTGATCGCCATGCCGTCTTCGAGCGTCTCGGGATAGTGGGTGCGAATCTCCGAGCCGATGCGATCTTTGAGAGGCGTAACAATCTTGCCGCGTGCGGTGTAGTCCTCTGGATTGGCGCTGAACACCAGCGCTACGTCCAATTCCAGGCGCACCGGGTAGCCTTTGATCTGCACATCGCCTTCCTGCATGATGTTGAAGAGCGCGACCTGAATCTTGCCGGCCAGATCGGGCAACTCATTGATGGCGAAGATCCCGCGATTGGCACGGGGCAGCAGACCGTAGTGCATGGTGAGCTCGCTGGAGAGATCCTGGCCGCCGCGCGCCGCCTTGATGGGATCGAGGTCGCCCACCAGATCGGCAACGGTGACGTCGGGCGTAGCCAGTTTTTCAACATATCGATGGTCACGGCTGAGGTATGAGATCGGCGTCGCGTTGCCTCGTTCTGCAACCAGCTCGCGGCAGCGCTTGCACAGTGGCAGATAAGGATTGTCGCGAATTTCGCAGCCCGCAACATAGGGCAGGCGCTCGTCGAGCAGGGCCGTGAGCGCACGCAAAATCCGGCTTTTCGCCTGTCCGCGCAATCCCAGCAAAATGAAGTTCTGCCGCGACAGTACGGCGTTTACGATCTGCGGAATCACCGTATCTTCGTAGCCGACAATGCCGGGAAAGATCGCCTCGCGAGCATGAAGGCGAGCTATCAGGTTGGCGCGCATCTCGTCTTTTATGGTTCGCGTCTTGAGGCGTGCTTCGGAGAAAAGTGAACTGGTGCGCAGTTCCCCCAGAGTTTGGGGAAGCGGGTGAGCTGCAGGCATCGGGGAAGCTCCTGTGCTGCCGGCTGACTGTCGAAGCCGACCGTGTTGACATATAGACGTGCTTTGCGGGCGATAGGTGCGGTCGTGTGCTTTCAGAACTTTGGCGCACCGCAAGCCCGAGGGGAAATCCTGTGCTCAATCAAATCTGTCCACAGACGACCATGCAGGCAGTATGCTCCCATTTTGTTGAATCGCAAAACCGGGGTGGGAATCAGCAGTGTATCGGGTGTTCATGCGGGGACGTAAGTGTTCAGAAATGAACGGCAGGCACTGACCGGGCCGTGAAGCAGGGGGAGCTATCCCCAAGGTGCGGCGCTAGATAGGACTTGGATCGCCGCCGTAGAATATGGCAAGCCGATTGCCTCAATGAATCGGTGCTCTCAATTCCCCCGCGGGTCCCATCGAATGAAGCAGTTTGAATCTTTTGGGCTGGATGTAGCCAACGAATGTCTTTGGCGGAACGGCACGCAGATCTCGCTGCCTCCCAAGCCGTTCGCGATTCTGCGCTACTTGATCGAGCACCCCGGCCGTCTCATTACCCATGACGAATTGCTCGACGCCTTGTGGCCCGACACATACGTCCAGCCCCAGGTGCTGAGGACATACATGCTCGAGTTGCGGAAGGTTCTGGGTGACGACGCCGCCAGGCCGCGCTTCATTCAGACTCTTCCCAAGCGAGGCTACTGCTTTGTGGCCCTGGTAACGGATTCGCCATCCAACGCTCATCAAAGTGCACCAACAGTCTCCGTCGATCATTCGGCTTCCCCGGAGATCGTGAACCGCGAAGAGGAGATGGCCCGGCTTTACGCGAAAGCGCTGCTGGCAGCCAACGGCCAAAGGCAAGTGGTGTTTGTGACCGGCGGAGCCGGGATCGGAAAAAGCGCGCTGGCCGATGCATTTTGCCGGCGCGTTGAAGCTTCTCTCCCGGCGAGCGTGGCGCGCGGGCAATGCGTGGAGGGACTGGGTAAGAAAGAGGAATACTACCCCGTAATGGAAGCGTTGGGCCAGCTCTGCGCATCGGCGGATGGAGAACGGGTGTGCCGGATATTGTCGCGGATGGCGTCGCCCTGGCTGCCACGACTGGGAAGGGAAGTTGACGTCGTTGGCGGGAGCGGCGATGGACAATCTGCTCAGCGGGTTCCCGGAGATCTCTGTGGAGCGTTAGAGGAGTTGGCGAAGGAAAAGCCGCTGATCCTGGTCTTCGAAGATCTGCACTGGGCTGATGATTCCACTCTCGAATTGATTTCGGCGCTGGCGAGACGCCGGGCAGCGGCGAAACTGATGGTGACCGCCACCTACAGGCCTCAGAACGGGTCGGTGGCCGATCCTCTAAAGCGTTTGAAACAAGACCTGATCATGCGGCGACTGTGTACGGAGATAGTGTTGGCGCCCCTGGCCAAAGCCGCCGTCAGATTACTGGTGACCAGGGAATTGGCGCAAGAGTCGCTCCCTCTGGGATTGGACGCCTTTGTCTACGAGCACTCCGAGGGCAATCCGCTCTTCGTCAAAGCCATCCTGGAGCACTTGATCGCCGAGCGGTGCCTGGTTCGCGAGGTAACCGGCAGCGCGGCGCGATGGAAACAAGCTGCGCCTTTCGCCGAGATGGAAGCCGGTGTGCCGCGCGAACTTGCCCAGATGATCGAGTTGGAGATCGACCGGCTCGACCCCAAAGAACAGCGCATCCTTGAGGCGGCGAGCCTCACAAGCGTCGTGTTTCCTGCCTGGGCAGTGGCAGCCGCGCTGGCACAAGAGGTGTCCGCGACAGAGGAAGGCTGCGACGACCTGGCGCGCCGCCTGCATTTTGTGCAGCGCGCGGGGCAGGATGAGCTTCCCGACGGCACGCGCTCGGCCTTCTATGTGTTTGCCCATGGCTTGTATCGCGAAGTGCTGTACCAGAGGCAGTCTGTTGCCCGCCGGGCAAAGGGACACATCCGCCTAGCAGAGCGGCTGGGCGCGATGTTCGTGGGACGTGAGGCGAATGTGGCGCGCGAGATGGCGATGCACTACCAATCGGCGGGCGATTGGCAGCGGGCAGCGACCGCCCTGCGCGTCGCCGCAAAACACGCCCACCAGCGACAGGCTCATTCTGAAGCCGCCGAATTGCTTGAGCTCACGCTGCAGGTGGCGGAGAACCTGAATGAGGTTGATCGCAGCATCCTTACGCCACAGGTGCAGAACGAATTGCAGTTGGTGCGCGAGCAACTCGCCGGCACAGGCAGGCAGGCGAGAGGCGTAAAAAAAGCTTGACGATTTCTGGACGGGGACTTGACGACTTTGTTTTTGCGAATCGCTAGTGTGTTTCTCAGGCAGGAGGTCACACACATGCGAATCAGTCTTCCCAAGTTCTTTCTGGCGTCGGCAGTAATGGCGGCAGTAGCTTTGACGACCAACACCGCGATGGCGGAAAAACACCTCAAGGTACCCTTCGACTTCACGGTTGATGGCCAGACCTGGCCTGCCGGAATTTACCAGGTAGACAAAGAACCTTCCGGCAACCTGATTACGCTGAAAAGCCTCGATGCAAGAAAGAGCATGGCTTTTGTTGCGCGCCCCGGCGAAGCGAACCCCAACGACCATCGCGTCGTTCTCCAGTTTGACCGCACTGGCGACGAGCATGTCCTGCGCTCGTTGCAGTACGGTTCGTTGACATCGCCCCGGTTTGACAAGGAAAAGAAGCGGGCTGAGTTCGGAACCGGCCGGCTTTCCCAGGGCCGGTAAACTCCACAGCATCCAAGGCGGAGTAAAGACCAACCAATCGGACCAGTGGCAATAAGGAGGGGATCATCGCACCTGCGGTGGCCCCTCCTTTGGTTTTTTTGGGCCATCTCATCTGCAACATTGGCAGCAGCAACGTGGCGTATATCGGCGTGGCAATCTCTTCGCGGTGTCCTCGATAGATCAGCATGATCAAAGTGTTATGATGCGAGCGAATCGAAAGACTCACGAAGGTACACAATGAAGAAAGCTGCGACGAAAATTGCGCTTCGCCTGATTACTGTTCTCCTGATTGTTCCACCCTTTATGACGGCCCCTAACATCGCTGCCCAGCCCGCAACTGTCGCATTCGATACCTCCGCCAAGGTATTCCGGCTTGACGGCGGCGGCGCCTCGTATGCGTTCGGCGTGAATTCACGCGGCGAACTGCAGCAACTCTACTGGGGCGGGCGCCTCGGGGCCGCGGATACTTTTCCGCAAGCCCAACCACAGCGGGAATGGGCCTCGTTTGATTCTTCCTACTCCAACACACCGCAGGAGTATGCGGGTTGGGGCGCGGGGCTGTTCATGGAGCCCGCGCTGAAAGTCACATTCGCTGACGGCAACCGCGACCTTGTGCTGCATTATGAAAGCCACACTGCCAAAGCCGATGGTTTCGACGTAACGCTCAAGGACATCGAACGCAAGATCTACGTGACCCTGCACTACACGATCGAACCGCAGAGCGGAATTCTGGCACGCTCGGCCACGATCGAGAACCGCGAGGCGCAGCCAGTAACGGTGGAACAGGCAGCCGCGGCAGCATGGGCGCTGCCTCCGGCTCACTACACGCTGAACTACCTCACGGGCCGATGGGCGGGCGAGTGGACTTTGACCCAGGAAGCGGTGACTCCCGGCGCGCGCGTACTCGAGAGCCGTCGCGGCTCGACCGGGCACCAGGCCAATCCGTGGATTGCAATTCAAGCAGGTGAAAGCGACGAGAATCACGGTGAAGTATGGTTCGGCGCGCTCGCGTGGAGCGGCTCATGGCGCATCACCGTGGAACAGGATCAGCTGGATGCGGTGCGAGTTACTGGCGGCTTTAACCCGTTTGACTTTGGTTATGTGCTCCATCCCGGAGAGAAGCTGGAGACGCCGGTGTTCTATGGCGGCTATGCGTCCCACGGACTCGGCGAGGCTTCACGCAAGCTGCATCGTTTTGAGGTCGAGCATATTCTGCCTAAGCGGGCGGGAGCAGAGAAGGCTCCGAAGCTCCGGCCCGTTATCTACAACTCCTGGGAGGCCACGGAGTTCAGAGTGGATGAGGCTGGGCAGATGGCGCTCGCCGAGAAGGCAGCCTCCCTGGGCGTAGATCGCTTTGTGATGGACGACGGCTGGTTCGGCCAGCGCAAGGACGATCATGCGGGGCTCGGCGACTGGTATGTGAACCAGCAGAAGTTTCCGCACGGGCTGAAGCCGCTCATCGACAAGGTGCACTCGCTGGGCATGGACTTTGGCCTGTGGGTAGAGCCGGAGATGGTGAACCCCGACTCCGATCTCTACCGCAAGCATCCTGATTGGGTGTTGAACTTTCCCGGCCGGCCGCGTTCGGAACAGCGCAACCAACTCATGTTGAACCTGGCGCGGCCGGATGTGCGCGATTACGTGCTCGGCTTTCTGGACAAGCTGCTGACGGAAAATGATATCGCTTTTCTGAAATGGGATTACAACCGCAACTGGAGTGAGCCCGGGTGGGATCAGTTGCCGGCGGCGGAGCAGAAGAAAGTCTACGTCGAGTTCACGCGCAACCTGTACAGCATATTGGCGGAGCTCGGGCGCAAGCATCCGAAGGTGGAGCTGGAATCCTGCTCGGGCGGCGGTGGCCGCGTCGATCTTGGCATTCTGCGGTACGCCGACGAAGTGTGGCCCTCGGACAATACCGATCCGTTCGATCGTCTGACGCAGCAGGACGGATTCACCTATGCCTACACGCCGCAGGTGATGATGGCCTGGGTGACGGATTCGCCGCACTGGCTCAACAAGCGCTCCACCTCGCTGAGCTACCGCATGTTGAGTTCGATGCAGGGCTCGCTCGGCATCGGCGCCAACATCGCGAAGTGGAATGACGAAGAGATGGCCACAACCAAACGACTGATCGCGGCCTACCACCAGGTGCAGCCGACCATCGTGCAGGGCGACTTGTACCGCCTGATCTCGCCGCGTAGCGGCAGCCAGTTTTCTGCCACGCAGACAGTGAACCGCGACAAAAGCCAGTCGGTGGTATTCGCATTCATCCATTCCACGCAAGAGGGACGCCCGTTCCCGATGCTCAAGTTGAACGGCCTTGATCCGACGCAGCAATACACGCTGACCGCGATCGAAGGCAAGGCGGCAGCTGCCTCCCCGCAGACCGCGAGCGGCGCGTGGTGGATGAATCATGGGCTGGAGATGGACGAAGGGTTCCGCGGAGACTTCCAGGCCGCGGCGTTCCGTCTCGACAAAAAATAGCGACGCAATAAAATCCGGCGCCCTCCATTCCGGGGGCGCCGGATTTTTTGCCGGCTACACCGTTTCCATCGTAGCTGCCTTCAGCGTGAAAGCCACACTCTGCGACCCAAGCCGCGCGTGTTTCGCAGTCAGGCGTACAGTACCGGCTGTCTCCCCGGCGCGAACCCATACGGCACACGTGCCCCCGACAAGCGAGAAGGGATTGTCGCCGATTAGCTTTGCTGGGCCTTCCAAAGTGAAGGTGATGGGATCGTTTGCGAAGGGCCGCACCGCGCCGAACTCATCTGTGACCCGCACCACAACCCGCGTCGTATCGGCGCCGTCGGCCATCAGTTCGTGATCGTCCGGCAGAACAACGAGCTTCTTGTCGACGCCGCTGCCTGAGACCGACTTAGAGATGACCATCTTTCCATTCACGTAGCCGTCCATGCGCAGATCGCCCCAGCCGAGCCGCACATCTTTGAGCTCGAGCTTGCTTATGTCCAGGACAAACGGCGCATATTTCAGATGGTTGAACTCGGTGCGCTCTGGATCGATCTCTGCTATCGGAACCCACGGATTGCTTTCAATGCTCTCTGCGCGCGCGAAGAGTTTGATGTGATCGCAGTTCGAACAGAACACCGCCTTGGTGAAGCCGATGGACTCATCACCACGTGCCCAATGGAATGCCGGCTCGAGCACCACTTCCTCTTCAGGATCGCACTGTGATTTGTAGAACCCTGCGGCCGGTTTCGGCTCACGGAAAATATCCGTCACGCCGTGATAGCAGATGCGATCGCCGGAGCCGAAGTTGGCATGAGTGTTGTAGTCAAAAGCGCACCAGCCGATCCCTCCCGCATATTGGGGATCGGAGGCAAGCTGATTGTGGATCCGCGCGTGGCGCAAGGTGTGCTCGCGCTGCCGCTCGTTTTCATCCACTGTTTTGGTGGGAAAGGTGTGCCCGACAAATTCGGTGTTGAGATAGCGGGGATACTTCGGCGGCTTCAGCGGGAACCCGAAATCATTCATCGTGAATACGTCTTCAAGAAACTCCGACTCCTGGAAGTACCGGATGCCGCCGGTCTGCCGTGAATCATCGAGAGCGTGCGCCAGGGCGTTGGTCCGCACGTAAAAGCCGTGGTCGTCCTGCGATTCGTTAATGCGAACTCCCCAGAGAATGATGGACGGATGATTCCAGTCGCGGCGGATCATGCGGCCGACGTTATCGATGGCCACCTGCTTCCAGCTTTCGTCCCCAATATGCTGCCAGCCCGGAATCTCTTCGAGCACCAGCAATCCGATCTCATCGCAGCGGTCGAGGAAATGGCGCGACTGCGGATAATGCGAAGTGCGCACGATGTTGCAATGCAGACTCTTGCGGAGGATGTCGGCATCTTTGCGCTGCACCCGGCCGGGCATTGCCTGACCCACGAAAGGAAATGTCTGATGGCGATCGAGGCCGCGCAGCTTGACGATTTTTCCGTTGAGTGAGAATCCGTGATCGGTAAATGTCGCCTCGCGGAAGCCGACACGCCGCGTGTCCTGGTCGATCACCTTGCCGGAACGCAGAAGCTTCACGTGCACAGTGTAGAGTTGAGGCTGATCGAGATCCCACAGCTTAACGCCGCCAATCTTGGCTATTGAGACCGTGTGCCGCGCTGGATCCTTGAGTGTTTCCATGGATGCGTAAACAGGCGCGTCTTTGTATGGGTCGAGCTTGGGATCAACGTCACCTGCAGCGGCGGCTTGCCCAACCGTGTGTGTGCCTTTGGCGATGACCTCCTCGCCGTTCCTCAGCTCAGCTTCGAGCGATAGTTCGCCGGCGCCCGTAACTTCGCCGGCCAGAAAGCAGTTGACATCGAGCGAAGGATTGCCGCTCAGCACGTCTTTGGGTTGAGCGAAGATGTTATCGAGGTAAGTGGGCGGAACGACGCGCAGCGCGACTTCGCGATAGAGCCCGCCAAATGTCATGTAGTCGATCTCATAGCCAAAAGGCGGTATGTCGGCGCGCTCTGTCGAGTCAACCTGCACCACCAGCACATTCTCCGCGTTCTGATGCAGGTGCTTGGTCAATTCAAACGAGAAAGGAGTGAATCCGCCCCTGTAGTCGCCAAGATGAACACCGTTGATCCACACGGTTGATGCGGTCATGACGCCTTCAAAGTCAACGAAGACGCGCTTTCCTTCTGCACCTTTTGGGAACTTGAAACGCCGCCGGTAAGTGGAAATGAATTCGTAATCCTTGTCGTCGAAGCTGTGCCAGGGAAGTTGAATATTGGTATGAGGAATGGCAACGTGTGAAAATTTTGAATCGTCGAAATCAGGCGCTTCGGCGCCGGCTACCTTCGCCGGATGATACCGCCAGTTGCGATTCATGGGATGAATTGTTCTACCCTGCACAAGCTGCTCGTCGGCAAGCGCCGATGGTCCAGACAGGGCCGTCGATGCCAATACCGCACCGGCCGTTTTGATAAAGTCACGTCGAATCACAATTAACTCCCCTCTCCGTTAAACAGTTTCAGTTAAGCAATCCAATTGCGAAGTGCGTGGCCCAGCCGATCGATAGTGACCGGCTCAGTTTGCTGCAAAAGATCGAACTCCGGTGGAGCGACGATGTATGCCTGCGATACGCTTTCAGCCAGGCACACGCATACCGTCGAGCGCTGATACTCCTCGTACCTTCCGGCCGCGAGCCACACGTAGAGCGCCAGCATCTGTGCGTCGATAGCGCTCCCTTCGAAGTCGTCGACGGCAGGCAAGGGATTGACCTGGTCGGGATTTTCGAACACTGCCACGCCGGTAAAAGGCTTGGGCTTGCTGCGTACTCCGAACTTGGCCGCGAGCAAGATGGGACGAGCGCGCCGGAAAGCCTCCGAGGCCGCCCACTCCACAAACGAATTCCCGAAGATGACCGCGCCATTTCCGGTGAGATACAACGACCGCACGAACTCGCGCACCGCTGGGTCCGACGCAACCTCTGAAGGACACCACGGCATGACATCGACTTTTCGCAAGCGATCGAACACGGCATCGGCGTCTGCAAGGTCTTTGCGCATGGTGTTCATCTCATGCGAGAAGTTTTGCCGGTACGCATCGAGCCTCGCATAGCTCAGCAAGATGCCTTTTACATTCGGTGTGGCAGGCGGCTGCCGGCCGAGGATCGCATCGACCATGCTTCTTTCCGCATCCACTACCCACGCGTCGGCTGCGGAACCATGAGTGCGACTACTGACCACGTCCAAGAGCCCGTCTCCTGAAAAACCGAGTTCGCTCCCAGTGCCGCTCAGCAGGAGATCGAATGCACGTGGAGCTTTTTCAGTCGACCCGAGATCGAGTTTTACAGGCCTTCCGATCCCCTGCCAGCGCTGCCATGCGGTTGCCGCATCAAGGGGAAGGTTGTGAGGAATGTCGAGGAGAACCAGCCGCTTGACTGCCTTGTCCGCATTTCCGGCGCTCTCAGCAGCATGGCGATCGGCCGTATCGAAGACCGCCTGCACAGCGCGCCGCCACTCTTGAAAGTAAGGAGAACGCGCCAACTGCGAGGAGTTCTGGATGGTCTGTTCGGACGTTGAAAATTGCCAGCTTCTTACGCCCATCTTCGCTTCGAGGTCGCTCACGTTGCGAAACAGCGCGGAAGATTCTTCCGGAGTCAAACTCTGAATGTAGAGAAGCAGCCGTTCGACAGACAGTCGTTCTTTGGGAAACAGGTGCTCCCACTGATGAAGTTGTTGATTGACGAACGGGAGGAAAGTCAGCGGCAGGCGCTTGAGAACTCCACTATCCAATGCGCCCTGCAAATCGTTCGGCAGCTTGTCCGCGACCGCCATCGTTCCGTCCTTCTCAAAATCTGGCGATTGCCTATCCACGAAGTTCCTTGAGCATTGCGCCTTGCACATCCAGCGTACGGCAACCGAGCAGACCAGCGAGTGTCGGGCAGAGATCGACATGGCGTATGGGTCGCTCGATGATGTGCGGCTTGTCGATCGCAGCACCTAACGCCAGCATCCACGTATCGCGCGTCGACTCTTCGTTGGCGCGATGATTGAAGAATCCATTGGTCGATGATCCGTCGGGATCGCGTCCGAATTCAGGAAGAACCACCATGGTGGTCTTATCTCGATAACCCGGATTTGTTTCGACTTCCTGCCACAGCTGGTGAGCGAGACGATCCGCCGTTTTAATGCCCGCAAGATGCAGCGCGAACGAACCGAAGTGCGCGGCTTCAACATCAGAGAAGGCAACCACCAGCACGCGCGGCGAAAACTTTCGCATCACTTCGCGCGCCATGTAAAAGGTGAGTTCGTCCCCTGAAGTGGGGCCTCCGGCGTGCACAAAGCTGGCGACAGCCGTCGCAATGCTGCCTTGCACGCGCGGATCGAGCCGGTCGGCGGCATCGAATACATTCCATCCCAGGCCTTCGTAGTTGCTTCCTTCCATGGCGCTTTCGAGTTCAGCTTCAACCTTGCTGCGATCGGCCATATTGGCTGTTCGTCCTCCGCGCAACGCATCGGCGACCGCCATGAGCATCAGCTGCTTTGGAAACACCACGTTGGCTCCGTAAGCGGGGCCGTAGTCTGAAGCGGAACTCGCGCCAATCATGCTCGTCAGCGCCTTGTTGCTGGCCACAACCCAGGTGTCGCTGCGGTCGATTCCTTGTCCCTTGCGAAACTGCTCAAAGAGCGTCGGTGAGGTGGGTGCAAGTGCGCCCCAGTCGTCCACACGCTGCCAGTTGCCGGTGAGAATGCTCGAGATCGCATTGAAGTGCGCAGTTACCCCTTCATTGCGCGTGTGCGGATAGAAGAGTGCTTTAGGAAGCAGGTCAGACGAGAGATGCGGGATATTTTCAAGCCCCTCGCGCGAAAATGTTTCGGCTCTGCGCACGCCGCCGATAATCACCACGACGACCTTGTGGCCGGAACCTATCGCAGCGGGAGAGCTTTGCTCCCCGCGAGCATGGGGAACAATATGTGCAGCCGCGAGAAGCGCCGCAGCCTGCAGAAATCTTCGCCTGGAGTTATCTGCTGTGAATGCGGGAGCAGTGGCAAACGGATAGCCTATCTGGGCGTCTAAACTCGATTCATTTCCCATTAGTCACCCCGCTCCACCACACACTCCGGGAGTACAGCCCCATGCCTCGAAGAGAGAAGAAAGTAGAACGGATTATATGCGCTGACTGGGCTTTTCTCAATGCAATCTGGAGAGAGCGCCAATCAAGTTTGCTAATGTGCGCAAGCATCAATGAACAGCCAGAGAAACGAGCTTCGCCAGATCGATGGCTGAGTTGGATTCTGTTCCCCTCGGCAGAGAAGGAGCAATCACCATGGCCTGGCTGTGCCCCTCAAACCACACCAGAAACGACGACTGTTCAGAGCCAGGGAGCCGTTGTTGATTGATCCAATGATAATAGGCGCCCATATCGGCATCGATGAGGGAACCCACAAAATCAAGTTCGGTATCGGTGTGAGTGCTCGATAGCAGCTCGTTCATAGGGCGCTGCCGTTGCCGCGGAGCGAAGCGCACGATCAAGGTCAGGGCCTGTGCGCGCCTCAATACTTCCCGCGCCGTCCATTGAGCAAATGTAGTGCTGAAGATTTGCGTTCCAGATCCCTCGGTAAACAGCTTGAGCTGAAAACGATCGAGCACCGCATCTCCTGCTTTGGCCATTCCAACATCTGCGGGAGTGAGCCGCGCAAGGTGCGTGCGAAGTTGCTCGGGGCCCATGCCCGGCCGGTTGATCTCAGTTTGAATGTTCTTGAGCAAAGCGGTACGTAGACGTTCGAGGGATTTGTAGGAAACGGTTGTCAGCAGCGGGTTATCGCCCACTCGCTGACCTCCGTCGACATACCAGTGGCCGTAGGGGACCGGATGTGCCCTGGCTCGTTCAGTCGCTGCCGCCATGAGCAGTTCAAGTCCATTGTCCGGCTTGACCTGACGAAAGAATGTTCCGTGTTGACGCAGGTTTCGAAACAGGCGTCCGTCGTAGGACGATACTCCCTGGCCGATGATCGCGATCCCGAGCCTGCGTACCGGGATGGCATCTGGTGGAGACGCGGCCTGCAATCGGCCGCCGTACTCCGATGCAGCTTTGCTAAAGGCGTCCAGTTGGTGAGTAGTCCAGAGATGTGCCGACTCCTGCTCGACAAACTGCGCCGGCAGATTGACCCAGTCAAAATGCTCGAGAGAAGAGGAAAGCGATAGCTGCGCGAAGGCGCGAAACCACTCCGCGGTCTGAGCCGGAGAAAGCGAATTGAGATTGGCCAGTTCTTTGTCGATTGCGGAGCGCTCCGCAGGAAATTTGAAATCATAATCGATGATTTCTCGCAGCAAGCTGGGCGCGAAGCTCAGCGGCAGCTGGCGTATCGCCGCAAGATGAGAGATGACAAGCTTCTTCGCCTCTGGCGGGTAAGCTGCAAAATGATCGGGTTGGAGATCGCGTGGCAGCATGACGGCTACGTTAGCTCCCTGATCGGCTTGCCCTGCGACAGCACGGGCGAGAAGCCCATCATTGCACCCAGACTTGGGACGAGGTCGATGGATTGCAACGGATTGTCGTAGACAACGCCCTGGCGAACACCTGCTCCCAACACCATCATCCACGTAGTGCGGCTTGCCGCATCCCCGGTGCGATGGTGTTGGAAGCCGTTTCCGCCGGCGTCGTAATCGGCGTCGCGTCCAAAATCGGGGAGGATAAACATTGTGGTGTTTCCCGCGTATTCCGGATCATTCTGGACCGCCTTCCACAGCTCAGCGCATAGGCGGTCGGTACGCTGAATCGCGTCGACGTAGAGCGAATATGCGCCGGAATGGGCGATATCAATGTCGTGCATCGTGATCCAGAGAAGGCTTGGAGCTTCCTGCTGCATCAGGCGTTTCGCGATATACAGTGAGAGCTCGTCGGGGCTCGACACCGTACGCGCATGCGCAGTAAAGTCAGCAACCGAAAGCTTTAGAATCATCTCGAGTTGCTGCAACTCGACTTCGCTGCCGGCAAGCTGCGGTGCGTAAAGCGGCGTCTCGTAGTTATCCCGCAGCAGGTGATTGTAGTCAGTCCTGCTTCCTGAGGTTGCCGCACCCAGCAGGTGTTTCGGCAGAATCACTTTAGCGCCCTGGCCGGATCCATACGAACGGGACTCGCTTTCACCAATGCGATTGAATCCGTTGCTTGGCGCGACGACCCATGCGTCGGATGAAGGGCGCTTCAAGTCCTTGCGAAAGTATTCGAAAACGGTCGGGTGTTCCGGTGCCACCGCGGAAAAGTTGTTGAGAGTTTCGTACACTCCGGTTGCAAGACTCGCCGTTGCCACGTAGTGGCCAAGAATCCCATGGTTCGTCACATGCGTGAAAAAGCTCGATTGAGGAATCAGTTCGTGCAGCAGGTGAGGAATGTTTTCCTGGCCCTCGGGCGCAAAGGTCTCCTGATCGCGGGCGCCTCCCCCAAACGTGACGACGATAACCTTCCTCTTCTTGCGCGCTGCCTCTCCGCGAATGAGAGGACTGGCGCCCATCAGCGTGCTGCCCAGGGCCACGCCCGCTGCGCCACGCAGGAAGTCGCGCCTGCTGCGGCTGAGGCCATGCGCCACTTGACGTGGGCTCAATGCCGATCCGATCAATGGGGAATAGCGAATCAACTTAATTCATCTCCGCTCGTTCGTGCGTATATCTCAAATAAGCAACCAGTCAGGGTTTCGCGGCGTCCGGTGTCTGCGCTGAATAGACGAACTGCCGCACCTCAGCCTTTTCCTTTTCCACTTCTTCCAGGTGCTCCGCTCGGAGTTTCTGGTACACCGCAAATTCCTTTTGCGCATTGTCTTTCTGTCCCACGTGAACATAGTCCGTGCCGAGACGATAATGAGCATCCGCCAGATTTGGATCAAGCGCCAGCGCTCGCACATAATGCGGGATCGATTCCGCGTATTTGTGTTGATCGGCGTAGAGATTTCCGAGCTGAACGTGCGCTTCAGGAAGGGAGTCGTCCAAGGCAATTGATTTCTCAAGCAAGGACTGGACCGTCTGAAAATCAAGACTTGAATCTCCGGCGCGCTTGCCCTTCCATAAACTTATCGCGTAGTAGTACTGGGCCAGCGCATTGCCAGGCTGCAATTCCGCATAGCGGCGAAATCTCTCCACAACTTCGTCCGCCTGAAGAGGCGAGCTGTTGTAGGCCTTCGACAGAAAAAGATAAGAACGAGAATCGGAAGGGCTGAGGTCGATCGCCGCAATCAGCGCTTTGACTGCTTCGTCATACTTGCCGCGTGAATAGAGCGACAGGCCCAGTCCGATCAGGAGGCGAGGCGACTTAGGGTACCTCTCCGCTCCTTGCTGATAGATGGCGATGGCCGGGTCGTATGTCCGATGGAGAAGCATCTCGCTTCCCCAATCGAAAAGATTTTCCTCGCTGGGATCGAGGTGAGCGGCGATCTCAAAATCGTTTGCCGCAGCCACAAATTTGCCGTCCTTCTCATCAACATGCCCAAGAAGATTTTGCAATTCGCCAGTGTTCTTCTTCTTTACCAGATCCTGGATAACGGTGCGAGCTTCATCGAATCGTCCCAGCTGAAAGTCGGCCATGGCCAGATCGTACCCATTGTCGTAGGAGTTGGGATCGATCTTTTGGGCCTCTTCAAGGAGAGGGCGCGCATCCGCAACCTTTCCCGACTGAATGTAGAACTCGCCCAGATTGTGGTTGGCGTCATAGCTGTGCGGCTCGAGCGCAAGTGCCTTGCGGAACTGCTCACCCGCCAATGCGGCCTTCCCGGCGTGCAGCAGACTCGCGGCAAGATTGGTGCGTGCTTCCGCCGAATCCGGCTTTAGCTGGACTGCCGTTTTGAGGTGCTCTGCTGCCTTGTCATTTTGGGAGAGGGAGGCATAAACCAAGCCTAGAAGCTCGTGGATTTCATAGCTGCTCGGGGCGAAAGGTAATAACTTTTCCAGTTGACCGGCAGCTTCTTCGTTTCGTCCTGCTTCATACGCTGCAACCGCCTGCTGATATTCACGATCCAGTGTTTGCTTTTGTGTATCTTGGCCAGTCGCAAACGTGGCACACACCACGAGAACCAGAAACATCATGAATCGAAGCCGAGGCTTCTTGCTCACAGTCCTCCTCCATGATTCAAGCGTGAGCAGAGCGCTACGCAAAAACGAAAACCCCGGGAAGGCACCGAGCAGGCGGGCCTCCCCGGGGTTCATTCATCTTAGCCTAGTAGTACAACTTCAGCGCAAATTGAATCTGGCGCGGATCGTAGGGATTAAACCGCGTCGATCCGACCTCGCCGAAGTGCGGGTCGTTGAAGTTGCCCGAACCGCCGATCGCCACTACGCCATTGCCGCCGAAGTTGGGCGGGTTGAAGTTGGGATGGTTGAGGATGTTGAAGAGCTCAGCACGGAATTCCGTCGAGACCCGCTCGGTGATCGGGAACTTCTTGAAGATCGAGAAGTCGAAACGATGAATGCCGGGGCCTACCGTGTTGCCCGGTTTGGAACCCAGGGCGGCCGCGCCACTGAGCGGGATGCAGCCGGACGGAGAATCGGGTATGGGAGCAAGGTTGCCAGGAGTGCCGCCCAACTTGCAGGGCTGGTTGAAGGCCTTGGGATTGTTCAGCCAGAACGGCCGCGGCTTGCCGTCGATCATCTTCGTCTTGATGCCACGCTGCTGGCTCTGACCGGAAAGCAGTACAGTGCGACAGCCGGCTCCAGAAACGCTCCCGGTCGGACAGCCGAAATCCAGGGGCTGCCCGCCCTGGGCGGTCACGATCCAGTTGACCGCCCATCCGCCCAGAATGGCATTGGCGATTCCACCCTGGTTCAGATACCTCATGCCTTTCCCGACGGGCAATTGGTAACCGCCGCTGAAGTGGATCACGTTGCGGACGTCGAAGTTCGCCGGCCCCCAGTCGAACCTGGGCCCGAGTCCCGGAATGCCCAAAGCTCTAAATGGACCACTGTTGTTGCCGTTGCCTGAGGATCCGCCATTCAACAGGTCGCCGGAATCCGACATGGTCTTCGACCAGGTATAGGTGAGCAGGAAGGTCAGCCCGTTGGAGAACTGATCCTCCAGCTTGGTCTGCAGCGCGTGATACGTGCTGGCGCCCAGGGTTGCGGCATAGGAACCGCCTCCAAAATCAGGGAACGGCACACAACTGCCGTAGGGGTAGTTGGCGAATGCGCCGCAGCTCGTGGTGCTGATGCCGGCAGGCAGGAGTTGATTGACAAGGTGGTAGCCCACGTTCGTTTGCAGGTCTGAACCCTGGGTGAACACGTAAGCCGCCTGCGCGGCGAGGGATCGCGTGATCGAGTATTGGAACGTGAGATTGCTGCTGTAGGTGCGCGGAGTTTGGAAATCGAACTGCATTCCCTCCAGCCCGACCCCCAGCGCATTCACAGCGTCCGCCGTGAGCGGGATGCAGGAGAATCCCGATTCAAAATTCGCCGTTCCACGTCCGGTTGACGGATCTCCTCCGGCCGTAGCGCAGTTGGAAAACGGCGAGTTATAGCTGATCGGCGACACCTGTGAGGAAATGCTCGGGTCGCCCGGACTGACCTTGCCGTTAAAGTACGACAGGTTGTAGACGAAGGGATAGTTCTCGCCAATGTTGGGAGAATATCCCTGGTTCTCGAAGGAGTTGAAGAACAGGCCGAAACCGCCGCGCACGACCAGCTTGGGGTTGACCTGGTAGGCAAAGCCGATGCGCGGCGCCACGTTGTCATGTTGCGTCTGCACCAGTCCTTTGCCGTAGCGGTTGGTCTGCAGGAGGGTGATTCCGTCCTTGGCCAGCAGATCCGCGAACCCGTAACAGCCGATTCCGTTGCAGGTTCCTGCCGAAGCGGGAACCGTCGTTGTGCCGTCAGTTCCGGTGTACTGCGGATGCCCGGTAGACAACGTCTTGGCGGCGTTTCCGCTGGCCGGAAGAAGGTACGTCGGCCCACCGAGGTTTCGGCTTGGGAGCGCGTTGGGAACGAAGTTCGCCTGCCCGCCGCTGGTTTCGTTGATGGGACCGAAGTAATCCCACCGTACGCCCAGGTTGAGCGTGAGGCTGGGGGTCACCTTCCAGTCGTCCTGGAAGTAGGTCGCAAAATAGATTCTCTGGTCGTGGGTGGTGTTGATGTTGGATGCGAACACGCCATCGGAGCCGCCCGAATAGCCGAACCCGTTCGGATTGGGATTTCCATTGAGGGTTGCGGGGGCCGCCTGCGGCGGCAGCAACATCTGTGCAATCCCCCCGGTCGTAGTGGACGCGTTGGGAATATCCGTGAAGCCGCCGCCATAGTTGAACTGGCCATGCGACCAGGCCGGCTGCAAAGTGTTGAACTTCACGTTCTGGTACTCGATGCCCATCTTGAAACTGTGCTTGCCATAGATCCTGGTGAAGTCGTCGGAGACTTGGAGGGTCTGGCTGATTTCATCGGAGGGCAGGAAGGCGTTGCTGCCGAGCTGCAGCAGGTTGCCGATGCCGAATGCCGGGAGACCGCCGTTCTCTTTCCCCGCGGGAGGCTGGGGAATACCCTGGATGCCGTACTTCTCCGGAATTCCGGCCTGGTTGGCTTCCGGTCCGAAGCGCGTGGTGTGCAGGTGAGCAAATCCGCCGCGGACCTGGTTGACTACGTTGGGGCTGAAGACATGCGTATATCCGGCGACCATCTGGTGCGACCTGGCGGTCTGGAGGCCCTGATTGAAGGAGCCGCCATCCGCTACGCCGCCGAAGATGCCGGGGATAAAGATGGGATCGTCGGAAAAGCTGTAGCGGCCGAAGATCTGTTCCTTGTCGCTGGGATTCACGTCGCCGCGGATGTCGTACTGGTTGCGGTGCTCAAACAGCGCTGGGCTGGAAGCGAAGGTCTGCACGCCGGAGTTGGGCGCCGGGAACAGGTTCAGGATCGCGACCGCGTTCGGATCGATGCGGTTAGCGGGGAGTTGGTTGAGGCCGCAGCTAGCAGCGGAGAAACTCGTGGTGTTGGGTCCGCAGGTGCCGAACGGATCGCGAACGTAGGCGTCCTTGCCGCTGCTATTCACCAGGCCGGAGGCGGGGTCGGTGGCGCCGCCTGCAACAAAGCGCGTGGTCGCAGGGTCCAGAATCGTACCGCTGGGAACACTGCGTCCCAGAGCGTCCGTTCTTGATCCTGAATTGAAGGTGAGGATGTCGGACAGATCCGAGTATCCGCTGTCCCGCATCTTTGCGGTCGGCACGTTACCGCTTTCGGGCAAACCATGCACGCGGCGGAAACCTTCGTAGTCGCCAAAGATAAAGATCTTGTTCTTGATGATGGGGCCGCCGAAGGAGGCGCCGAACTGGTTCTGGCGGAGTTTGCCCTTTGGGCGGCCATTGTTGTTTTCAAAGTAGTCGGCGGCGTCGAGCTTGTCGTTGCGGAAGAACTCCCAGGCCGCGCCATGAATACTGTTGGTGCCGGACTTGATGGTGGCGTTCAACACCGCGCCGCCGGCGCGGCCCAATTCAGCACTGAAGTCGGCGGTCTGGACCTTGAACTCCTGGACCGCGTCAACCGGCGGCAGGATGACGAAGTTGGTGCCGTTCAGGAAGTCAACCGTATTGGAGTTATTGTCGATGCCGTCGATCAGGTAGTTGTTCTGCGAAGGGCGAAGCCCGTTGGCCGAGAATGCGCCGGAATTGGCGTTGCCGCGGGTATCGGCCTGGGGCGTTTGCATGCCCGCCCCGAGTTGCGCCAGGAAGGTGAAGTTGCGCCCGTTGAGCGGCAGGTTGTGGACTTCGGCTTCGCCAATCACCTGGCCAACCGACGCTTCTTCGGTCTGCAGCACGGGAGGCGCGGTATTCACTTCGACGGTTTCAGTGGCGGCGCCGAGCTTGAGAGTGATGTTCGCCTGGATCACCTGGGCGACCTGCACCTTGACGTTCTTCTGCGTCGTCTTGGAGAAGCCCTTGGCTGTGTTGGTGATCTCGTAGTTGCCGATTCTGACCGGGGAACACGTGTACCCGCCGCTGCTGCTGGATTTTGTTTCGAGGGTGAGGCCCTGGTCGGTGTTCACCAGCATCACTTGCGCGTCGGGCACAACCGCGCCGGTCGAATCCTGAACGGTCCCAGTGATTGCTCCTTCGTCCACCTGCGCAAATGCGTACCGGCCCGGGACGAGGAGTAAGCACAGACATGTGAGGGTTACGTACACTAACGCCCTCAAGAATCCTATTTCCTTGCGATCAAGGCCCATCCGAATATCCTCCGTTCTGTTCCGCTTGTTTTCCTTTGTGGCCCTCTTCGGGGAAACAACCCTAAATCTCTGACTTGTTTGTAAACGGTTACCAAAATGTGGGACGAAGCCTAGTACATTCGTGCAATATTTGTCAATCGAAAGGTGGAGACGATAATTCGCTCCCTGCTTCGAGCGTGATCAAAGAAACGAAACGGCCAGTAGGTAGACCTAATAAGTTAAACCAATTCAGTCACTTACGAGAATCAACGCATTGAGTCCTCTTCTGAAGCGGGTTCGTTGGCATGGGCAGCCAGATGGATTCGAACAACCCTGTCTTCGCAATGTCATGTGTCGCCGCCCACCGACATTTGTGACGGGCGGCACACTTGGCCAGTCGCACGAACTGAGAGCACGCTCGAACTCCCGATTGTTGATCCCGGTGCTATCATGCGGACATCTCGCCGGCTTATCGGAATTCGTTTGTAATGATCTCGCGACCACAAGAAAAAAACCGGTCGGTTTCTCGGCGGACGATCCTCAAGAGCATGGGCCTGGCGCCCCTGCTTCTCCGTCCAGCGCCCTTCTTCGGATCCCCCCTCTTTTCTGATCCTCCCGGGCCATTAGCCAGACAGGGGCCTCAGTTTCCGCTCTCCGACGTGCGATTGACGCCCCACTATCCTGCGAAATCTCCCCTGGCCGATGTCCTTCGCCTCGTTCCGCCCGGCTCCGACGAGTACATCACCGAGAGGTATGCGTTCGAGATAGAGGCGATCCTCAATCAATGGGGTCAAGCGCTTAAGACCTCCGTCAGAGATCACGCGTCGCTGGCAAAGTGCCTCGGCGAGGCAATTATGGCCTCCACGTTCGTTCCCGCAAGCGAATCCGCCGTGCGCTCCGGATACGGCTTCGATGTGGCAAAACGGCAATTCACGCACGATGTTGTTTCGGGACGCGAGCGTTCGCTTGAGAGTATTCAGGCCTGGCTGGCGCCTTTCTCGCAAATCGATGTGGCGGAGTTCGAAATCTACAGCATTGAAGAGATATCCGGCGCCCCGCCGTCCGTCCGTCTTCAGATCCGCTACGACATCGTCGGTGACCGAGCAGACAAGCGCCGCGAAGAACGGGTTGGATCATGGCGCACAGAGTGGTCGCACGACACATCGTCAAATTGGAAGATGCGGCGATGGGAGCCCGGCGAAGAAACCATCGCCATCGCCAACGGATCGGTGTTCATCGACGTCACCTCTCATGCTTTGGGCGCGGCGGAGTCATACCAGAAGCAGATGCTTCGCGGCGCAGATGATTGGCGCACGGTGCTTGATGGTGCAATCGGCGTCGATGTCTACGGCAACAACGGCGTTGCGGCAGGCGACTTTGATAACGACGGCTTTGACGATTTCTATGTCTGCCAGCCAGCCGGCCTTCCCAACCGCCTGTATCGCAATCGCGGCGATGGCACATTTGAAGATGTAACCGAAAAAGCGGGCGTAGGAGTTCTCGACACTACCGCTTGTGCATTGTTTGCTGACTTCGACAACAGGGGCCGGCAGGACCTGCTGGTTGTTTGCGGTACAGGGCCTTTGCTATTTCTCAATCAAGGTGATGGAACATTTTCCCTCAAGCATGACGCATTCAAATTCGCGGGCCCACCGCAGGGAACGTTCACCCATGCGGCGGTAGCGGATTACGATCGGGACGGCCGGCTCGATATCTACTTCTGCATGTACATGTACTATCTTGGCCTCGACCAGTATCACTACCCGATCCCCTACTATGACGCGCGCAATGGTCCCCCAAATTGCCTTTTCCACAACGAGGGGAATGGAACGTTTGTTGAGACGACAGAAGCGGCTGGGCTGAACGCGGACAATGACCGCTACAGCTTCTCCTGCGCCTGGGGCGATTCCAATTCAAACGGCTTGCCCGATCTCTTTGTGGCCAACGACTTCGGCAGTTCGCAGCTGTATCGCAACAACGGGAATGGCACATTTTCCGTTGCTTCAAAACAGGCGCACGTCGAGAGCGTCGGCGCGGGCATGAGTTGCTGCTGGTCCGATTTCGATAACGATGGACATCAGGACATCTATATCCCCAGTATGTGGGAGGCAGCCGGGCAGAGAGTCGCGCAGCAAAAGCAATTTCACGAACAGGCCCCGCAAGACATTCGCGAACTCTATCAACGGCACGCGCGCGGTAATGCGCTTTACAAGAATCACGGCGACGGTACGTTTGAAAATGTCGGCCGCCAAGCTGCAGTTGAGATGGGCCGCTGGTCATGGTCGTCAGACTTCTGGGACTTCGATCATGATGGTTATGTTGATCTCTACGTCGCCAATGGCTATGTCTCCGGCCCCCAGCGCGATGACCTCGCAAGCTTTTTCTGGCGGCAGGTGATTGCGAAATCTTCTGAGGACGCGACGCCATCGCTGGGGTATGAACGCGGTTGGAACGCGATCAACGAGTTGATCCGCTCAGACAATACCTGGCACGGGTTCGCGAGAAACGTGATGTTCCTCAATAATCACGACGGCACATTCTCTGAGGTTTCCGGCGCCGCTGAGATGGACTGCATTGAAGACAGCCGGTCCTTTGCTCTCGCTGACATCGATCAGGACGGCCGGCTCGAGGTCATTCTCAAGAACAGGAACGCGCCGCAGGTCCGGATTCTTCACAACGTGATGAAGGGCATCGGCCATTCCATCTCATTTCGATTGCGCGGACACAAAAGCAATCGCGATGCTATTGGAGCCGCGGTTACGCTCGAGGCTGACGGCCTTCGCCAAACGAAGTACCTGCAGGCAGGCTCAGGCTTTTTGTCCCAGCACTCCAAGGAGTTGTTCTTTGGCGTTGGAAAAGCAGAGCAGAACATTCGCGCTACGATCCGGTGGCCCAGCGGGCTCACTCAAAGTTTTGAAAATCTGCCGGTGAACCATCGAATCCAGATTGAAGAGAGCGCCAGTGCGTTCGCGGCCAAGCCATTCGCGACAACAGCTCCCGCTTACGCCAACGAGGGCCAACGACCTGACCTGAAGCCCCTGGCCCAGCAGGTGGAGACCTGGCTGATTGAGCCGCTCAAGGCGCCGGAATTTTCCCTGCCTGACTTGGCCGGCAGAGCGCAGGACCTGAAGTCTCTTCGCGGACAGTTCGTGCTGCTCAACTTCTGGTCGACTGCCGCGCCCTCTTCTCTCGAGGTGTTGAAACAGCTCCATCGGCAAAGAACCATGCTCGCCGCAACCAGGATCGCAGTTCTCGCCGTGAACGTCGACAACGGCAACGAAGTGGAGAAGGCTCGGTCATTCGTAACTCAGGAGCGGCTCGCGATTCAAACGTTGTTTGCCACCGAAGAGATCGCCGGGATCTACAACCTCATCTATCGCCACCTGTTCGACCGTCGCAGAGACCTGGCGCTTCCCACTTCGTTCCTTCTCGATCGCGAAGGCATGATCGTCAAGGTCTATCAGGGTCCCTTCGATGCAAATGGGATGCGAAGCGATGTAGCCTCCGTTCCCGTTACAGCAGCTGACCGCATGTTGAAAGCGTTGCCTTTCCGCGGAATGCTTGTGCAGGACGCATTCTTGCGCAACGACTTCACCTACGGCGTAGCGATGTTCCAGCATGGCTATCTCAACCAGGCAGCCGAGTCCTTTCAGCAGGTAATCGCCACCAAGCCGGGGAGCGCCGATGCCTACTACAATCTGGGCACTCTCAATCTGCGCAAGAATGACTTTGAGCAGGCACGACAATATCTCCAGCAGGCGATCAAGCTCCAGCCAGACTATCCTGAGGCTTGGAACAATCTCGGAATGATCGCGGCGCAGCAAGGCCATCCAGACGAAGCCATCCAGAGCTTCCAGCAATCACTCGAGCAGAGGCCGCGCTATGCTGTTGCGCTGCTTAATCTCGGCAACGTATATCGACACCAGAGAACCTATGACAAGGCCCAGCAGTGTTTGAGCCGCGCTCTTGATCTGCAACCGGACGATCCTGAGATTCTCTACAGCCTCGGCATGCTCTATGCCCAGCAAAACCAGATGCAGCGCGCGTCAGACTTCCTGGAACGGGCGCTCTCATTGCGGCCGGACTATGCCGAAGCGATGAACAACCTCGGCGTTCTCTTCGTCCGCGGTCAGGATTACGCAAAAGCCGAAGAGCAATTCAAGTCGGGAATCCGTGTCGCGCCCAACTTCGATCAGTCCTATCTCAACCTCGCTCGTCTCTACGCAATGAGAAATGAAAAGGAAAGAGCCAAAGGCATATTGCTCGATCTGTTGCGCGTGCAGCCCCAGAACGCAGGCGCAAAGCAAGCCCTGGAACTGCTACAATGAGCGACTCAATCGGCACTTCAAACTGCGGCGGTAAGAGGGGCCGTCTCCCCTCTGTGCGAAACATGAATGGAGCCTTTGTGGCATGGTCAAAATATTCCGGCGCTCTCGCCTTGCAAGCCATTCTCTTGTACGGCTTGACGTGCACTGCCCAGAAGCCAGCTTCAAAAGCTTCTCAGGACTTCCAGCAAGTTGAAGCTCTTATCCAGCAAAACCGCCTGCATGAGGCAAAGACTAAAGCTCTAGAGGAACTTCAGCATCACCCCGCGAGCGTTGAAGGCTACAACCTGCTCGGCATTATCGAAACCGATCAGCAGGACTATGTCGCTGCGATCGCGTCTTTCAGAAAAGCGCTACAACTCAATCCAAACTCGACCAAGACTCACAACAATCTCGGCAATGTCTATGTAGCTCAAAAGCAGCTTGACCTGGCCGAAAGTGAATTCCGTACAACGGTGCGGCTCGATCCCGGAAACAACGAGGGCAATTACAATCTCGGCGTTCTTCTTATGATCAAGGGCTCTCCGGCTCAGGCTATTCCGCGCCTCGAGCGTGTTCATCCCATGAGTGCTGCAGCCGGGATGAACCTGGTCCGCGCTTATCTGCAAACTAAGAGGACAGCCGATGCGTTGCGGCTGGCAACCAAACTCTCCGCGCAGAATAATGACGATGTGAAGGTGCACTTTTCACTTGGCATTTTGCTGGCATCGGAAAAGCAGTTCAAGGCTGCTCAACTTGAACTGGAAAAAGCCGACGCGCTGCAGCCCGAGACGTTTGAGATTCTGTATAACCTCGGGCAAGACCTTCTTCGCGTGCAGAACTATTCCAAGGCTGAGGTGACATTGAGACGTGCGCTCAAGCTCAATTCTGATTCAGCCGATACCTTATACCTGCTTGCGCAGGTCTATACCAATCAGTCGCGTCCGCTCGACGCGCTCGATCTGTTGCTGCGCGCGCGTAAGATCGCGCCCGAGAACACCGACGTTATCTTCCTCATGGCCCAGGTAAGCATGTCGCAGAGTTACTACGAAGATGCAATACCGCTGCTGGAATCAGGGCTGAAGATTGCGCCGCGCCGCGCAGACCTTCTCGCCTCTCTCGGTGAGAGTTACTTTATGGCGGGAAAAGTTGACAAGGCCATCGAAGAATTCAAGAAGCTGCTCGAGGTCGAAGGCTCAGCGCGCTCTTACGCTTTCCTCGGGCTCTCTTATCGGAATATAGGGCGATTCGATGAGGCAAAAGAGTACTTCCGCAAGGGCCTGAAGCTCGATCCTCACAATAGCTCGTGCCTGTTCAATCTCGGTTTCATTGCCGAGCGGCAGGGCGATGCCTCCACTGCCGAAGCTATGTTTCAAGAGACACTTCATTCAAACTCAGAGTTTCCCGATGCCCTGTTGGAACTGGCGAATCTACGAATGGCGGCCAGAAAGATGCCTGAGGCCGAGGACTATCTTCGCAGATACGTTAAAGTCAGTCCTGATCCCGCAACAGGCTATTACAAGCTTGCGATGGTTGAGAGAAGCTTGCATGAGACGGCTGCTGCGGACCGTGATTTGACCGTCTTTAAGTCGCTCTCCAAGAATGCTTCGGGGGGGCCTTATCCGTATCAGCATCTCTTTGACTACCTCGACAACCGCTCACAGCTTGCTCCCGGAGCACGCACCCAACTGGATTTGGATGAACTAAACGAGCAGGTGAAGAAGCATCCCGATCAGCCTCAGAACTTATATCTGCTCGCCGAAGCATACCTTAAATCGGCAAAGCTGGAGGAGGCCCGGGCTACCATCGCACAACTCGACAAGATCAGTGCGGGTGACTATCGAACGCTCAGCGGAACCGGCGTCTTGCTGGCTCGTTATCACTTATATGATGACGCCGTTCAACACTTTCAGGCGGCACTGCAAGCCAATCCAGGCTCGGATGAAGTGAAGTTTGACCTCGCCAATGCCTATTTTCGCAAACGGCTTTATCCCCAGGCGCAAAGCACGATCATCGAAATTTCGCCGGAAGGCCAGAAGGACGACGCATACCTGTCTTTGCTCGGAGATATCTATGCGCACCTGGGAGATGCTACCCGCGCCGCTGAAATCTTCAACAGCGCCATTAACAGAAATCCGGACAACGACCAGAACTATCTATCGCTCGCATTGCTCGAGTTACGCGCGAATGATATCGCCGCGGCCAAACAAACGCTCTCGAAGGGGCAGGCGCGCATTCCGGGATCCGGAAAGCTGTTTTGGGGTATGGGGCTGACGTCGGCACTCGAAGGAAAGAACGCACAGGCTGCGCAGCAGTTTGAGCGCGCGGTAGATCTGCTTCCAGAGTGGTCGGGGGGCTATTCGACGCTCGGCGTCTTCTATTTCGAAGTCGGCGAAGTGGAGAAAGCAAAAGAGGTGTTTGATCGCTTCAAAAACAGCAGCGCAAACGCCAGCCTTGACGTGAGTCGCATTGAGCAAACCCTCAATCAAGCCCCCGTTTCCACTCCTGCGGGAGATGAGCCCATGACCGCGGCCGACAAGACCCAGCTACTTCAGATGGCGCTTACTCTGGCGGATAGAACACTATGAGGAGTCGTGCATTCTATCGCTGCGCCGGCATGATGATGGCGATCATAGCGTCGCCTCTCTCGCCTGACTCCGGTGCTCAACAAGCGCCCAAGGCGCAAGCTGCTCCCGCGTCGGTTCGTTACACAGACATTCGCAAAGCGGCTGGGATCACTTTCGTTCAGGACTCCACCGGGTCCGAAGAGAAATACTACCTTGAGACGATGGGCACAGGCGTTGCCTGGCTTGACTATGACCAGGATGGGTTGATGGATCTGTACTTTGTACAGACGGGCGCCACCGATGCTTACAAGCCCGCGACGCCGCTGAAGTCAGCACTCTATCGCAACAATGGCGACGGCACGTTTACCGATGTTACCGAGAAGGCCAAGGTTGGCGGAGAAGGGCATTACGGACAAGGCGTAGCTGTGGGAGACTTCGATAACGATGGCTTGCCCGACCTCTACGTAACCGGCTACGGCAGCGCGATTTTGTATCGCAACAACGGCGACGGCACCTTCACAGATGTGACCGCCAAAGCCAAAGTCGCCGATCAGGGAGAATGGTCAACCAGCGCAGGTTGGTTTGACTATGACAAAGACGGATGGCTCGACCTCGTGGTCACCAACTATCTTGAGTGGACCCCAAAAGACAATACATGGTGTGGTGAGCGCAAGCCGGGATACCGTTCTTACTGCGCTCCCGGCAACTACAAAGGACAAAAGACGGCGCTCTTCCACAACAATCATGATGGAACGTTTACCGATGTAAGCGAGAAGTCAGGTGTCGGTTTGCCCGAGTCGAAAGGGATGGGTTTGGTCCTCGCGGACTTCAACAACGACGGATGGCCTGACATCGCGATCGCCAATGACACCTGGCCCAACTTTCTGTTTCAGAATAATCATGATGGAACCTTTAGCGACGTCTCGCTGATTTCAGGACTAGCTGCAAGCGAGGACGGACGCTACGAAGCAGGCATGGGCATTGACGCTGCTGATGTCGACGGCGATGGCTTGCTCGACGTCTACATCACTCATCTTGATTTTGAGCTGAATCGCCTCTACCACGACAACGGCGACAGCACTTTTACCGATGCCACTTACAGCTCTGGCATCGGTAACAAGGCGATGTTGCTAAGTGGAGTGGCGGCCAAGTTTATCGATTACGACAATGACGGCTGGCCCGACATTGTGCAGGCCAATGGCGCCATGGTTGACAACGTCAATCTCTATCACAGCCTGGTTACCTACAAGGAGCCGCTGCTGATGTTTCACAACACTGGCAATGGCCATTTCGAAAAGGTATCCGATGCGCTCGGTGCCGACTTCAATCGGCCGGTCGCGGGGCGCGGTCTTGCGACTGCTGATCTTTTCAATGACGGCAAGATGGGTATCGTTGTTAACTGCCGCGGCGAGTCACCGGAACTCCTGCGTAATGACGGCGACAATCAGAATCATTGGCTCGAGGTATTCCTCCTGGGCACAAAATCAAATCGTGACGGTATCGGTTCGGTGCTGAAGCTTACCGCGGGAGATCTTGTTCGCGTCGACCAGGCAAAGGGCGGAACAAGCTACATGTCGGCGAGTGATCCTCGCATTCATTTCGGATTGGGCAAGCGATCCAAAATCGACTCGCTTGTCATCACCTGGCCGAGCGGCCAGGTCGATAAGCTGACGAGTGTTCCGGCAGACGCCGTCATTACCGTGAAAGAAGGGGTAGGTATTGTGCCGCATCCGTTTCCAAAAGTGCGCAGCAAATAGCGTGGCGACAGTAATCATGCATGTATTGCCGAAGTCATCTATGCACCGTCTATGAATCATTGCTCGTGTTCCATTTCTAATGGGGATTTATGAACATTCCGCGCCGTCGATTTCTTGGGTCATCGCTGTTCGTAGTGGGCAGCGCTCTGCTCGACACACTTACCACACCCCTATGGAAATGGGGTAATCGGTCAGTGGTGAGAGCGGCCGTATCGACTCCCGCTTCTTCTCCGGTTCAGTTTATCGATGTGGCCGAGCGTGCAGGACTCAATGCGCCGAATGTCTGGGGCGGCATCGATCACAAGCGCGTCATCATTGAGACCAAAGGCAGCG
>WNGR01001125.1_pt1 | contig 30042 bp, 22 predicted proteins | sample 5407581 | NCBI WGS metagenome assembly WNGR01 (sample SAMN13153383, study PRJNA577476) | soil metagenome | isolation source: 80 cm soil or saprolite under Garry oak tree replicate 2 | place: USA:California | collected 2016-06-15
TTTTCTTTTGGTGGTTTTTGAGTCACAATGATTTCGTCATTTCGCAGCAGATGTCGCGGCATTTACGGAACCACAGGTGAGTCATGCGCTCAGGCAAAAAGCCGAAGAAAGATTCCGGGATGGTCAGTGTCCTGCTTGGGCGGCACGTGCGCGCCGAACTCGATCGCGAACAGGCGCTGCTGAGCGTGTCCTGCCGCGCGTCAGGCATGACGGTCAGGATGCTGATCGACGCCGACGTCGAAGCCGGCTACGTGATCAGCGATGGCACGCTGGGCATAGGAGCCTGGATGGGCCTGGAAGTCGCCTGTTCACCGGAGGAGGCGGAAGAACTCGCTGCCGCGATCGGACCGCACGCGCTGTCGTCGTTCCGTTTCATTGAATGAGCATCGCCATGACAAAAACCGACGTACAAGGGTGATGGGCAAGACCGGGCAGGCGGCCCGGTGCCGCGCGGGTCGCGTTGCCGCGGACGGGTGGATAGCGTCAAGCAGGAAGTCCGGTTTACCGACAAACATCTTGGCCGGTCGGCCGAGGTGATTGCCGGCGGTTAGTTGGCCATGGTTGTCGCTGCTCCGTCGTGGTTGTCGTTGTGTGATTGACGCCGGCGTTCATTCTGTTTGTCGCTGGCTTTGCGGCGTCGGTAACTTTCAACATTCAGCTCGAAGATCGTCGAGTGATGGACGAGCCGGTCGATGGCTGCGACCGTCATGCCGGGGTCCGGGAAGACGTTATTCCAGCCGGAGAACGGCTGGTTGGCCGTTATTAAAAGACTTTTGCGCTCATACCTCTCTGCGATCAACTCGAACAGAACGCTGGTTTCAGCCTGGTCCTTCCTGACATACGACAGGTCATCCAGGATGATCAGATCGAAACGGTCGAGTTTGGCCAGCGCCGACGGCAACTGCAGACTGTTTCGCGCAGCCTGAAGCTTCTGCACCAGTTCGCTGGTACGCGTGCACAGGACCCGGTAGCCTGCATCAATCAGCGCATGCCCAATCGCTGATCCTAAGTGACTTTTCCCGCCACCAGGCGGCCCAAACAGGAGGATCGTGGCGCCTTTCTCGAGCCACGCGTCGCCGGTGGCCAGCGCCATCACGTGGGCCTTTGAGACCATCGGGACAACGCCGAAGTCGAAGGTTGCGAGCGTCTTGGTCGGGTCCAGTTGTGATTCGGCCCGATGACGTTCCAGCCTGCGCTTTGCCCGTTCGGCCAGTTCATGCTCGAGCAACACGCCGAGCAGTTGCGAAGCCTGCCAGCCTTCCTTGTCAGAGCGTTGCGCGAAGTCCGACCATAGCCTGCCAATCGTTGGCAGACGCAGTTCGTTGAGCATCAACCCCATGCTGCCGGCGTCGTAAGCGGGTGCATTCATGCCAGCACCTCTTCATCGAGCAGCATGTCGTAAAGCGAAGCGTCCGGCATCTCGACCACCACCACCGGACACTCAGCCTCGCGCGGCGCGAATTCGTCGAACAGTTTCCCCAGATCGGGGAGCTCACCGAGGTCGAGCAACGTATCGAGCCGTGCGGCCAGTTGAGCCTCCACGCCGTGGTTCCCGGCCAGATCGAGCAGGCCCACCATGGTCTTGCAGGCGTTGCGCGGCGTCATATCCCGGTCCAGTCGCTCCCACGTCCGCCGGTAAGCCTCACGAGGAAACAGATCGTCGCGGAACGCGAGGCCTCTGAAGGCCTGGGGCTTACGTTTGAGCGAGTCGATGAAGTGGCGGTAGTCAATTGCCCGACCGCGTCCCTTGCTTGTGCTGGTGGTTCTCGCGGTGCTGTGCACGAGCGCGCCGGACAGATAGCAATCGAGCCGGTCGCTGTAGACCCGCACCTTCAGACGATGGCTGATCAGTCGCGACGGCGCGCTGTACAGGACGCCACGCACGGTGAAGGTACCGCAGCGGGTCACGCGCGCTTCTTCTTCGGCGAAGTCGGTGGTGCGGTGCTCAGGCAGGTCCAGCAGGTACTCGCGCTCGACCTGGAACGCCGCGGCATTGCGCCGGTTTCGACGCATCACGACGCTACGCACAAACTCGTCGTAGGCCGCCCGGTCGTCGAAGTCGCGATGGCCTCGTAATTCCAGAGCCTGATCGATCTGGTCCTTCAGGTAGCGATGCGAGGATTCAACGCTGCCGTTCTCGTGGCCCAGACCCCGGTTGTTGCGTGTGCCTTCCATCCCGTAATGGTCGAGCAACGCCGCGTAGCGGGCCGTGAAGTCTTCCTCTTCCTGCCGATTCCTGAATGCCGCCGACAGACTGTCGGAGCGGTGTTCGCGCGGGCAGCCACCCGCCTGCCACAGTGCGTTCTGCAATCCCGTCGCGAGGGCCTGGAAGCTCTCCCCGCCATCGACCACGCTGGCGTACTCCCAGCGCGAGAACGCCAGCACGAAGTGATACAGCAGATGGGCGAAGGCGACGCCGCCGATCGTCACACCGAGCTTCTCCATGTGAGTAAAGTCCGACAGACCTCGTACGCCGGGCTGATACGTTTGAGGGAAGAACACTTCCTTGCTCGGGCCTTCGAGTGCGCGCCACTGGCTAACATGCCGCTCCAGCGTGCGCCGCATGCTGTCAGGAAACCGCTCCGGATGGTCTTCCTGCAATTTGCGCAGCAGGGTGATCACTCTCAGCTTTGGCACACTGCGCAGCAGCGGGACGACTTCGCTCTCCCAGACGTCGGCGAACGGATCAGGGCGTGAGCGCCAGTAGCGTCGAGGTTGCTGTGATGGCAGCCCAGCATCGTGTTCGACGCGCCGTGCCGTGCGCTCGCTCATGCCGGACCTGGCAGCAGCGAGTTTCTGGGGATGGTGTTTGCGATTGCTCATGTAGAGGCGGACCTGTTGTTCGGTAATGCGGGTTCCAGACATGGGGCTGACCGCTTCTTCTTTTAGATTCAGTCAGCCCATCCTAGCCTCCGCCGAACCGGCGCCGCCGGTAGCTCGTCGTCTCCGGCGGCTACGCCGCCTGCGACTCCTCACTACCGGCCAGGATGATCGCCGCTACACCGGACAAGTTCATTGTCGCCGTCCACTTGGTACGAGTGACGCTGACGGGGCAAAACACTTCGCGCCGGTCGACGGTTGCCGTGCTCAAGGCAGCGTAGCGTAGTTGAATATCTCAGAAGGCGGAAGACGATGTCCTCCTGGTGGACTACGCAAATTGTAAAGTTGGTCTCACTTCGATTGTCAGGGATCTACGTCACCGCTGTCGAATGGCCGACGCCGGGCGTTGTTATCGGTTGAGCGCGCGGGCTGCGCTAGGTAACAGTCGACTGATGCTTGGGGCATGGACATTGAAGAATAATGTTTATACGTTGTTGACACGTCTGGAGTCGAAGTATAGAATTTGTTTTGTATCAACGTTGTATAAACGTTGGATGGGAGATGCACGTCAGTGCAATCTCGTGTTGAACGCAATGGAGTGCGATGGATATGACTATTCAAACCCTGAAGCGGTGGGGGAATAGTCTTGCGGTTCGAATTCCGGCGAGCGTCGCCAGTGAGGTGGCGTTCTCTGAGGGACAAGAAGTCGATGTTCAGGTGCAGGACGGGCAGGTATTGGTACGTCCGCACACTGCGATCCGGCGCTTTTCTCGCGAGCGGTATTTGCAGCAGCTTCGCGAGGGAAAGCTGGAACCGCAGGAGAAGGTCGACTTTGGCGAACCGCAAGGCTCGGAAATCGGTGGCATCGATGACCCAACGCGATTCGACAAATGGTAAACAAACATGCAAAACGGCGTACCGGAAGCAGGCGACATTATCCGGCTCTACATTGGGCCCAGTAAGGGCAACGAACAGGACGGGTATCGAGCAGTGCTGGTGCTCAGTCCTTTTGATATCAACGAACTGACGGGCCGCGTTCAGGCGCTGCCTATCACCTCGACGGTGAGAGGGTGGGAGACGGAAATTCTCCTCTCCAGTCTTGCTCGGCCAGGCGTTGCGCTTGCAGATCAAATCACGACTCTTTCCTTCATAGCCCGAGAGTTCCAATCGAGAGGCGAACGAGCGACAGATGAGGAGCTGGAAGTCGCCAAGTACGCGGTGAAAATGCTCTTGGATTTGTAATTCGGAGAGCGCTCGAAAGCCGCCCGTTTCGGTTAAGTTAGCCGTTCCAAGGCGGTCTACGCTCCTTACCCAAGGGGGCGGTCCACGTAGCCTTCTCAGTGCTGCACCGCGAAGTCGGAATTTACGGCCCTTAGAAAGTTACTTCGGCCCCAGAAAGCAAAAAGCCCGCATGGCGGGCTCTTTTTTGTTGCTACAGAAAAGCGGCGTTGAGCGACGGCTTTCCGGCGCTACGTTCGACCAACCGTTCATGGCGGATTATCGTCGCGTAAGCGCGCGAGCCGGGACTGCATAGTAGTTGCATGACGCTCGAGGGAGTTTGGTGTGCTACAGATTTGCTACAGCAATGGTCGCAATCCATATCTGACAGACCTTGTGCCTGTCATTCCACCCCCTGAACTACAGGGAGAAGGACCAAACCGGAATGATCGCTGCAATCCCGCTGCCGGACAAGGTCCGCGGGGATCGGGCGAGTCCAAATTCGCCGGCGAGCGCAGAGTATATCAAACACACCCAGGCGCGAGGAGGAGGGCTGAAAAGGACGCCGCCCCTCCCACAAATCAAACGGCCCAGCGATCATCCACCCGCTGGGCCGTGCAAACCACGCCGACGCGCTATACGACACAGCGCGGTCGGCTCAACCAACCCGGCTCAGAACTCCACCACCGCGAACTCCGCCTTGCCCACGTCGCATAGCGGGCAGCGCCAGTCGTCCGGAATCGCGGCGAAGCGCGTGCCCGGCGCGATGCCTTCTTCGGGCAGGCCCTCTTCCTCGTTATAGATCCAGCCGCAAATCAGGCAGACCCAGCTCTTGTATTCAGTCACTTCAATTACTTCGCTCACGACGTACTCTTCTTTGGTTCAATGCAATGATCCGCCCAGTCTGCCCCTTTTTTGGGCACGGCGGCGACCCGCAATATTACCGGAATTCGTCAACTGAGCCGTTTATTTACCCATGCGGCATGGCCGCAATGCCCCCGAGAAAACTCCGGACCTACTGGAAGGACCTCGTCACACACACCGTGTATGCTTTGATTCGCAGCCGAGCTTTTGGACAGGCGCGTTGGGCGCCCGGCATGCATTGCGACGATCGGCCCCGCGCGACTGGCCGGGCAATCGTCGCCTGCATGGCCGGCGCATGATCTCGTTTGGCAAAAAGGAGAAAAACGATGTTGAAAAACAAATGGTTGGCCGGTGCCGCGTTGGCCGGGTTGCTCGCCGTATCGGGCGTGGCGCAGGCCGAGGGCGTGTCTTTTGTCCAGCCGGCGGACGGCGCGAGCGTCACCAATCCCGTGCACGTGGTGTTTGGCGTCGACGGCATGAAGATCGCGCCGGCCGGCACGATGACGGAAGGCACGGGCCATCATCATCTGCTGATCGACGGCAAGCCGCTGCCCAAGGGCGAGGTCATTCCCGCCAACGACAAGTCACTGCACTTCGGCAAGGGTCAGACCGAGACCGATGTAACGCTGCCGCCGGGCGACCACACGCTGACGCTGCAATTCGGCGACGGCGCGCATCGTTCGTACGGTCCCGGCATGAGCAAGACCATCACGGTGCACGTGAAGTAAGTTGACGCGGGACACGGCCGGGCGCGCGAGCAGGCGCCGTCCGGCCGCGCGCTCCCGTTTGCATCATCGGCCCGCATCCAGTTTGCACCCGGCTTGTATCCGCTTTGCAAGCCGGCCGTTCGGCCTATCTCTTCCGGCATGCAGGCACCCGAGCGTGCGCCCGGTACAATGAGCAGTTCCGACTCATCGCTGCCTTCTCCAATTCTCCATGTCGCTTTACACCATTACCGGGGCCCAACTGGCTTTCGGTCACGTCGCGTTGCTCGATCACGCGGATTTCTCTCTCGAAGCCGGTGAGCGGGTCGGGCTGATCGGCCGCAACGGCGCGGGCAAGTCGTCGCTGCTGAAAATCGTCGCCGATCTGATGAAGGCCGACGACGGTCTCGTCACGCGCCAGCAAAATCTGACCACGGTCTACGTCCCGCAGGAGCCCGAGTTCGATACGGACGACACGGTGTTCGAAGCGGTCGCCGGCGGCCTCACCCACGCCCGCGCGCTGCTCGATGAATACGACGCGGTCGCCAATCAGCTCGCCGACGAGCCGGAAGGCCCGCAACACGACGCGCTGATGGCGCGCATGAACACGCTGCAATCGTCGCTGGATACGGCGGAGGCCTGGAACTGGAGCACGCGCGTGGCCACCACGCTGCAGCAGATCGGTCTGAACGGCGAGGCGCGGGTGGGTGCGCTCTCGGGCGGCATGCAAAAACGCGTCGCGTTGGCGCGCGCGCTCGTCGTGCAGCCGGACGTGCTGCTGCTCGACGAGCCGACCAACCACCTCGACTTCGACGGCATCCGCTGGCTCGAGGATCTGCTGGTCTCGCAGCGTGCAGGCCTGCTCTTCATTACCCACGACCGCGCGTTTCTCGACCGTGTCGCCACGCGTATCGTCGAACTGGATCGCGGGCGTCTGTTGTCGTATCCGGGCAATTTCTCGGCGTACCAGACGCGCAAGGCGCAGCAGCTGGAAATCGAGCGCGTCGAAAACGACAAGGCCGACAAGCTGCTCGCGCAGGAAGAAGTGTGGATTCGCAAGGGCGTCGAAGCGCGCCGCACGCGCAGCGTCGGCCGGATCGCGCGGCTCGTGCAGATGCGTAACGAACGCGCCGAGCGCCGCAACGTGCAGGGCAACGTCAAGCTCGACGTGGGCCAGGGCGAGAAGTCCGGCAAGATCGTCGCCGAACTGACGGACGTGACCAAGCGCTACGGTTCGCGCACGGTGATCGACAACTTCACGGCCACCGTGATGCGCGGCGACAAGATCGGCTTTGTCGGTCCGAACGGCGCGGGCAAGACCACGCTGCTCAAGATGATCCTCGGCGAATTACCGCCGGACGAAGGCGCGGTGCGCGTCGGCACCAATCTGCAGGTCGCGTATTTCGACCAGATGCGCGCGCAACTGGATCTGGACAAAAACCTCGCCGACACGATCAGCCCCGGTAGCGAGTGGGTCGAAGTGAACGGCCAGAAGAAGCACGTCATGAGCTACCTCGGCGACTTCCTGTTCGCGCCGGAGCGCGCGCGTTCGCCGGTCAAGTCGCTCTCGGGCGGCGAGCGCAACCGTCTGCTGCTCGCGCGTCTGTTCGCGCGGCCGGCCAACGTGCTGGTGCTCGACGAACCGACCAACGACCTCGACATTCCCACGCTCGAACTGCTCGAGGAACTGCTCACCGAATACGACGGCACGGTGCTGCTGGTCAGCCACGACCGCGCGTTTCTGGATAACGTCGCGACTTCGGTGATCGCGTCGGAAGGCGGCGGCAAGTGGCGCGAATATGTCGGCGGCTTTACGGATTGGCAGATTCAGCGCGACCGCTCGCAGCAACTGGCGGCGCAGGAAACGCGGAAAGAAGCCGCCAGGGAGACGCCGAAAGACAGCGCGGCGGGCCGCAATACGCAGCGCGCCGCCAAGCTGTCGTTCAAGGATCAGCGCGAACTCGATGCGTTGCCGGAGAAAATCGCCGCGCTCGAAGCGGAGCAGAAAGCCATCGGCGCGCAGCTCGAAGACGGTTCGGTCTTCGCGAGAGACCCGCAGGAGGGTACCCGTCTGACCGAACGGTATGCCGCGATCGACGAGGAACTGCTGATCGCGCTGGAACGCTGGGACGAGCTGGAAAAGAAGCGCAAGTGACGCGAGGGGCAGCATCGCCCCTTATCCAAACGGCTAATCCCACGCATCGTGAATTGCCGCCTGTTTCGAAATCAGTAAAATACCCCGCGAACAGGCTTCCCCGGCGTTCGCACCGGCGTTGACGTTGCCCGGCTGCAGAGCCGGCCACGCGCCGCCGTCGAGCGCGCCAACCGGAAGCCACGCGACAAAACAGCTTGCCCGCACCGCGGGCATCCCACCTAACCCCGTTGTTTCGTTTCGCTTTTTTTGAAAACTCAACGCATTGTCCACGGACCTGTCCGCAGGAGCTGTGGACAACGATGAACCGACGCACCCGAGCAACCATGTCTACGAAAAAGCCAAACGCCGCGTATAGCGAAGCGTCGATCAAGGTGTTGAAGGGTCTCGAGCCGGTCAAGCAACGGCCCGGCATGTACACCCGCACCGAGAATCCGCTGCACATCATTCAGGAAGTCATCGACAACGCGTCGGATGAAGCCCTAGGCGGCTACGGCCGGCAAATCACGGTCACGCTGCACGCGGACCATTCGGTCTCGGTCGAAGACGACGGCCGCGGCATTCCGTTCGGCCTGCATCCGGAAGAAGGCGTGCCGGTCGTCGAGATCGTGTTTACCCGCCTGCACGCGGGCGGCAAGTTCGATAAAGCCGCCGGCGGCGCGTACACATTTTCTGGCGGCCTGCACGGCGTCGGCGTGTCGGTCACCAACGCGCTGTCCACGCGCCTCGACGTCACCGTGTGGCGCGACGGCAAGGTCGCCGATCTGAGTTTCGCCAATGGCGACGTCGCCAAGGAACTCACGGTGCGGCCCGTCGCGAAGGGCGAGAAGAAGTCCGGCACGCGTGTCACCGCGTGGGCCAATCCGAAATACTTCGATTCGCCGAACCTGCCGCTCGGCGAACTGCAACGCCTGCTGCGCTCGAAAGCGGTGCTGCTGCCGGGCGTCGAAGTCACGCTGATCAACGAGAAAACCGGCGAACAGCAGACGTGGAAATACGAAGACGGTCTGCGCGGCTATCTGCTCGAAGGCATGAACGGCAGCGATCTGCTGATTCCGCTGTTCGAGGGCGAGCGCTACGCGGAAAACTCGCGCGCGAACGAAGAGACTTTCGCGGAAGGCGAGGGCGCCGCATGGGTCGTCGCGTGGAGCGAGGAAGGTACGCTCATGCGCGAGTCGTACGTCAACCTGATTCCGACGCCCGCGGGCGGCACGCACGAATCCGGTCTGCGCGACGGTCTCTACCAGGCGGTGAAGAGCTTCGTCGAGTTGCATAACCTGCAGCCGAAGGGCGTGAAGCTGCTTGCTGAAGACGTGTTCGCCCGTGTGTCGTTCGTGCTGTCGGCGAAGGTGCTCGATCCGCAGTTCCAAGGGCAGATCAAGGAACGGCTGAATAGCCGCGACGCGGTGAAGCTCGTGTCGTCGTTCGCGCGTCCCGCGCTTGAATTGTGGCTGAATCAGCACGTCGAGCACGGCAAGAAACTCGCGGATCTCGTTATCAAGCAGGCGCAAGCCCGTACGCGTGCCGGACAGAAAGTCGAGAAGCGCAAGAGCTCGGGCGTTGCAGTGTTGCCGGGCAAGCTGACCGATTGCGAATCGACGGAAATCGGCCGCAACGAACTGTTTCTTGTCGAGGGCGACTCGGCGGGCGGCTCGGCGAAGATGGGCCGCGACAAGGAGTACCAGGCCATCCTGCCGCTGCGCGGCAAGGTGCTGAACACGTGGGAAACCGAGCGTGACCGTCTGTTCGCGAACAACGAGGTGCACGACATTTCGGTGGCGATCGGCGTCGACCCGCATAGCCCGGACGACAAGATCGATCTGTCGAATCTGCGCTACGGCAAGATCTGCATTCTGTCGGACGCCGACGTCGACGGTTCGCACATCCAGGTGCTGCTGCTCACGCTGTTCTTCAAGCATTTCCCGCAGCTGATCGAACGCGGGCATGTGTGCGTCGCGCGTCCGCCGCTGTTTCGCGTCGACGCACCCGCGCGCGGCAAGAAGCCGGCGCAGAAGCTCTACGCGCTCGACGATGGCGAGCTCGAAGCGATCCTCGACAAGCTGCGCAAGGACGGCGTGCGCGACACGCAGTGGTCGATCAGCCGCTTCAAGGGCCTCGGCGAAATGAGCGCGGAACAGTTGTGGGACACGACGATGAACCCCGACACGCGGCGCCTGACGCCCGTGGCGCTCGGCGAACTCGACTACGACGCCACGGTCGCGCGCATGACGATGCTGATGGGCAAGGGCGAAGCGTCGTCGCGGCGCAGCTGGCTGGAAGAAAAGGGCAACGAAGTGGAAGCGGACATCTGAGCGCGCTAGCAGCGCCTCAGTTGACCCACTCACTTCACGCCAAACACGGATACGGAATCTAGATGGACGACGATAACACTCTCGACCTTTTCACCGAGCCGCCGCCCCCGGAAGGCGACTTCCTGACGCTCGGCAACTATGCGGAACGCCAGTACCTCGACTACGCGGTGAGCGTGGTCAAGGGCCGTGCGCTGCCGGACGTATGCGACGGCCAGAAGCCGGTGCAGCGCCGCATCCTGTACGCAATGAACGACATGGGGCTCGGCGACAACGCCAAGCCCGTCAAGTCGGCGCGCGTGGTCGGCGACGTGCTGGGTAAGTACCACCCGCACGGCGACCAGTCGGCGTACGACGCGTTGGTGCGTCTCGCGCAAGACTTTTCGATGCGCTATCCGCTGATCGACGGCCAGGGCAATTTCGGCTCGCGCGACGGCGACGGCGCAGCGGCGATGCGGTACACCGAAGCGCGCCTCACGCCGATCGCGAAGCTCCTGCTCGATGAGATCGACCAGGGCACGGTCGACTTCATGAAGAACTACGACGGCGAGTTCGAAGAGCCGAAACTGTTGCCTGGGCGCTTGCCGTTCGTGTTGCTGAACGGGGCATCCGGCATTGCAGTGGGGCTGGCAACGGAAATCCCGTCGCACAACCTGCGCGAAGTGGCGGCGGCGGCGGTCGCGATGATCCGCAATCCGAAGATCCCGCACGCCGAGTTGATGCAGCATATCGCGGGGCCGGACTTCCCCGGTGGTGGCCAGATCATTTCGAGCGAAGCCGAAATTTCCGCTGCGTATGAAAGCGGCCGCGGCAGCCTGAAGGTGCGCGCCCGCTGGAAGATCGAAGAGCTCGCGCGCGGCCAGTGGCAACTCGTGATCACCGAACTGCCGCCGAACACGGCCGCGCAGAAAGTGCTCGAGGAAATCGAAGAGCAGACCAACCCGAAGATCAAGCTTGGCAAGAAGGCGCTCACGCCCGAACAGTTGCAGACCAAACAGACCATGCTCGCGCTGCTCGACGCGGTGCGCGACGAGTCGGGCAGGGACGCGCCGGTGCGTCTCGTGTTCGAGCCGAAGTCGAGCCGCATCGATCAGACCGAGTTCGTCAACTCGCTGCTCGCGCATACGAGCCTCGAATCGAACGCGTCGCTCAATATGGTGATGGTGGGTGGCGACGGCCGGCCGCGTCAGAAGGGCTTGAGCGAAATCATCCACGAGTGGATCGCGTTCCGCTTCGCGACGGTCACGCGCCGCACGCGTCATCGGTTGAGCAAGGTCGACGACCGGATTCACATCCTCGAAGGCCGGATGATCGTCTTTTTGAATATCGACGAAGTCATCCGTATCATTCGTGAATCCGACGAGCCGAAGGTCGCGTTAATGGCCGCGTTCGGCCTGTCCGATCGTCAGGCCGAGGACATTCTCGAAATCCGCTTGCGTCAGTTGGCGCGGCTCGAGAAGATCAAGATCGAGAAGGAACTGTCCGAACTGCGCGACGAGAAGGCCAAGCTTGAGGAACTGCTCGGCAGCGAATCGGCGATGAAGCGTCTGCTCATCAAGGAAATCGAAGGCGACGCGAAGCAATACGGCGACGAGCGCCGCACGCTGATCCAGCAGGAAAAACGCGCGACGTTCGAAGCGCGCGTGGTCGACGAGCCGGTCACGCTGGTGGTGTCGCAAAAGGGTTGGGTGCGGGCGCTGAAGGGCCACGGCCTGGACACGGCCGGCTTCATGTTCAAGGCGGGCGACGGGCTTTATGCGGCGTTCCAGTGCCGCACGCCGGATACGCTGGTCGCGTGGGGCAGCAACGGCCGCGTCTATTCGGTCGCTGTGGCGCTGCTGCCGGGCGGCCGGGGTGACGGCGTGCCGGTCACGTCGCTGATCGAACTCGAGTCCGGCAGCCATCTGATGCATTACTACGCGGCTGCCGCGGATCAGGCGCTGCTGCTCGCGTCGAGCAACGGTTTCGGCTTTGTCGCCAAGGTTGGCGATATGGTGAGCCGCGTGAAGGCCGGCAAGTCGTTCATGACGATCGACGCCGGCGCCGCGCCGCTGGCGCCGATGCCGATGCTGCCGGACGCGACGCACGTCGCGTGTCTGTCGTCGGGCGGGCGTGTGCTGGTGTTCGGTCTCGACGAAATGAAGACGCTCTCTGGCGGCGGACGCGGCGTCACGCTGATGGGTCTCGACGACAAGGAAACGCTGCTGCAGGCGCTGGCGATCAACAATGCGGGTGTCATGTTGATCGGCACGCGCCGCGGTGGCCGTCTCGATGAAGAGAAGCTGAGCGGCGCCGCGCTCGCGCCGCATATCGGCAAGCGGGCGCGCAAGGGGCGCACGCCCGAGAGCAAGATGAAGCTCGAAGGAATGCGTCCGGTGCTGGCCGCTTGAGTGACGCAACTGAGTACCGTAACGCAAAACGTAGCAACACGGCGCGCGCCATGACAGATCAAACGCGCGCCGTGCGCGGTGGAAATTCGGGGGCAACGCCTCGCTGTATCGCGGCGCGCTGCAATTAAAACTACAAAGAATGTCAGAACGCCATCGAGCGCAGGAACTGCACACACAGCGTGCGGTCGAACGCGCTCAGTAGCCGCTGCTAATAGCATTCGGCATAAGCGTTGTGGCGTCGTCGGGAGAGGAAAACAACATGAACAAGGCTATCGAACTCGCGCTCTTTCTGCATCTGCTCGCGGTTGCGGTGTGGGTCGGCGGGATGGTATTCGCGCATTTCTGTTTGCGTCCGGCCATTGCCGATCTATCGCCGCAATTGCGCCTGCCTCTGTGGGAATCGGTGTTCGGCCGCTTCTTCAACTGGGTCGCCGCGTCAGTGCTGGTGATTCTCCTCACAGGCGGTTTCCTGCTGATGCAATTCGGCGGCGGTCACGCGACGTGGCCGTTGCATGCAATGGCCGGCCTCGGCATCGTGATGATGCTGATCTTCGGGCACATCCGCTTTGCTGTGTTCCCGCGTATTCGCCGCGCGGTGCAGGCGCAAAAATGGCCGGACGGCGCCCAGGCGGTCGGCACGATCCGGCGTCTGGTGCTGATCAATATCGTGCTGGGCGTGGTGACGATCGGCGTCGCGGTACTCTCGCGCGGATTCTGACCGGTGCGGCCCGCTGCTGCCTCAGTGCAGCGCGCCGCAGGCGAGCCACAACCCACACACGGCCGCTACAGTGCCGTACACCACGTACACCGGCAACTTGAGCTTCGCGAAGCATATGCCGGAGAAGAGCACGGTCAGCAGATAAACCGGTTCGAGCGGTACCTGTACCGCGATGCGCAGCACGGCCACCGCGAGGAACGCGGTCGTGACCGCGCGCAAGATCCGCATGCCATGCTCGAAACGCGGATTCGCCTTCAACTGATGCAGATGCCGTTGCGCCAGCACGACGAGGCAACCCGACGGCACGAATAGCGCCAGCGTTGCAATAAGCGCGCCCGCCCAGCCGTCCACCAGATAGCCGAAGAACGGCACCACGTTCAGAAGCGGCCCAGGCGAAAGCGGCGACAGCGAAAACGCCAAGGTGAAGTCGTTATCCGATATGCCGATCGCCGGCGTGACGAACAGCGTCTTCAGCACGGGCAACGCCGAAAAGCCGCCACCGAACAACGTCATGCCGGCGCCGGCCAGCCGCGGCCACAGCAGCGCCAGTTCATAGCGATGCGGCAGCGGCAGCGCGAACAACACCAGGAACACAAAGAGCGACGCCAGCACTTGCCAGTCGCCGCGTGCGAGCGACACGACAATGCGGGTATCGCGAACCGGGCTGGCCAGCCAGCCCGTGCCGAAGGCCGCGCCGAGCATCAATACATAGGCAGCGGGACTGCGCGCATAGAAGAGCGCCACGCAACCCAGCACCGCCGCGCTCCATTCGAGCTTGCCGCGCACCAGCGCGCGCGTCTGTTTGTACCAGGTGATCGCGATCAGCGTGGCAAGCACCACACTGAAGTGATTGAGCACGGTTTGCGACGCGGCGGCGCGCACGAGCGGCGTGCGATAGAAGATCGCGAACAGCGTCATCAGCGTGAAAAAAGGCAGCACGCTGGCGATGCCCGCCACCCAGGCGCCGGCGCGTCCGCGCAGCGCGTGCCCCAGTTGCACGGCGACGTTGCAGCCCACCGGTCCCGGCACCATCCAGGCGAGCGCGATCAGATCGGAGAAGGCGACGCGCGAGAGCCGGCCTTCACGTTCGACGTAATGGTTTTCGAGTTGCGCCATGAGCGCGAGGCCGCCCCATGACAACGCCGACAGGCCGAACACGACCCGAAACAGCGTCCATAGCGGCTCCCGGTTTCCTCGTCTGGCGGCATCGTGGCTCGTTATCGTCTGCATGGCGCCGCGGGTGCCCTGGTCGAGGACACCCGCCCTGTTGAATCATTGTTGTATTGGCGCGGCCTGCGTGGCGCGGCCTGCGTGGCGCGATCGGCGTGGCGCGGCCGGCATCGCGCCGTGACGGGGTACAGCGTGAATGTAGCGGTTTTTACGGCGTTACGGTGGGCCGGCCTGCGCTCAGTTGCTGGTGCTCGGCACGCTGCTCGCGTTGTCGGCTGCATGCGCGGGGCGGCGCCCCGTCTGGCCGCACACGCCGAAGCGTTCAAGCAGTGCTGGAATGGCATCCACCGGCACCGGACGCGAGAACAGGAACCCCTGTGCCTCGATATGGCCGAGCGCGGCGAGCCATGCAATCTGCTCTTCGGTCTCGGTGCCTTCGACCACCACCGTCAGCCCGAGCGAGCGCGCCAGATTGACGATCGCGGTCACCATCACGCACACGCTGCGGTCGCCCGGAATTGCCTGGATGAACGAACGATCCACTTTCAACGTGTCCACGGAGAAGCGGTTCAGGTAGGAGAGCGACGAATAGCCGGTGCCGAAATCGTCGAGCGCGATTCGCACGCCGAGGCGCTTCAACGCGAAGATTTTCTCGGAGACGAGCTCGGGGTATTCCATCATCGCCGTTTCGGTGATCTCGAGTTCGAGGCGGCGCGCGGAGATGCCGCTTTCCTCGATGGCATGCGAGATGGTTTCGTACACATCGCCGCGCCAGAACTGCACCGCCGAAATGTTCACCGCGAGCGACAGCGTGTCGTAACCCTGTTGCTGCCACAGCGCGAGTTGACGGCACGCGGTTTCGATCACGAAGTCGCCGATTGGCACGATCAGGCCGGTCGATTCGGCCACCGGAATGAATTCGTTCGCCGGAATCAAACCGTGCTGCGGATGATTCCAGCGCACCAGCGCCTCGAAGCCGGTAATGCAGCGGCGCGTGAGATCGATCTTCGGCTGATAGGCGAGAAACAGTTGCCCTTCGGCGAGCGCGACGCGCAACTGCTGTTCCCACTTCATCAGATGGTCCGCGCGATGCGACAGTTGCGGAGAATAGAACTGGTAGCAGTTCTTGCCCGCGTCCTTCGCGCTGTACATCGCGAGGTCGGCCTTTTTCAGCAAGTCGATCTCGCTTTCATTGGCCACTGAATAAAGCGCGATGCCGATGCTCGCATGCAGTACGAACGAACTGCCGCGCACTTCGAAAGGCTTGGCGAACGCTTCGGCGGCGGCCTCGGCGAGCGTGACGGCGCGCTTTTCGACGTCGTCGCCCTTGATCACGACGACGAACTCGTCGCCGCCGATGCGGCTCAATGCGCCGCCCGAAGCGCCGCCGTCGCCGACCGCCGTGGCAAGGCGCGAGGCCGTCATCTGCAGCACGATGTCCCCGGCGTTGTGGCCGAGCGTGTCGTTGACGGTCTTGAAATTGTCGAGGTCGATGAAGAGAATCGCGAGGCGGCCGAGATTGGTGGGCTGCGCCACGTCGTGCCGCAGCGTTTGCAGCGTCGCGTAGCGGTTGCGCAAGCCGGTCAGCAGATCGTATTCGACCAGATGCGTCATTTCGCGCTCGCGGCCGAGCAGCTTGCCGATCAGACCCGTGGCCACCGCGAAGAAGCTCAGCATGGCGAGCGAGATGAAGCCCGCCATCAGCAGATAGACGTTGCGCGTGTGGTTGTAGTCGGCGAATTCCTCGGCTTGCGAAAGGCCGACCAGCACGCCGAGCGGGTAGCCGTCGATATGCCGGTACGACACGATACGCGTGACGTTGTCGATCGAATCGATGTACGTGCCCGACACATGCTCCGAGGTCGGATACGAGCCGCTCGCCGAGAACGCGCCATTGGCGGAGTCGACGCTGCCGGTGCGCCGCGCGAGCACGGCGCCGTTGTCCGAGATCACTGCGATCACGCCTTCGCGGCCAATGGCCGCGTTGTTGTAGAAGTCGGTGGTGAAATAGCTCGGGTCCTCCGACACCACCACGACGCCCGCGAACGAGCCGTCCGGATGATTCAGACGCCGGGTCATCTGCAAGGTCCAGTGGCCGGACACGCGCCCGAGCACCGGCTTGCTGATGAACAACTGGTCGTCGTTTTCGTGTTCGTGGACCCTGAAGTGCTCGCGGTCGGACAGGTCGATACGTTTGGGGTTGAGCTCGGCCGTGTTCGCAATCAACGTGCCGTGTTCGTCGATCAGCGACACCTGCACCAGCGTCTCGCTTTGCACCACGCCTTTTTCGACCGTGCTCGCGAGATCGAAACTACTCGGGGTTTTCTCGAACTCGTACTTGACGAAGCGGGTGATCTGATCGACCTGGTGAATCGCCTTCACCGTGTGCTGCTCCAGCGCCGCCGAGAGAATCGCGGCGGAGGCCATGGCCTCACGATACGTGGCTTCTTTCTCGACCGACAGACGCGCGAAGATCACGGTCCAGAGCAAAATCAGCACCAGCACGCCTAGCGCGGGAATGGCGAGCAAAGCGCGGCGGCGCGACACCGCGGGGTCGCGCCGGGGTTTGGTTTCGTTGTGGTCGGAGAAGCGGGAGCTCATTGGGCGGCCCGTGTTTGGCTACCGGCCGGTCGCGAACGCGCGGGCATCGACTGCGCTGATTTCATGGGTGGCTGCATGGTGACCAAGGTGCCGGGACTGCTGCGCAGGAGGAGGGGGCGTGGCGTCGTGCCTGACCATCCGCAGGTCATCGGGAACGTTTCGATATTACTTAATGCCACTGGATTAAGGAAGCATCCTCGCATCGGGTATACGCGCGCCGGGCGGGCCGTCCTGTCCGGCTGGACGCGCGGCCGGCGCGCTCGGGCTTGGGGCTGCGGTCCGGCGGTCGTATTCGAATATTTCATCGGGATTCGGCGTTCCGGCGTTTCATTGTTCAGGGTGTTGGAAGGCCCCTGACAAGCCTCTCGTTATGCAAAGCGCATTAATCACGCAAACGATGTGGCGTTTTGTGGTTAGGCGTGGCCGCACGGGGGGACGCGGACGGCAGCGACCTGGCGCCCCGCGCACAGCCCCGGCACGTCGCGACGCGCGCCGTTCATCCCAGCCGGCATGTGCCGTTGACGATCGTGACGGAGGGGCCGCCGATCCACGTCTTGCCGTTTGCGTCGTCGTAGTGCACCGACACCTCGCCCGCGCGGCCCAGCACGGTGCCCTGGCGGGCGGTGTAGCGAGCGCCGGGGCGCAACTGCTGGGCGCTCAACAAGCCGGCGAGCGCGGCGTTGGCGCTACCGGTTACCGGATCTTCGCCGATGCCGAAGCTGCCGCCGGCCATCAGGCAGCGGACCTCGAAGGTGGCCGGGCCGCCGGCATCGTGCGGGCCGTAGACAGCGACGCCGTGCGTATCGACCGAATGCACGATCTCGGCCAGCGCGGCGGCGTCGGGTTCGAGCGCGAGGCAATCGCGCGCCGACTTGACGCGCACCACGAGCCACGGCGCACCATTGTCGACCGCGCACGGCGCCGCGCTAAAATCGATCGCATTGCTACGTAAAGCCGTGGACAGCGCGGCGTAGCGAGCCTCGGCGAGCGGCGTGACCCGCGCCGGCGGCGCCGCGAAGGCCCATGCGCCGTTTCCTTCGCCGATCGATCCGGTCATCAGCGCCTTCAATTCGACGAGCCCCACGCCGCATTGCTGCATCAGCTTGCCGGGCTGCTTCGGCTGATAGCCGCTTTCGAGCAGCGCATGCGCGGTGCCGAGCGTCGGATGACCCGCGAACGGCAGTTCGCCATGCGTGGTGAAGATTCGCACGCGATAGTCGGCGGCCGGGTCTGTCGGCTTCAACAGGAAGGTCGTTTCGGACAGATTGGTCCAGCGCGCGATGGCTTGCATCTGATCCGCATCGAGCACATCGGCATCGAATACGACGGCGAGCGGATTGCCTTTGAACGGCACCGACGTGAACACGTCGACCTGTTTGAAGCGAACGGTGTTGGCGAGCATCGGGCGTGGTCCGGCGAAGCCGGCAGATTGGTATGGTTCGCGAATTCTATCTGGTGATCGAGGAACGATCCACCTCGCCACAAATGCAAAACGCGCCGTGGGTGGCCAACACCTCGCGACGCGTTTTCTCCCGCTTGCAGCACGAAACCGGCAGTCGGCCCGAGCCGGTTTTGTTATGCCGTCCGGCCGGTCGATCTGTTTACTCGACTTCGGCGATCATCTCGATCTCGACGCATGCGCCAAGCGGAATCTGCGCCACGCCGAATGCGGAGCGCGCATGCTTGCCGCTTTCGCCGAACACGTCGGCAACCAGTTCGGACGCGCCGTTGGTGACCAGATGCTGCTCGGTGAACTCGGGCGTCGAGTTGACGAGGCTCATCAGCTTGACGATGCGCGTGACGCGGTTCAGATCGCCGACGTGCGCGTGCAGGGTGGCGAGCAGGTCGATGGCGATCGAGCGCGCCGCGGCCTTGCCTTCCTCGGTGGTGAGCGTGGCGCCGAGTTTGCCGGCCCAGACCTTGCCGTCCTTTTTCGCGATGTGCCCGGAGAGGTATACCGTGTTGCCGCTTTGCGCGCTCATCACGTAGGCGGCTGCCGGCGCGCCCGCGCTCGGCAATTCAATGCCCAGTTCCTCGAGCTTGTCGTACACATTCGTTTGAGCCATGTTGTGTCCTCGTTCAGTAGTGGAATTTTGTAACCCGGCGGGCAGCGGCCTGGGCTGCTTAGACCTTCGCCCGGATCAGCGCGGCGAGACGCGACACACCTTCGTCGATCCTGGCCGGCGGCACGGTGACGAAGGAAAGACGCAGCGTATTGTGTTGCGCCTCGTTGGCAAAGAACGGACCACCCGGCACGAACGCGACGTTTTGCGCGACGGCTTCTTCGAGAAGCTTCATGCTGTCGATTTGCGCGGGCAGATTCACCCAGATGAACATGCCGCCTTCCGGTCGGTTCCAGCTTACGCCTTCGGGCATATAACGTTCGAGCGACGCGAGCATGGCCGCGCATTGATCGCGATACAGTTCGCGGATGGTCGGCACGTGCGTGTCGAGGAAGCCGTCCTTGACCACTTCGTACACGATGCGCTGCGTGAAGCTCGGCGTGTGCAGATCGGTGGCTTGCTTCGCTTGCACGAGTTTGAAGATCAACTCTTCGGGCGCGATGATGTAGCCGACCCGCAGGCCCGGCGCCAACACCTTCGAGAACGAACCGAGGTGGACGATGTGGTCCGGCGACATGGACAGCATGGTGGGCAGCGGCTCGCCCGCGTAGTCGAGCGCGCCGTACGGGTCGTCTTCGATCACCGGGAACGGCGCGGTTCTGGCGAACTCGGCGAGCGCGCGGCGGCGTTCCACCGGCAGGCGGCGGCCCGTCGGATTCTGGAAGTTCGGTTGCGCGTACAACAGGCGCGCGCCGGCGGTCAGTTCGGGCGTGAGCGCTTCGGGAATCAGGCCTTGCTCGTCGGTCGGCACCTGCACGTAGCGCGGTTCGTACATCGAGAACGATTGCAGCGCGCCGAGGTAGGTCGGCGTTTCGACCAGCACGGGGCTGTCCGGGCACACCAGCACTTTGCCCAGCAGATCGAGCGCTTGCTGCGAGCCGGTCGTGATCAGCACCTGAGTGGGACGAATCTGCGCGCCGTTCACCGAATAGCGCCGCGCAACCCATTCACGCAGCGGCAGATAGCCCTCGGTCGCGCTGTATTGCAGCGCCGCGGCGGGCGCGTCGCGCAGAATGCGGTCGGACGCTTCGCGCATGCGTTCGGACGGGAAGGTGGCCGGCGAGGGCAGGCCGCCCGCGAACGAAATGACTTCGGGCCGCTCCGTGACCTTCAGGATCTCGCGGATCGCCGAGCTCGTGAGCTTGCGTGCGCGTTCGGACAGTTGCCACATGGGGGCTTTCAAGTCGCTTTGGTCCATGGTCTCCTCTGCTGGTATCTCTGGAACCGGTCAAAACTTCAATTATCGCGCGAGTCGGCGACCCGCGCGCGCTGCTTATTTAAGGGTCCGTGGGCCGTCGGGCGTTTCGAACTCCGCCACCAACTCCGCCGCGCCTTCCGTGGGCCGCAACTCGATCAGATACGCCACGCCCAGCCACCGCAACTGCGCCGCCACCGTGTCGGGCTGGGGATGCGCGGCTTTCAAAGCCTTCAACGCAATGCCCGTTTCCGGCAATGCCGCCGACGGATGCCGCGGCGTGTCCCACTGAATCAGCGAGGGCAGCACGCCGTCGCCCGCGGCTTGCCAGGCGGGGAACGCACCGTCGTCGGGCACGGACAGGCTCCACGTGAAATCGCCGCGCGTCATCGGCACGATTGGCGGAATGCGCTGCGGATACTGCGTTTGCCACGTCGAAAGGCGTTTCGGCCGGTCGACACGGGCGACCCAGTGCGACAAGTACGGCCCTTTTTCGAGCCGCGCGCGCGTCGCCGGGTCGTCGAGAGCGAACAGGCGGGCGCGCGGCGCGCCGCCGTCGGCCGGTTCGGCGGCGTGCGGATCGGCCGCGATCACCTCCAGATACACGCCGCCCCACAGATTCAGCAGGCGGTTGTGGGTGCGCATCAGCGGATGCGCGCCGCCGCCGGACGGTGCGATGCCGAGCGTGTCGGCGACGTACTGCGTGCCCTCGTCGAGGGTGCGGGCGGAAATCACGAGATGATCGAGGTGGAGCGGATGAGCAGTCATGACGGATCGAGCAAACGGGGTTTTCTGCGGTGAGCCGGAGCCGGCCGGGTGTGGCGGCAGCGCTGCCGGGGTCGTAAGCATAACCGTTTGCCGGATCGGCGGGCCATGCGAATGGCGTTCAGGGCCGGTCGGGCCTGATCGGCCGCAAGCGGTGGTGTGCCGTTCGAGCCGCCTCGTCATCCTTTGTTCATCTCAAATGTAGCGGCGGCGACCGGCACAGTAACGGTACAATCGATTCGATACTATTCGGTACAGTTGGAGCTCGCCATGTCCGTCCCGCTTGCCCAGATTCCCGCCCCGCACGACACCGCCTCGCTGACGCTGGTCGAGCAGCTCGTGCAGTGGGCGCGCCGCCGCATCGAGGAGCGCGTGTTCCGCCCCGGCATGCGCATGCCGTCGATCCGCAAGCTCGCGCTCGACAAAGGCGTGTCGCGCTTCACCGTGGTCGAGGCGTACGAGCGGCTGGTGGCGCAAGGGTATCTGGAGTCGCGGCGCGGTTCCGGTTTCTACGTGCGCGAGCGGCTCGCCGGCGCGGCATCCGCCGAAATTCACCGGATGGCTGAAGCCGCGCCCGCGCCGGCCACCATCGACGTCGTCTGGTTGCTGCGCAATATGCTGCATACCGGCGCGCGGCCCGAGCGCAGTCCAGGGCTGGGCTATCTGCCGGCACGCTGGCTCGACGGCGATCTGATCACCAACGCGCTGCGCACGCTGGGCCGGCAAAGCGGCGCGCAGATGCTCGGCATCGGCACGCCGCAGGGTTTTCTGCCGTTGCGCCAGCAGTTGCAGACGCGGCTGGAGGAGCTGGAGATCGGCGCCTCGCCGGATCAGATCGTGATGGTGTCCGGCATCACGCAGGCGATCGACCTGATTTCGCGCATTTACGTGAAGCCAGGCGACGCGGTGATCGTCGGCGATCCGGCCTGGTTTCAGATGTTCGGGCGCTTCGCGTCGCAGGGCGCGCGGCTGGTCGGCATGCCGTACACGCCGGACGGCCCGGACCTCGACGCGCTCGAATCGCTGGTGCAAACGTGGCGGCCGAAGATGCTGGTGATCAATTCGGTGCTGCAGAACCCGACCGGCACGTCGCTCACGGCCGCGCAGGCGTTCCGCATCCTGCGCCTTGCCGAAGAGTACGACTTCATCGTCGTCGAAGACGATATTTACGGCGATCTGTGCCCGCCGAGCTATCCGGGCACCCGCCTCGCAAGCCTCGACCAGTTAAAGCGCGTGATCTATCTCGGCAGTTTTTCGAAGACGCTCGCGCCGAATCTGCGCGTCGGTTTCATCGCGTGCGCGCCGGAGGTGGCGAGGGCGGTCAGCGATCAGAAGATGCTGGTCGGCATGACGAGCCCTGAGTTGAACGAGCGCGTGCTCTACAAGATTCTCACCGAAGGCCATTACCGGCGGCATGTCGAGCGCTTGCGCGCGCGGCTCGACGGCGTGCGCGAAAAATCCGTGCGGATGCTGGAGAAGACTGGCCTGAAGCTGTTCCTCACGCCCGCCGCCGGCATGTTTTTGTGGGCCGACACGGGCGTGGACGCCGGCGCGCTGGCCGCGGCCGGCCACGAAGCCGGGTTTTTGCTGACGCCGGGCAGCCTTTTTTCGCCGCAACAGTCGCCCACCACCTGGATGCGCTTCAATATCGCCAACTGCGGCGACCCCGAGCTGTCGGCGTTTCTGTGCCGCTATCTCGACGGCGTCGCGCGCCGCGCCTCTTGAAACCGCGCCGGATCGCCCCCAGCTAGACGGACGATCCGCGGCCGGCGCCCCGCGCCACGCCTGACCTGAACCCCATTCGCAACAGAGAGGAAGTCCGACCATGGCACAAGAAACCATGAGCTTTCAGGCAGAAGTGAAGCAGCTTCTGCACCTGATGATCCATTCGCTGTACAGCAACAAGGAGATCTTTCTGCGCGAGCTGATTTCGAACGCGTCCGACGCGGCCGACAAGCTGCGCTTCGAAGCGATCGAAAACAGCGCGTTGTACGAAAACGATCCGAATCTGCGGATTCGCGTGTCGTACGACAAGGCCGCGCGCACCGTCACCATCGACGACAACGGCATCGGCATGAGCCGCGACGAGGCGATCGCGAACCTCGGCACGATCGCGCGCTCGGGCACCAAGGAATTCTTCGGCAAGCTCTCCGGCGACCAGCAGAAAGACGCGGCGCTGATCGGCCAGTTCGGCGTGGGCTTCTATTCGGGCTTCATCGTCGCGGACAAGATCACGGTGGAAACGCGCCGCGCCGGTTTGCCGGCCTCGGAAGGCGTGCACTGGGAAAGCGCGGGCGAGGGCGATTTCGCCGTCGAGCAGATCGAACGCGCCGCGCGCGGCACGACCATCACGCTGCATCTGCGTGCGGATGAAGACGAGCTGTTGTCGTCGCATCGTCTGAAATCGATCATTCAGCGGTATTCGGACCACGTCGCGCTGCCGATCCTGATGAAGAAGGAAGAGTGGGACGCGGAAAAGAGCGAGATGGTCACGAAGGACGAGGACGAGACCGTCAATCAGGCGAGCGCGCTGTGGACCCGTTCGAAGAACGACATCACCGACGAACAGTACAAGCAGTTCTATCAGCACCTCTCGCACGATCATCAGAACCCGCTCACGTGGACGCATAACCGCGTCGAGGGCCGCAGCGAATACACGCAATTGCTGTACGTGCCGACCCACGCGCCGTTCGACATGTGGAACCGCGATCATCGCGGCGGGCTGAAGCTGTACGTGAAGCGCGTATTCATCATGGAGGACGCCGAGCAACTGCTGCCGGCGTACCTGCGTTTCGTGAAGGGCGTGGTCGATTCGAGCGATCTGCCGCTGAACGTGTCGCGCGAAATCCTGCAGGAAAGCCGCGACGTGAAGGCGATCCGCGAAGGCGTGACCAAGCGTTCGCTGTCGATGCTCGAGGATCTGGCCAATTCGGACAACGACGCCGACAAGGAGAAGTACGCCGGTTTCTGGAAGGAATTCGGCCAGGTGCTGAAGGAAGGCATCGGCGAGGACTTCGCTAACCGCGAGCGTGTTGCGAAGCTCGTGCGCTTCGCGTCGACGCATACCGAGTCGCCGGAGCAAACGGTGTCGCTTGCCGATTACGTCGCGCGGATGAAGCCCGAGCAATCGAAGATCTACTACGTGACTGCCGACACCTGGCAGGCCGCGACCCACAGCCCGCATCTCGAAGTGTTCCGCAAGAAGGGCGTGGAAGTGCTGCTGCTGACCGATCGCGTGGATGAGTGGATGCTGTCGTTCCTGAACGAATTCGACGGCAAGCCGCTGCAAAGCGTTGCGCGCGGCGATCTCGATCTGGGCGCGTTGAACGACGAGGAAAAAGCGGAGCAGGAGAAGGTCGGCGAAGAGTTCAAGCCGCTCGTCGAGAAGATGAAGGAAGCGCTGAAGGACAAGGCCAAGGACGTGCGCCTGACGTTCCGCCTGACCGACTCGCCGTCTTGTCTCGTCGCCGACGACGGCGAAATGAGCGGCTATCTGCAACGTATGCTGAAGGCCGCGGGGCAGCAGGCGCCGTCGTTCCATCCGATTCTCGAAGTGAATCCGGAGCACGCGCTGGTGAAGGGCTTGCAGGCGGACGGCGCGAACTTCGACGACTGGTGCCATCTGTTGTTCGATCAGGCCTTGCTCGCCGAAGGCGGCGCGCTGGAAGATCCGGCGAGCTTCGTGAAGCGCACCAATGCGTTGTTGCTGGCGCGCGCGGGTTGAGCGTGAACTGGCGGCGTCGCGTTGACGCTTCGTGGTTGAAGATGGGTTGAAAAATGCGCTGCTTCGGCAGCGCATTTTTTTTGCCGGCCGCGGCGGAGGGCGACAGCGGTTCGGACGTGTGATGCCAGGCGGCTCAGTGCGCGGGCGCCTGTCCATGCAAATGACGCACTTGCGAGAGCACGCAACCGGCCAATTCTTTGGCTTCGTAGCCGGAGGCATGATCGCCCAGCACTTTTGCCGCGAGACTGCTGATTGCCGTGCTGGTCTGTTTCGACGTGTGGTGTTGCGCCAGCGCCGAACCTGCCAGCTCTTTTTCCAGATGCGAGACACCTTCTCGCCGCAAAACGAGCGCGGCCAGATGAGCGATACGGTCGGACGTTTCCTTCGCGTTTTTAGTATTCAAATGCTGCTCCCAGGATGTGTTTGTCGATCGAATCGACCGCCGCGGCCTTGCCCGGCGTCGATTGAAATTCATTGTGGTTAACTCACTAAAATTAATCAACGACCATAAATTGAGATTGGTTTATGAGATGCAAAAGCACGGTTTTGTCTTATGCTCACGCGTTCGAAATTCGGATGCTTGAAGGATCGTTTGCAATCCTTAAGCCGTCTATGTACCGAATGCCATCCTTGTGAACGCACGTTAACGCGTCGTGACAACTCCCTGTTTCCCATGTCCGATTCCGCCTTGGCGAAAGCCGTCGATCCAGTTCATCTCCTATGGTCCATCCTGCGCGAGCAAGGTTTCGATGCCGCCGCGCGACGCGCGCTCGAGTTCACCGCAGCGGGTGTGACGCCGCAATTGCGCGCCGACTTGTACGCGAGCGCGGGACGTTTCGAAGAGGCGTATCACAGCGCCTCGCAGGCGCCGGCCGACGCTAACGGAGCGCGTCATGCGCGGCTTGCGTTGTTTGCCGACGCGCTCGGCCATGCGGACGCCGCGCAGCGCAACAGCGAACTGGCGGTGGCCACGCAGCCGCTAGCAGCGACGGCCGAATGGATCGTCTGGCTGATCGATCAATGCGGCGCGCATTCGGCGGCGGTGCACATGCTGCGCGTGTATGAAAGAGCCGCGCCGCGGGATGCGCGCGTGCCCTGGTGGCTGGCGATTTCTCTGGCCGCGTTGCCCAATGCCGGCGCACGGGCAGAGCGTCGCGCGGCGTTCTTGCGGGCGTACGCACTCGACCCGGAGATTGATCCCGCGCTGCCGCTGCAACTCGTGCTGGCGTTCCGCGAGCATCGCGATTGGACCACTGTTGAGCGCGTGTGCCGCGAGAGGCTCGCGCGCGATCCGGCCGATGCGGAAATGGCCTGGCAACTCAGCCACGCGCAGTGGCAGTGCAACGACGCCGCAGCGGCCGAGACGACCATGCGCGCCGTGGACGCCGTCGCACCCGGCAATGCCCATGTATTGGCCGCGATCGGCATGTATCTCAACGAACAGGCGCGCTACGAGGAAAGCGAGGCGGCGCTGCGTACGGCGCTGATAATCGATCCTTCGGCGGTGCAGGCGGCGGTCGATCTGGCCGATCTGGAATTGCGGCGCGGGGCGTGGGAAAGCGCCTGGCCGCGCTTCGAGGCGCGTCTCGCGCGCGAGGACCGCGAGCGGAACAACGTGATCGCGGTGATGACGCGCCTGTGTCCGCGCTGGCAGGGCGAACCGCTCGCCGGCAAGACACTCGTCGTGCACAGCGAGCAGGGCAATGGCGACGACATCCACATGGTCCGGTTCGTCCCGCAACTTGCGGCCCGCGTGCGCGACGAAGGCGGCCGACTGGTGCTTGCCGTACGTCGTGCATTGCAGCCGCTGTTTGCGCGTTTTTACGCGGATTGCGTGTCGATCGAAGATGGAGCGCTCGGCACGCCGGACTATGGCCTGCCGATGATGAGCATCCCGCTCGTGCTCGGCTTGCAACCGGAACAGGTGGACGGTGGCGCGTATTTGCAGCCCGACGCGCAAAAGGTTGCGGCGTGGCGCGAGCGCGTACGGACGAGCGCACCGGAGGCGAAGTTACACGTGGGCCTGGTATGGTCCGGCAGTCCGACGCATCGGCGCGATGCGAAGCGGTCGATTCCGCTTGCCGCGCTGGCTCCGCTGCTGGCGCTGCCGGACGTCGCGTTCCATCCGCTCACGCCAGGACGCCACGCCGATGTGGCGGCGCTGAGCGCGCAAGGCTATCGCGTGTGCGATCTGACCGGGGGCTACGTAGCCGGTTTCGACGACGTGGCCGCGCATCTCACCGCGCTCGATGCGCTGGTGACGATCGATAGCGCGCCGCTGCATCTCAGCGGCGCGCTAGGCCGTCCGGTGTTCGCGATGCTCGACCACGTATCGCACTGGTCGTGGGGTAACGAAGAGACGCAGCCGTGGTACGACTCTCTCGAGTTGTTCAGGCAGCCGCGGCCGGGGGCGTGGGAGCCGGTGGTCGAGCGGGTGGTGACGCGCCTGGAGACGATGACGGCCTCTGATCAGTCCGGCTAAGCGGGGCGGGCAACAGCACGTTGAATAGCTAATCGTCAATTAGTGATACCAATGCACAATCCAAAGCTCTCACACGGCCACCCTTCGCTGAAGGATATCGGTGCGATGACTGCCCACGCCGATACCTGTCTTGCCGCGGGGCGGCATCATGAGGCGATCGTCGAGTACCAGCGGGTCCTGGAACAACAACCGCGGAACGTTCACGCTCTCCATCATCTCGGTCTCGCTTCTTTCGGAGTGGATCAGACCGAGCGTTCGCGCGAATATCTCGATCAGGCGTTGAACCTCGCGCCCGAGCGCGTGGACATCTGGGAGCACCGCGGATTGATCGCCGCGCTCGGCGGCGAGCGGATCGCGGCCGAAGCGTTCTACCATCGAGCGCTGAGTTTGAGCGGCGGCACGGCCAGCTTGCACCGGAATCTGGCCGATTGCCTGAAGCTCTCGGCGCGCCTCGTCGAAGCACGGGCGCACTACCTCAAGGCGCTCGAATTCGAGCCGTCATTGCATCATGCCGTTCGCGCTCTCGCGCGGATCAGCACGGAACTCGAGGAATATGCGAACGCGGCGGATCATTGGCAGCGTGCATGGACACTCGACTCCACGCACATGTCCGACGCGCTCGAGTTGATCACAGCCTTGTCGAAAGCGCGGCGCGACACGCAGATCGACGGCGTGCTCGCGCGGCTTCGCACGCAATTCGCCGCCGACGCGGACGCGCTGCAGCAATTGGCCTTCACGCTCAATCGCGTGGATCGTTTCAGAGACGCGATCAGCGTCGCCGCTCAGGGGCTCGCCGCCGATCCGCAAAACGGCTGGCTGCACCACAACGCGTCGTTCGCGTCCAACATGCTTGGCGAGTTTTCGGACATGTACTCGCATGCCGTCGAGGCCGCGCGGCTCATGCCCGATTGTGTGCTGATGCAATTCAATCTGGCAGCGGCCCAACTTCGTACCGGCGATTTCGAGCGCGGCTGGAAGCAATACCGATGGCATGAAGCACTGCCCGAAAACCACGACCTGGTTCGCCCGGATTTTCCCGAGTGGCAAGGCGAGCCGGTTGCGGGCTGCCGCTTTCTGCTTATCGGCGAGCAAGGTCTTGGCGACCAGCTCCAGTTTCTGCGCATGGCCGACTGGTTGCATCGACGCGGCGCGTGTGTCGACGTATGGGTCGAGGTTCCGCTAGGCGAGGTCGCACGCGGCGCGGCAGGCGTGCATGCGGCGTGGACGACTGCGCCGCCTGGCTCGTACGACTACTGGTGCCGCATGCTCAGGATGCCGGAGCATATGAAGCTGAACTTGCCGATGCTGCCGCTCGCGATGCCGTATCTGGCCGCGGAGCCGGCGCAACTGGGGCGCTGGAAAAGCCGCCTCGACGCCATCTGCGCTGTGAACGCGCGCGGCCCGTGCAGGAAACGCATCGGGATCGTGTGGGCGGGCAATCCGGCGTACGGGCTCGATCGCTATCGCTCGATTCCGCTGCGGCAATGGCAGCCGCTTCTCGAGCAGGCCGGCGTCAAATGGTTCTCGCTGCAAAAGGGCGAGGCTCAGGATGAAGCGGCGGCGTGGCAAGCGGATGTGCGCGTGCACATGCTTGGCCCGGAGATCGGCAGTTTTTCCGACACGCTGGCGATTGTTCAGTCGCTCGATCTGGTGATTACCGTCGACACCGCGGTCGCCCATATGGCCGGCGCGTGCGCGACGCCGGTCTGGGTGCTCGTGCCCACTTTCACGGACTGGCGCTGGATGGTCGAGCGCGACGATAGTCCGTGGTATCCGTCAGCACGTCTTTTCAGGCAGCGGGAGTTGGGCCGGTGGGACACGGTGCTGGACGAAGTGGCAAATGCAATGCGGGAATATCTGGCCGCGTGAGTTGGCCGCATGAGTTGGCTGCCTGATTCGGGCGCACCGAAAGCGCGCCCGAATGTTCGACTAACCGTGGCCTGCAGCCACCACGGTTTACTTCTTGCCCATCAACGTATCCATCGTCTCGCCGCGCACGACGATTTCGGTGCGACGGTTCAGCGCGCGTCCTTCGGTTGTATCGTTGCTCGCCACCGGATTGTTGTACGCGTTGCCCTTCGTACGGACGCGGTCGATCGGCACGCCACGCGCCACCAGCGCATAACCCACGGCGGTGGCGCGTGCCTCGGAAAGCTGCTTGTTGTATTCGAGGGTGCCGACGTTATCCGTGTACCCCTCGACGATGATCGGCTTCTTGCTGCGCTTGAGCAGAACCGCCGAGCGATCGACGACCGCCTGTGCATCGCCGCGCACTTCCGATTTGCCGAATTCGAACAAGGCGGTTTCGGGCAGCTTGACCGCGACGCCGTCGGCGACCGGCGCCACCTCGAGGCCGACTGCCTTGTTCAGCGATGTTTCCTTATCGCGGTTCAACTGAGATGCGCAACCCGTTACTAGCAGAACCGACATTGCGCAAGCCGTTGCGCCCAGGAATGTTTTCATCTTTCTTCTCTCTTCTTTATGATCCGATCACATGGTGCGCCCTTCGATCTCGGGCGAACCGTCGAGTTTGTCAAGCACGAAGGTTTTATCGCGCATCGTTGGTGAGGGAGAATCGGAACTATCCGAAATTGACAATCTGATCGAGGCGCTTCCCAGGGCGATTGCATGAAACGTTACAGATGGTGAAGGGATGCTTGTAAACCCCGGTGAAGGCCTTGTAATTACCCACTATTTTCGCGAATCCTGGTAACCTGGAGTGCGTCACGACGAGCGTGCGAGAAGAATGGCCGGGAAACGACAGGTAGAAGATCGGGCGTGGTTTGAGCGGGAACGTGAAGGAAGTG
>WNGR01001127.1_pt1 | contig 30035 bp, 19 predicted proteins | sample 5407581 | NCBI WGS metagenome assembly WNGR01 (sample SAMN13153383, study PRJNA577476) | soil metagenome | isolation source: 80 cm soil or saprolite under Garry oak tree replicate 2 | place: USA:California | collected 2016-06-15
TGATGTTTATGATGCTATTCCTACAATAGTTACAACATTTGTAGCTATAGTAGCTAAAATTTCTATTTTTATATTCTTTTTAGAATTAGTACACTATACAAGTAATTCTTTATTTAATTACCAATTTAGTTGAACTTCAAGTTTATTAGTTAGTTCTTTACTTTCGTTAATTATAGGAACAGTAGTAGGTTTAACTCAATTTAGAATAAAAAGATTATTTGCATATAGTACTATTTCACATGTAGGGTTTATATTATTAGCTTTAAGTGTTAATAGCATAGAATCAATACAAGCCTTTATATTTTACTTAATGCAATACTCTATTAGTAATTTAAATGCCTTTATTATACTAATTAGTATAGGTTTTTCTCTTTACTATTACGTAAACGATAGTGATGAGTATAAACAATTACCTGATAAAAACAATTCTCCTATACAATTAATAAGTCAATTAAAGGGTTATTTCTATATAAATCCTGTATTAGCATTAAGCTTAGCAATTACAATATTTTCATTTGTAGGTATACCACCTCTTATAGGATTTTTTGCTAAACAGATGGTTTTAAGCGCCGCTTTAGATAATGGTTATGTTTTCCTTGTTTTAGTTGCAATATTAACTAGTGTTATTAGTGCAGTATATTATTTAAATATAATTAAACAAGTCTTCTTTGATAAAGCTGAATATAAAATTAACCCTGAATTAGAAAATGTTAATTTACATGGTAATATTATTAAAAATAATGTTTTAATTGAAAGATTAACATTTAAAACAAATAGCATTATTTTATCTAGCTCTTTAACTATAACTATATCTATATTAACTTTAATTGTTTTATTATTTATATTTATACCTCAAGAATGATTAAGCATGGCTAATATATTAGCATTAATAATATTTAATCCCTAAATGACAAGTACTACTTTCTTTTTTGTTTTTATACCAATATTAGCTATAATATTATTAGCTGTAAATTTAATATTTGCCCCACATAATCCTTATCAAGAAAAGGATAGTGCATTTGAATGTGGTTTTCATTCATTTTTAGGTCAAAATAGAACACAATTCAGTATTTCTTTCTTTATATTTGCATTACTTTTCTTATTATTTGATTTAGAAATCCTTTTAGTTTATCCGTATGTAGTTAGTGCATATACAAATGGTATATATGGTTTAGTCATAATGTTAATATTCTTTTTAGCATTAACATTAGGATTTGCATTTGAATTAGGTAAAAACGCCTTAAAAATTGACAGTAGACAAATGCTTACTTTAGATAGTAATATATCTTCTACTGTTACATTATTATCAGGGTTTAAATAAAAAAGTTAGCTTATGGTTATAACGCTAATTTTAAAAGTAAACATTTATAATAATTAAAATAATTTAATGCTTTTAATAGCCGTTTTTTAAGTATAAGTCTATCTATAAAGATAGTTTTAATACATTATACTATAATGTATTAAAAGCTGTTTATTGGTTTCTATTATATTTCTTGTATATTTATATAAATATATAGGATATACTTTATGTTTAATTATAATACTAAAATTTTATAATAAAGTATTTATAATAGAAAAAAAGGAATAAAATAAAATTATGTTAAATTTATTAAATTTAAGTCTTTTTAATAATTGTGATACACCTAGACCTTGAGGTCTTTATTTTCAAGATAGTGCAACTCCACAAATGGAAGGGTTAGTTGAACTACATGATAATATTATGTTTTATTTAGTTATAATATTATTTGGTGTAGGTTGAATAATGATATCTATTGTAAGAAATTACACTAGTGTTAAGTCACCTATATCACATAAATATTTAAATCATGGTACATTAATAGAATTAATATGAACAATTACACCTGCTTTAATATTAATACTAATTGCGTTCCCATCATTTAAACTATTATACTTAATGGATGAAGTTAGTGATCCTGCCATGTCTGTTGTAGCGGAAGGTCATCAATGATATTGAAGTTACCAATATCCTGATTTCTTAAATTCAGATGATGAGTTTATAGAATTTGATTCATATTTAGTACCAGAATCTGATTTAGAAGATGGAGCATTAAGAATGCTAGAAGTAGATAACAGAGTTATTCTTCCAGAATTAACACACGTTAGATTTATTATTACAGCGTCTGATGTTATACATTCTTTTGCTTGTCCTGCTTTAGGTATTAAATGTGATGCTTATCCAGGTAGATTAAATCAAGTATCAGTTCTTATAAATAGAGAAGGAACATTTTATGGACAGTGTTCAGAGTTATGTGGAATTTTACATAGTTCTATGCCTATAGTTATAGAATCAGTAAGTATAGAAAAATTTTTATCATGATTAGAAGAACAGTAGATGATATTGTTAAATATATATATATATTTAACTTTAAACTTTGAAAATATGATTTATTTATAATATTTACATATAATAAATTATATGTAAATATTATAACTCCTGTTAGCTTAAGGGTAAAGCAATATAAATTATTTATATTATTTTATATCTAAGTTCGAATCTTAGATAGGAGCCCCCATACTAGTAATATAAATTTTATAAATAATTAAAAAAAAAATATATACAATGAATTTAACCTTAATACTTTTTTTAATAGGAATTTTAGGTTTCGTATTAAATAGAAAAAATATAATATTAATGCTTATTTCAATTGAAATAATGTTATTAGCTATTACATTCTTAATATTGATAAGTTCACTTAGTTTTGATGATATATTAGGCCAAACATACGCTATATACGTTATAGCTATTGCTGGTGCAGAATCAGCAATAGGTTTAGGTATCTTAGTTGCTTTTTATAGATTAAGAGGAAGTATCGCAATAGAATATAAATAATGTATTTAGCTATAATTACTTTACCTTTATTAGGATCAATAGTTTCCGGTTTTTTTGGTAGAAAAATCGGTGTTAGCGGAGCACAATTAATTACATGTAGTAGTGTAGTTATAACAACTTTATTAGCAATCGTTGCCTTTTTTGAAGTAGGTTTGAATAACATACCCGTCTCAATAAATTTATTTAGATGAATAGATAGTGAATCTCTTAATGTATTATGAGGTTTCCATTTTGATAGTTTAACAGTATCTATGTTGATACCAGTTTTAATAGTTAGTTCCTTAGTTCATATATATTCTATAGGATATATGAGCCACGATCCTCATAATCAAAGATTTTTTAGTTATTTAAGTTTATTCACCTTTATGATGATTATACTTGTTACAGCTAATAATTTTTTATTAATGTTTGTAGGATGAGAAGGTGTGGGTATTTGTTCTTATCTTTTAGTAAGTTTCTGATTTACTAGAATAGCAGCAAATCAAAGCTCTATGTCTGCTTTCTTAACTAATAGAGTGGGTGATTGTTTCTTGACTATTGGTATGTTTGCTATCTTATGATCTTTTGGTAACACAGATTATAGTACTGTATTCTCATTAGCACCTTTTGTTAATGAAAATATTGTTACAATTATAGGTATATGTTTATTAATTGGTGCTATGGCTAAAAGTTCTCAAGTTGGATTGCATGTTTGATTACCTATGGCAATGGAAGGTCCTACACCTGTTTCTGCATTAATACACGCCGCTACTATGGTTACTGCAGGTGTATATTTATTAATGCGTACTAGTCCTTTAATAGAATATAGTTCAACTGTTTTAATATTATGTTTATGAGTGGGTGCTATGACTACAGTATTTAGTTCTCTTATTGGGTTATTCCAACAAGATATTAAAAAAGTTATTGCTTATTCTACTATGAGTCAATTAGGTATGATGGTTATAGCTGTAGGTTTATCATCATACAATGTTGCTTTATTTCATTTAGTTAATCACGCCTTTTATAAAGCGTTATTATTTTTAGGTGCAGGAGCAGTAATTCACGCAGTTGCTGATAACCAAGATTTTAGAAAATATGGTGGATTAAAACCATTCTTACCTTTAACTTATTCTGTAATGTTAATTGCAAGTCTTAGTTTAGTAGCTTTCCCCTTTATGACAGGGTTCTATAGTAAAGATTTTATTTTAGAATCCGCTTATGGACAATTTTATTTTAGTGGTACAGTTGTTTACTTTATAGCAACTATTGGTGCTATGTTTACTACTTTATATTCTGTTAAAGTCTTATATTTAACTTTCTTAGCTAACCCTAATGGACCTCTTGTTAATTATAAACATGCTCATGAAGGTGATATATATTTAAGTTTACCTTTAATTATTTTAGCCATTTTCTCTATATTCTTTGGTTATATCACTAAAGATATATTTATAGGGTTAGGTTCAGGGTTTTTTGTTGACAATAGTTTATTTATTCACCCTACACATGAAATAATGTTGGATACAGAGTTTGCCGTACCTACTTTATTTAAGTTATTACCCTTATTTTTTACTGTTTCTCTTAGCATTCTAGCTATAATTCTTTCAGAATTTTTACCTAAAATTCTTATTAATTTAAAATTTTCTAGATTAGGATATAATATATTTGGATTCTTTAATCAACGGTTTTTAATTGAACTTTTTTATAACAAATACATAACTGGTCTAGTTTTAAATTTAGGTGGACAAACTACTAAGGTCATAGATAAAGGAAGTGTAGAATTATTAGGACCTTATGGTTTAGAAAAAGGTTTAATAACTTTAAGTAAAAATATAGCCAGTTTAGATACAGGTGTTATTACAAGTTATGCCTTATATATATTAATAGGCCTTATATTCTACATATTAATACCTTATTTATCTTTAGCTGATAATAGTTTATTATTATTAATATTAATATCTCTTTTTACTATTATAACAATTAATTTAGATAATTCTTCGCATAAATCATTAAAGATAAATAAATAGCCTATACTTAATATATAGTTAGTATTTGCGAAAGTAATTTCTTATCTAAAAAAAAAATTATTTATTTAAACAAAAATTAAATAAAAGGAATTAATTTAATGCTAAAATAGACTTATTATTTATAATAGTTATATAAGTGTTCGATTCACTTATTCCTTAAAAAAAGTATATATATATATTTAAATAATACATGTAAATTATTAAATTTAATGACACATTAGTAGTCTACAAATTAATTGATAATTAAAAAAATACCAATTTACTCTTATTAACTCAATAGTTAAGCAGGATATTCCTAATATCTTGATCCAAGTTTAAATCTTGGATAATAATTGTACTTTTTTTTCAATTTATATATAGATATTAATACATACAGTTAAATTAAACTACTAGAATATTATAATTTTATTTCTAAATTACACCTTTATAACTTCTAGAAAAAAAAAATAAATAAACTTTAATTAAATAATGAGAATTTTGAAAAGTCATCCCTTATTAAAACTGGTTAATTCATATATAATTGATGCATCACAGCCATCTAATATAAGTTATTTATGAAATTTTGGTTCTTTATTAGCTCTTTGTTTAGGTATACAAATAGTAACAGGTGTATTTTTAGCTATGCACTATAACCCTAGTGTATTAGAAGCCTTTAACTCGGTAGAACATATTATGCGTGATGTAAATAATGGATGGTTAATACGTTATTTACACAGTAATACTGCTTCAGCATTTTTCTTTTTAGTATATTTACATATAGGTAGAGGGTTATATTATGGATCATATAGAGCCCCTAGAACATTAGTATGAACATTAGGTACAATAATATTTATATTAATGATAGTTACAGCATTCTTAGGATATGTTTTACCATATGGTCAAATGTCATTATGAGGTGCAACAGTTATTACTAATCTTATGAGTGCTGTACCTTGAATTGGACAAGACATAGTTGAATTTCTTTGAGGTGGATTTAGTGTTAATAATGCTACTTTAAACAGATTTTTCGCTTTACACTTTTTATTACCTTTCGTATTAGCCGCTTTAGTTTTAATGCATTTAATAGCACTTCATGACAGTGCTGGATCAGGAAATCCTTTAGGTGTTTCAGGTACATATGATAGAATACCTTTTGCTCCTTACTTTTTATTTAAAGATTTAGTTACTATATTTATATTTATAGGTGTATTAAGTATATTCGTATTCTTCATGCCTAACGTATTAGGAGATAGTGATAATTATATTATGGCTAATCCTATGCAAACTCCTCCTGCTATAGTTCCTGAATGATACTTATTACCTTTTTATGCTATATTAAGATCTATACCTAATAAATTATTAGGTGTTATTGCAATGCTTAGTGCAATATTAATCTTATTAGCTATGCCTTTTACAGATTTAAGTAGATCTAGAGGTATACAATTTAGACCTTTAAGTAAAATAGCTTTCTATATATTTATAGGTAATTTTTTAATATTAATGCAATTAGGTGCCAAACATGTTGAATCACCATTCATAGAATTTGGACAAATAAGTACAGTTTTATACTTTGCTCACTTCTTAATTATAGTACCTTTTGTAAGTTTACTAGAAAATAGTTTAATAGAATTAGGTAATAGTTCTAATAAAGCTTAATTTATTTTATTAAATATAAAAAATTCCTAATCGAAGCCTATTGACCGTATAGATGTAGATTTATTTATTGGCTAATAAACGAAATAAATATTATATCTATTACAAAAATATTTAATAATTTATTGTAGAATTATATATCTTAATATTAAATAATATTATAATAAGCCCTAAAGATATTTTATAATAATATATTTTATAAATATCGTTAGTAAATCCTGAGTAGTTAATCTCTTAGGCCTATTTATTAAGTTTAGACTTAAACTTATTAATCTGGTTACTTTTAAATAATAAACCCACCTATTGCTAGTAATAAATTGTATTACTTATCAAGCATAGCGTATTAGAGATAATGTTTGCCTGCTTCCCATCTCCATTCATACAATATTTTTTCTAATCATATATCAGCACAATTTAAAGAGACTCATCAGTCTAATATTTCTGTATTAAAATCAAGTATATCTTTATGAACAGAAAGATGATTTTTATCTTCAAATGCTAAAGATATAGGAACATTATATTTAATATTTGCTTTATTTTCTGGATTATTAGGTACAGCTTTTTCTGTTTTAATTAGATTAGAATTAAGTGGACCTGGTGTTCAATATATTGCTGATAACCAACTATATAACAGTATCATTACAGCCCATGCTATATTAATGATATTCTTTATGGTTATGCCTGCCTTAATTGGAGGTTTTGGTAATTTCTTATTACCTTTATTAGTTGGGGGTCCAGATATGGCATTCCCTAGACTTAATAACATAAGTTTCTGATTATTACCACCTAGTTTATTATTATTTTTATTTGCTAGTGGTATAGAAAATGGAGCAGGTACTGGTTGAACATTATACCCACCTTTAAGTGGAGTACAAAGTCACAGTGGACCAAGTGTAGATTTAGCTATATTTGCTTTACATCTATCAGGTATAAGTAGTTTATTAGGTGCTATTAATTTTATAACTACTATATTAAATATGAGAAGTCCTGGTATAAGATTACATAAATTAGCTTTATTTGGATGAGCTGTAGTAGTTACAGCTGTATTATTATTATTATCATTACCTGTACTTGCTGGTGCAATTACTATGGTTTTAACTGATAGAAATTTTAATACATCATTCTTCGAAGCAGCAGGTGGTGGTGACCCTATTTTATACCAACATCTTTTCTGATTCTTCGGTCATCCAGAAGTTTATATATTAATTATTCCAGGATTCGGTATAATAAGTACTGTGGTATCTGCTAGCTCTAACAAGAGCGTGTTTGGATATCTAGGTATGGTTTATGCTATGATGTCTATAGGTGTATTAGGATTTGTTGTTTGAAGTCATCACATGTATACAGTTGGATTAGATGTGGATACAAGAGCGTATTTCACAGCTGCTACATTAATTATAGCAGTTCCAACAGGTATTAAAATATTCAGTTGATTAGCTACATGTTACGGAGGATCTATACAATTAACACCTTCAATGTTATTTGCTTTAGGTTTCATATTTATGTTCACAATTGGGGGATTAAGTGGAGTTGTTTTAGCTAACGCTTCTCTTGATATTGCTTTCCATGATACTTACTATGTTGTTGCTCATTTCCATTACGTTTTAAGTATGGGAGCTGTATTTGCATTATTTAGTGCATGATACTTCTGAATTCCTAAAATATTAGGATTAGACTATAACAGAATGTTAGGAAAAGTACATTTCTGATTATTATTTACAGGAGTTAATGTAACGTTCTTCCCTCAACATTTCTTAGGATTACAAGGAATGCCAAGAAGAATTAGCGATTACCCTGACGCATTTGCAGGATGAAATTTAATAAGTAGTTTTGGAAGTATTATAAGCGTGGTTGCTACATGATTATTCTTACATATAGTTTATGTACAGTTAGTTGAGGGTAAAGCTACAAGTAGATACCCATGATTAACTCCACAGTTTTATAGTGACAGTTTACAAACATTATTAAATAGAAGTTACAATTCATTAGAATGAGCTTTAAATAGTCCACCTAAACCGCACGCATTTGTTAGTTTACCATTACAAAGTTTTTTATAACTCCTATTAATATAGGTAAAAACTTTTTTTTAATGGGTACATAGATTTGCTAGTTGAAAAAAATTTTGACGTTTAATACAAAGACGCCTTATTTTCGGAAAGGGATGAGAGAACTTGGGTAACGGCTGACCGACCCCCGTGTAGGACTAAAGGTAAATATTATTAGTTTATAACTATTATAGTTGATGTATAAAGGAAAAAGATTTATATATACTAGAGAATCGAATTACTCTTTTTAACCTTTATGGGTTTATAGGCAGTAATAAATACTTTTAGTAAACAACGTTGTTTACTAAAGGGTCAATATTGTTTTGTTAACAATTGACTGGTGGTTAAGAGACGCACAACTCTCTTGGTCCATTACTTAAAATATATAAATATTTACAATAAATAGATATTTGTGCCGGCATACCTACGTTAATTGGTACCTTATTAATATAAAAAAAAACATGAAAAAATTCTTTAAATTAAAAATAAATTATATATTAGCTAATTTTACATTAGCCAAGTTCTTAGCTGCAGTAATTACTGCATTAGTAGTAGCATCTTTAAAATATTATATTTCAGGTAGTCTTCATATAGAGTATAGTGATTTCTTAAATAACGTAAGTGTAGCATTATTAGGTTGAACTTTAAATACAGGTATGATAAATTTACTAACAGAATATTTAGGTATAAAAGGTATTAATTTCAATTTAAAGGAGTTTATCTATGGTTATAATACTATGAAAGTTAGTCTGGAATCTTCGACTGAAGATCCTAAATCTAAGTTATATCACGCTATGGAATCAGATGAGGAATCTAATCCGATCAAACGTTTAGACAAAGGTAAAGGTATAGACCAAGAATCACACCCATTTTATAATAGAGATACTTTATCCGGAGGGGCAGTGGCTGATACCGAAACTAGACAGTTAGATAAAGGTAAAGAAGTAGCACAACATACAGAACCTGTGGAGCCTCATATGTTTACATGGTCTAGGGTATTTCCTGGTGCCGATCCCACTTCAGTATTTTTCCCTAAAAAGATTAATCCAGGTGCAGGATTTAACGTTCCCGGAGGTGAAGTACCTATACGTGATGAAATATGTCGACATATTGATTACAACACACATATATTAAGTCAGTTCAAAAAAATGGATTTAGAAACTGCAATAGAGCAGAGGAATAATAACTTATTATTTGTTAGAGTAATAGAAGGTAAATTGGATTTTGCTAAAAATGCCTTAGAAAAAGTGCCTACAATTCCTACAACTGAATATGAGTTTAGATTGAAAAATAAAATATTAAGAGATTTAGATAGTTTAAACAGAGATAAACTTAGAGCAGAAGCCAGAGCAACTCTACTTACCTCTAGAATAGAATTTATAGAAGGTAAAATTAATAAAACTTAATTTTATAAGGTTCATGAATATCTTAATATTTTAAAATATCATTTTTATATATAGGATTGTTAATACATATACACTATATGTATTAGGGATGTGAAGTAGAAGGTTCTACATTTTGATTGCAGATCTTAAATACGGGGTTCAATTCCTCCATATCTCTAAATTTATATAAAGCTTATGTAAATATTATATCAATAAAATAATAGTTCCTATCTTTTCTGTAATTATTATTACATAAAAATAAATAGATGAATTAATAACAATAAATGCTTAACATAATATTTTGTGTTAAAGGTGATTTAAACTAATAAGGGTATCCTTTATAAAATAATATATGACGAAATAAAAATGATACAAGCAGCAAAAATTATAGGAACAGGATTAGCAACTACAGGTTTAATCGGAGCCGGTGTAGGAATTGGTGTAGTTTTCGGTGCATTAATACTAGGTGTAGCTAGAAATCCTTCATTAAGAGGTCAATTATTTTCATACGCTATATTAGGTTTTGCTTTTGCAGAAGCTACTGGTTTATTCGCTCTTATGATGGCTTTCTTATTATTATACGTTGCTTAATTGTAACTTATAACTAGGATATCTATATATTAATAATATATACAATTATCATCATAAACTCTTATTAGCTTAATGGTAGAGCAGGATACTTCTAATATCTGGATCCAAGTTCGAGTCTTGGATAAGAATTCGTTTGAATTGCAAACGACTATAGTTAAATAGGCTTTAATAAATTTTCATTAATTCACTATCTTTTACACTTAAATTATCTTTAATAATGGGTAACCAATAAGAAGTAATGTTAAACTACTTTTTATGAAGTTATTTTTAACCTAATATTTAATATTATCATATCTTTTTATTATAAAATATATCACTAATATTAAAATTAAATTAAATTAAAAAACAAAATGTTATATTTTCCAACCTTAATTTCGGTATTAGAGGTCCTATTGGTAACTATTCCTGTTTTATTAACGGTAGCGTATGTAACTGTAGCTGAAAGGAAAACAATGGCTAGTATGCAAAGAAGATTGGGGCCTAACATAGTAGGGTATTATGGTCTTCTACAAGCATTTGCTGACGCCTTAAAACTTCTTTTAAAAGAATATGTTTCACCTACACAAGCTAATTTGAGTTTATTTTTCCTTGGTCCTATTATAACCTTAATATTTTCATTATTAGGGTATCTTGTTGTACCGTATGGTCCTGGGTTAGCCTTAAGTGATTTTAATTTAGGTATACTTTATATGTTAGCGGTTTCTTCTTTATCTACATATGGTATTTTATTAGCTGGTTGAAGTGCAAATAGTAAATATGCTTTCCTAGGTTCACTTAGAAGTACAGCACAGCTAATAAGTTATGAACTAATATTAAGTTCTGCTATATTACTAGTAATAATGCTAACAGGTAGTTTAAATCTTACTGTAAATATAGAAGCTCAAAGAGCTATATGATTTATAATACCTTTATTTCCTATATTTATAATATTCTTTATAGGATCTATAGCAGAAACTAATAGAGCTCCTTTTGACTTAGCTGAGGCTGAATCGGAACTAGTTAGTGGATTTATGACAGAGCACGCTGCTGTCATATTCGTTTTCTTTTTCTTAGCCGAATATGCTAGTATTGTTTTAATTTGTATATTAACTAGTATCTTGTTTTTAGGGGGTTATTTATATGATTATCTTCCTTTATTCAGCTTAATGCAGTATATTAATTTTGATTACTATATTAGCAATTTACATAATGAAAGTTTATTTAGAGGTCCTTTAATAGAAGGATTATTTTATGGTCTAAGTTTAGGTTTTAAATCTTGTATTATGATTTTTATTTTCATATGAGCTAGAGCTTCATTCCCTAGAATACGTTTTGATCAATTAATGTCTTTCTGTTGAACTATATTATTACCTATAGTTATTGCTTTTATTATACTAGTTCCTTGTATATTATATAGTTTCGAAATAATACCTAGTAATATTGCTTTATTATAAACAAAGAATAATGTTAAAAATATAATAAAAATTTTTATTATATTTTTAAAAGAGACCTCCTCTCCTAGTACATGATCATGTAACAGTTAAGAATAAGATAGGGGAACTTGTTCCAAGTGTATATATTCGACTTTCCAATATTTATGGTTATATATGCGTATATACATAAAAAAAAATAGTGGAAATATTTACCATACAGTTGTGTATGGTGTTAGTAAAGATTAAATGTTTTATTTAATCCTGAGGGAAATCAGTTTTATATATTTGTATATAATTTATGTTGCTTACATCATTATTATTAATTCCAATCTTAGGAATATTTGTTATATCTACGGGTATGTCTTATGAGTTATCTAGTTTAAATATTAAACGTATTAAAACAATAGCCTTAAGTACATCTATAATTAACCTTTTTATTTCTTTATTAGTATTCATGCTATTTGACTTTAGTAATAATCAATTCCAATTCGTTCAAGAATATCATGAAATTAGTTCCTATGATTTTTACTTGGGTTTAGATGGATTATCTATTTACTTTGTATTATTAACAACTATAATAACTCCTATTGCATTATTAAGTAATTGAAATTCAATTAATGATAATGTAAAATCTTATGTAATAATAATATTATTATTAGAAACTCTGTTATTAGCAGTTTTTTTAGTTTTGGATATATTATTATTTTATATTTTTTTCGAAAGTATACTACCTCCATTGTTTATATTAATAGGTTTATTTGGATCAAGTAATAAAGTAAGAGCTAGTTTTTATCTTTTCTTATACACATTATTAGGATCATTATTTTTATTATTATCTATATTAACTATGTCTTCAATTATGGGAACGACAGATTTCGATGCATTATATAAAACCAATTTCAATTATTCTACACAGTTATTATTATTCTATGGTATATTTATAGCATTTGCTGTAAAAACACCTACTATTTTCTTGAATACTTGATTATTAAAAGCTCACGTTGAATCACCATTAGGTGGTAGTATTATACTGGCTGCTATTGTTTTAAAATTAAGTTTATATGGAATATTCAGACTTATATTACCTATATTACCTAAAGCTTCTTTAGATTATACTTATATAATTTATCTTATAGGTGTAATAACTATAATATATGCTAGTTTTAGTACTTTAAGAACAATAGATGTAAAAGAACTTATAGCTTATAGCTCTGTATCTCATGCAGCTGTTTATCTTATAGGTGTGTTTAGTAATACTATACAAGGAATAGAAGGTGGTATAGCTTTAGGATTAGCTCACGGATTTGTTTCTAGTGGTTTATTTATATGTGTTGGAGGTGTACTATATGATAGATCTGGTACTAGATTAATTAGTTTTTATAGAGGTATTGCTCAAGTAATGCCTTTATTCTCTATATTATTTTTCATTTTATCTTTAGGTAACTGTGGAGTTCCTCTTACTTTGAATTTTGTAGGAGAATTTATGTCTTTATATGGTGTATTTGAAAGATTACCTTTATTAGGTGTTTTTGCTAGTTCATCTATAGTGTTATCTGCTGCATATACAATATACATGTTTAATAGAATAGCTTTTGGAGGATCATTTAGTAAATTTTTCGAAGCTAATATAAGTGACGTAAATAAACGTGAATTCTTTATATTACTTACATTAGTTGTATTCACTGTTATGCTTGGTATATACCCTGCACCTATTTTAGACGGTTTACATTATTCGGTTTCATCATTAATATACAGTAATATAGCTTAACCTATATTAATAGGTTAAGTTAAATATGATGTATAATTAATACCGTAAAACATTATAATAACATTAAAACTTAATGAAAAATATATTTTATTCTTTTTCTAAAATCCAGTAAAAATTTTAGTTTGTTTTTAAACAATAATGTGTAATTAATAACGTCTTATTTATTATACTAGCACTATATTATTTTTAATATATTAATATGACGCAATCAGTACCTTATTTAATAAACCAATAAAATTTTTATTTTTGAATAGATAATAATGTGTAATTAATAGTGTAAAAGAATCTTATTATAATAACATTGAAATTATTTTAATATAAATACGATGCCACAATTAGTGCCTTTTTATTTTATAAATCAAGTTACATTCGCTTTTATATTACTTGTAGTAATGATATACGTATTTTCAAAATATATATTACCTAGATTTGTTCGTTTATTTATTACTCGTGTATTTATAAGTAAATTGTAATTTACAAAAAAAAATTTAACTAAAAAATTATTTAACTTTTTATTATTAATTAGCTTATTAGTGTATAAGCTGCGTTCCTAACTTTTTTTATAACTTTTTCGCTTGCAAGTTTACATAAGCAAAATAAAATAAATATTTCAATAAAAATCTTAACTTCAGTAGAAAAATGACAAATTTTTCATACACAAACATTACAAGTCCTCTAGATCAGTTTGAAATAAGAAATTTACTAAGTTTAGACGCCCCTGTATTGGGTAATCTGCATATATCATTAACTAACATAGGGTTATATTTAACAATAGGTGCTTTTTTAGTATTATCATTAAACGTCTTAGCAACTAACTACAATAAAGTAGTAAGTAATAACTGATCAATAAGTCAAGAATCAATATATGCTACTATACATAGTATAGTAACAAATCAAATAAATCCTACTAAAGGGCAAATATATTTCCCATTTATTTATACTTTATTTATTTTCATTTTAGTTAATAATTTAATAGGTATGGTTCCTTACAGTTTTGCATCTACAAGCCATTTTATATTTACATTTGCTCTTAGTTTTACTGTGGTATTAGGTGCAACTATCTTGGGATTCCAGAAACATGGGTTAGAATTCTTTTCTTTATTAGTGCCAGCTGGTTGTCCTTTAGCTTTATTACCTTTACTAGTTTTAATCGAATTCATTTCATATTTATCTAGAAATGTTTCTTTAGGTCTTAGATTAGGTGCTAATATATTAAGTGGTCACATGTTATTAAATATTTTAGCAGGTTTCACTTACAATATTATGACTTCTGGGTTCATATTCTTCTTTTTAGGATTAGTACCTTTAGCTTTCATAATAGCATTTTCTGGTTTAGAATTAGGAATTGCTTTCATACAAGCTCAAGTGTTCGTAGTATTAACTAGTAGTTATATTAAAGATGCTTTAGATTTACATTAATTAATTAAAAAATTAGCTTTTACAAAAAGTATTATATTAAATTAATAAAAGACTTATATGTATAGAACATTTGTAAAATAATAACTGTATTTGTCGTGATACTAATAGTAGAATGCTATAATATATTATAGCATAGGAAAGTCCGGTGCTTATCAGGCATAAATACATAACAAATGTGTGTTTAATAAAAATTAGGGTATTATACAGAAAATAAAAACCGTCTTTCTATAGTAATGAAAATAACTATAGCCAAATGTATAAAAATAATTTTAATTTTTATATAGTAAAAGAAAGTTAACGAACCTTCAAGCCATGCGTTGAGCCATATTGTAGAATAATAACTATAACAGAACTCGGCTTAAAGGTATCCAAAAACAAATACTAATTAGTATTTTAGTATAATGAGTATATAATTAATAAGGTAAAATTTTACCTTATTAACATTAAAAATGTATTAGTAATGGTATAGATAATAAAATAGTATTATTTGTGAGTAATACCAATCTATACCATTAAATTGAGTTTGATGATGGCTCTGAATGAACGCTGTCCAAGTGCTTGACACATGCTAATCGAACGTTTAATTTAATAAGTTACATATTGTTATTTATTTCATTAGAAGTGGTGTACAGGTGAGTATACAATATTTTGGCTGCCTTAAAGTAAGGTGAATAAATACCTTATGAAGTTTATCTGGGTTCGAGTCCCGTTTAATTAAACTAAAGGAGGGAAACTTCCGCTTTAAGAGGACAATAAATATTTCGGATAGGTAGTAGTTAAGGTAATGGCTTAACTAGCCTGAAATTCCGTAGTCGAGGCTGAGAGGTCGATCGATCACATTGGGTCTGAAAAAACCCCAATACGTATAGTACAGCAGTGGGGAATATTGGTCAATAGCCTAACGGCTGAACCAGCAACTTGGGAGAACGTATAGCTTCGGCTAATTACACTTGGCTGTTTAATCTGGTATAAATAATTTATTATTTATATTAGTTTATTCATTTTAACCGCTTATAGGGTTAAGTGGTTAATTAATTTGTCATTTCTATTAGATTTAGAGGATATTTTATTCTCATGAACAAGTGTAAGATCGATTTTATCGAATAAAGTTCTAGATATAATACTGATGATGACAATTTTATATCTATATGTCTTGACCAAATTACGTGCCAGCAGTCGCGGTAATACGTAGAAGACTAGTGTTATTCATCTTTAATAGGTTTAAAGGGTACCTAGACGGTATAATTAGTCTTAAACAGGATACGATTATACTAGAGTTATATATGAGGAGGTGAGTATTTATGCAGTAGAGTTGAAATTCGTTGATAGCATAACGACTGGTAACGGCGAAAGCAACCTTTTATCTAATAACTGACGTTGAGGGACGAAGGCTCGGGTAACGAACAGGATTAGATACCCTAGTAGTCCAAGCAGAGAATGATGAATGCCATAGATTAGAAATTTTTTAGTCTATAAATGAAAGTGTAAGCATTTCACCTCAAGAGTAATGTGGCAACGCAGGAACTGAAATCATTAGACCGTTTCTGAAACCAGTAGTGAAGTATGTTATTTAATTCGTAAGTACGCGAAAAACCTTACCACAATTTGAATAATATCTCAATTTGAGATATTACAAGCGTTGCACGGCTGTCTTCAGTTAATGTCGTGAGATATTGGTTAATTCCATTAAATTAACGGAAACCCTTGCTTTATTTAAATATTTTATGGAATAAAGCAGTTCACCTCTATATTGGATATGATAACAGGGATCAAGACAAGTCATCATGGCCTAAATATTGTGGGCGATAGACGTGCCACATATTCCTATACAAAATGATGCGAAAATGTGAATTTGAGCTAATCTAATAAAGTAGGATATAATAAGGATTATAGTCTGAAATTCGACTATATGAATAAGGAATTACTAGTAATCGTGAATCACCACGTCACGGTGGATTTAATCTCAGATAGGTACTAACTACTCGTCAGGCGCCGAAAGAGGTGTGTGCAATAAGTTTGGTTCTTATAGTTAACTAGTTTAGATAATTAGTTCTAGATTTAATTATGTAGAATTTTCGTATGCGTGACCTTGATTGGTGTTAAGTCGAAATATGGTTCGTGTAGTGGAAATTGCACGGGATTAATTAATATTAACAATATAATAATATATATATTTGCTTTTAGATATATTTAGGAGTATTTATATATAAGGAAGGTTCCGTTTGTTGGTACGACGGGTTGAGCTGTAAACTCAATAGCATAATGCTGTCGAAGGTTCAATTCCTTTTCTTCCTAGGTTTAATTCCTTTTTTTCCTGATTTTAGAGAAATTTGTCTCTTTTTTACTTTTTAAATACATAAAAACATGATTATAAAACCTAATAATAATAATAATTTTTTACTAAATAAGCTTGATATACTAAAAGACAATAAGGATAAATCTGGTATTTATATTTTATATAATATTATAAATAACAAGTTTTATATAGGACGTTCTAAAAATCTACGTAATAGATTTATCTATTATTATAATATAAACAATTTAAATAGAAATGGGAATAGTCGTATATGTAACGCCTTATTAATTTATGGTTATATAAATTTTAGTTTGGAAATATTAGAGTATTGCGATAAATCTTTAGCTGAAAGAGAACAGTATCACATTTATTTATTTCAACCTGAATATAATATACGTTGTAAAAAGGGTAAAATTTATAAGCTTTTATAATGCTATAAATTGAAATAGTATTTATTCCTAATAATTTAGTATTTCAAAAAATACTATTAGCCTTTGTAGCTCAACGGTAGAGCAGAATACTGTTAATATTCTGATAGATGTTCGATTCATTTCAAGGGCTTGGTAAATATTTATAAAAGTGTGTTAGTTCAATGGTAGAACTTTGTGCTACGGACACAAATATACATGTTCGAATCCTGTACACGCTTATATATTATATTAACTGGTTCTCTTTATTAGAATTAAACCGAATTTTACCCTATTAAGGTTAAAGCATGTTATTTAATCTGAGTTATAATTCCAAATATTAGTATAATATAAGTAAATAAAAACGTACTGGTTTAATAAACCAATTTTACATAAAAATAAATCTATTTTGTAAACGTTCAAACTTATTTTTATAAATAATAGTTACTATGTCCTCATAATTGTAAATATAAGTGATTACATTAGTAGTCATTTATCTTAAAGGTAACTATTATACTTGTTTTTTATATAAAAAAAAATAGTGAGGTTAATTCTTTTCTTTTTAATGAACAGCATATTTTTTATAAATGAAACTTTTACTAATGGTTATAGAGCAGAAGTTTTGGATATCATTTCATTACTAGCAATTTTGTGTGGAATACTTGTTATTATTAGTAAAAACCCTATCGTATCTGTTTTATTTTTAATAGGTTTATTCTTAAGTATAGCTAGCTATCTTATGATATTGGGTTTAAATTTTATAGGTATTTCTTATTTATTAGTATATGTAGGTGCAGTATCTATATTATTTTTATTCATTTTAATGTTAATTAATGTTAGAATAAGTGAATTGTTAAGTAATACTAGTAATAGTATACCTTTAGCCATACTTATAACTATTTCATTTAATTACCCTGTATATCAAATATTACCTTATAGTATTGCTTCTTTTAACAGTTATACTGTTGATTTAAATAATACCTTAAATGATATATGATATAATAATTATAGTGATTACTTAAATAAATTCTTCAAGTTAAATAGTGCAGAATTAGATAATGGTGAAATATCTTTTGTAACTAGTAAAATATGAGACGGTAATCTAGCTGAAACTAGTCATATAACTAGTATTGGTAATATTATGTATACAAGTTATAGTATATGACTTATAATAACTTCTATTATCTTATTATTAGCAATGGTTGGTGCTATAGTAATTACTATAAAACAAAAAAACTAAAATAAAATAGCAATAAAATTAATGTTTTATTTTAATTTATAGTAAGGGTTAGTACTCTAATTGGTAAGGGATTTTCTTGTCAGGAAAAGATATGTCGGTTCGACCCCGATCTGACCCGTATATATATATAAATATAATATAAAGGAATTAGCTCAATGGTAGAGCAACCGTTTTACACACGGTAGGTTAGGTGTTCAAGTCACCTGTTCCTTAACTAATCCGTCTGATCTAATTTTATTATAAAATGAAGAAAAGGGTAATTTTTATATTTATAATTATAGACCTATAGTCTGCTAAGATTAAAAACTTATTTGAACGGTTAAATATATTTACACTATGTTTAATAATAAAAGTTTAAATACATTTAATCTAATTTAATATACCGAAAAAAAAAATAAATATAAATGACAAATTTAACAAGAAGTAGTTTTCAGGCTCATCCTTTTCATTTAGTATCACCATCTCCTTGGCCTATATATACAAGTATTGCGTTATTAACTTTAACAACTAGCGCAGTATCAACATTTCATGGTTTTAGTAATGCAAATTATATATTAATATTTGCTTTTTTATCAGTTATACTTTCAATGTCTTATTGATGACGTGATGTTATAAGTGAAGGAACATATTTAGGAAATCATACACTAGCTGTACAAAGAGGATTAAATATGGGTGTTGCTTTATTTATAGTATCAGAAGCATTATTTTTCTTAGCTATATTCTGAGCTTTCTTTCATAGTGCCTTATCTCCTACTGTAGAATTAGGAGCCCAATGACCACCTATGGGTATAGAAGCTATTAACCCTTTCGAGTTGCCTTTACTTAATACAGTAATATTATTATCTTCAGGTGTTACAGTAACATATGCTCACCATTCTTTAATACAAGGAAACAGAAGTGGAGCACTTTATGGTTTAGTTGCTACAGTAATATTAGCTATAATATTTACAGCTCTTCAAGGTATAGAATATACTGTTTCTTCATTTACTATAAGTGATGGTGCTTTTGGATCATGTTTTTACTTTGGAACAGGTTTTCATGGAATTCATGTTATGATAGGTACAGCTTTTATAGCTGTCGGTTTATGACGTGTACTTGCTTACCACTCAACAGAAAATCATCATTTGGGTTTAGAATCAAGTATTTTATATTGACACTTTGTTGATGTTGTTTGATTATTCCTTTTTATTTCTATATATTACTGAGGTTCTTAGGATTAAATTTAATTAATAGGTTTCTAGTCATTGTAAGCATAACCGCTAATGATTATTATTACAAATAATATATGTACAGTTAGTTGGAAGAAAAACCTAAAATATATATTCGTGATTGACTTTAAAATTAATTTATTTAATAATAATCATATTATATATAGAGACCTTAGTTTAATGGTAAAATACGAGACTTTTAATCTTTGTTATATGGGTTCGAATCCCATAGGTCTTAATTTTTTTTATATATAATATTAACTTTATTTGTAATTTCTATATAAAAAAATATAAACGGCTATAGGTTAATGGTAGACCTTTCGTCTTCCAAACGAATTGTGCCGATTCGAATTCGGCTGACCGTATAAATGTTAATTAGCGGATAAATATTATTTTTTTTTTAGTATTTAAACTAATATTATTTATAGTCCCTTGATAGACTATAATGGAAAAGTTGCTATTGGTAAAGCGAGATATTTGCTAAATATTGTGCTATGCACCTGGATGTTCGAATCATCTCTTTTCCGATTTAAACTTCATGAATTTAAATAAATATAATTTAATCATTAACAATATAATAACAATATAAAGAGCATAGTTTAATGGTAAAATTTGAAGCTTCAAACTTCACTTTCTCAGTTCGAGTCTGAGTGCTCTTGTCCATTTTGTGTTTATTTAAACATTTACATAGTTACAATAAAAATTTTTATTACTAATAAAAATGCTTGGTTATTTAATAAAAACTTAAATTTATTTAGTATATAATAAATTTTATAATAAAAACTTGGTTCCTTAGCTTAATTGGTAAAGCGTATTTTTGATAAGGATGTGTTCGGAGTTCAATTCTCTGAGGAATCATTTATTATATTATGTACAAAAAGTAGTATTTAAACTAATAAAATTATAAATTGTAGCTTTTATCTACTAAGTAAAGAGAATTGACCGAGTGGTTTAAGGTGATAAGCTTGAAACTTATTTGGTTTAATAGATCACATCCGTTCGAATCGGATATTCTCTGTAATTTATGTAAACATTTACATAACACGGACTAGAGCCAGGTTGGTTAGGCGCCTCATTTGGGTTGAGGAATTGTTATGTTCGAATCATAATAGTCCGATGAAAAGATTAAAAAAAAATAAATAAATTTTTTAATCTTTATTATTTAAAGGCATATTAGTAATGTGAAAGATATCTATTTGGTATTTTTATACTATACTATTGATATAATAGTGTAAGAAAGTATATAAAGAAACTATTAGGGATACCTGGCTATATATTAAAGAGAGTTTTTTAACTTGTGTTTTTTAGAAAAGTGTCAACACATGTACTCTTAGAGAAATTCAATAATAAACGGAGTGAATTGAAATATCTTAGTAACTTCAGGAAAAGAAATCAAACGAGATTCTATGATTAGTGTGAATGAAAGTAGAAGAGCCTATATAAATATCAGATATATACGCACAAGCATGAATGTATATATGTAATAAATTAATTAATAATATTAACATTACTAGGATTAATGTAATTCACTGATAAATTAAATAAGTAGAACGGGCAAAACCTGTTTGAATAAAAGGGGAACCTTCCTCTAAGGCTAAATATAATATATAAGCGACAGCGTATAGTACTGTGAAGGAAAGGTTTGAAATAGTAGTTTTATAAGCAGCTCGAGTAAAATTTAAATAAATAATAAGAGCGTACCTTTTGCATAATGGGTCAGCAAGTTAATGTTAGATGCGAGCAGTAATGCCAAGATAAACCAATTATTAAATAATGAATTAGTATCTAAAATTAGACCCGAAGCCTGGTGATCTTACCACAGTCAGGGTTATAAAAGCCCGAACGGGTTATCGTTGTAAAGATATCCGAAGAACTGTGGTAAGTTAGTGAAAGACAACACTGACTAGGATAGCTGGTTTTCTGCGAAACCTATATAAGTAGGTAATTCAAGTTACATCATAGCAGGTACAGAACTGTGATCTCAGGCAACTTTATCACATTATTTTCGGCGCAAGTGTGAAAGTAAAGTGATAATTTTGCATATATCGGGCAATCGTGAAGATTTTATCGGTGAGTATTCGCACTCGGAAGGGCAATGATGAATATTGAATAATCGGACATAGTACGATAAGGTTGTATGTCTAAAGGGAAACAGCCCAGAACAAGAGTTAAGGTTCCAAAATTATTGTTAAGTGAAATTAAGGAAGTTTCTATCTAATACGACTAGGAAATAGGCTTAGAAGCGGTCCATTTTTTGAAGATCTCGTAACAGAGCACTGGTTTAGTAAATGTGAGCGTAAGCAACATTTACATTGATATTTGCACCGAAAATTTAACGGATCTAAACAATATACCGACACCTTGTCCATATTTATTAATAATATAAATTATTATATTTAATGGGGTAGCAGAACGTTGGGTAAATCTTAGATTTATTCTTTTTAAGAATAATAATTAGATAACCCAAGTGAGAATGCTGACATGAGTAACGAAAAAGGGGAAACCCTCGCCTGAAGCTTATGGATTTTATAAAGTAACGGCCTCTAAGTTTACCAGCCTAAAGGATTAAACGATGAGCAAATCTTTGTTACATAGTAACAACCTTCTTTTATTAATTTATTTAATAAAAAGTGAAGAGGGTTCTGGAAAAACAGTAACAATCTAATATATTGCAAAACTTTTAAGATGAGCAATATTATTAAAGATATAAAACCGTACCTAGAAACTACCACAAGTAAGCTAGTAGAGAATACGAAGGCGTTTGAGTGAACAATCATTAAGGAACTCGGCAAACTAACTACCGTAACTTCGGGATAAGGAGAGCCATTCCTCCTGATTAATATCAGGTAAAGAATAGGAAGCATGGAATAGTGTTGTACGACTGTTTAATTAAAACAAAGCACTCTGCAGTAAGATAATAAATCAAAGTATTGAGTGTGATTTCTGCCCAATGTCGGCTGGTTAACGGATTTGCTAAGTTGACTAATATAAGCTTGGCTTTGAAGGAAACCCCGATCAATGGCGGCCTTACCTATGAGGGTCCTAAGGTAGCGGAATACCCTGGCCGTTAAATGCGGTCTTGCATGAATGATTTAACGATACAACAGCTGTCTCAATGATTGGCTCAGTGAAATTGGAATAACTGTGCAGATACAGTTTACCTCTAGTTAGACGAGAAGACCCTATGCAGCTTTACTGTTGCTAGTTATTGAATATGATATTGCGAATTTTAGCGTATAAGGTAGTCTTAAGGACTTAATTGAAACACCTTTATTTAGTATATCATATTGGTAGACATAGTCTACGTAAGAGTATCATTAGTCTATTTTTTAGATGTCTGATATAATTATTAACCCTCTTATGAGGGGACAATTGCTAGGAGGCAGTTTATGCGGGGCACAGATCCCATAAAAAGTACCTGGGTGTATCCAAAGTTAATTTTGTAAAATTGTTATAACTTAGTTATAGCAATCAAATATACAAAGTTTTGTATATTTTTTTAATTTTTAGTATGTTATTTGGTATAGCTCTTTTCGAGAAGGAATTAAGTTATAACTAATCCAGCTATATATCTATTGAGTTAGAACTAATATTTTTATTCAAGTAAGATTTTTACTATATGGAAAATAGATGTAATTAAAATATTAAGATAAAATATCTAATATTTTTAGTTATGTTATTAGTATGCTTAAATTATAACCATTTAAACATGTGTAAATTCACTAATAACATAATTATGTTTATTACTTGTCAAGTTTAATGGCTTAATCTTGCTTTACTGTTTGACTTACACGTCTATCAGTCGCGTAAGCGGGGCATATGATCACAAGATGCAGAAAGGAAAGGTCTTGGATTTTTGAAAAAGCTACGCTAGGGATGTTAGTCCTCCAATGTTTTATTAATCATAGTCATGATATAAACCTATTGGTAATTAATTGGGTCAATTTCAAGGATAGCTTTCCATAAAAGTTAACTTGAAGCGAAGTTTACTTTAAGCATTTAATAAAAGTAAAACCGTTCAACGACTAGAAGGTGAGCAATGCTAACAATACTCCTTCATTTGAAACCCAACATTTTTTTTCCTTTATATAATTAAACCAATTATGAATACATAATCCCATAATAATTAGTAACTAAAGTTATTAATGAAATAGACTTAATTCTATATTAAAGATTAAGCTTCTGGTAAATATTTTAAATGCCAGGTAATAAATAAATATTTACAAATACAATGAATAATATACAAAATAAATCAGAAATAAATCAATTAAAAAATGATTTAGATTATAACACACCAGTTTTGTTTAATAAAAAAAGTAAAAGATATGTAGTTAAACCCTTATCATATATAAATAGTGATACAGGTATTACTAGACATTTTACTCCTGCGGCTCAGGAATGATTTAATAGCATATATAGCTATAATCATAATTACATTAAATCATTACCTGTTGCAGATACAAATCTAATGAAATTGTTAAAAAGCTACTTTAATTTTCAGATTAATCGTAAGGTTCTAAAAACTAAAAGTATGCCTACTAGATTTAAACGTTTATCTACAAAAAGAGTTTTTGTAGGTAAAGGTGAACTAAAACATACTAGCTCTAAAGTAATAATTACATTTTATGTACATAATACAGAGAAAATGTATTTATCTAGAGCTGTTAATTTAGTTTTTAAATCTTTGTATAACCCTAAAAGACGTTTAAAAAAATTTATTACTAAAGATAGAAATAATAAAGAGATTGTATCTTACAATAGACCCTTTACTTTAGAAGAGTATTTAGCTTTACCTGATCATTATAATAAATGATATATTGATCAGGTTGCGTCTTATATTGAAATTAAAAATTTATATTTAAGTAATTTGTTATTACAATATAGAATATTAACAAAACTGATTAATATTAAAGCGGCTACTCAGAAAGACTTAACAAATATTTTTATTCCTTTATGTGAAAACATTCATTCTTTTGATTACCCTAGTTTTACTTTGTATATGCAAAAAGTAAGAACATATTATTTAAGTGGTTTAACTAGATTTAAATATTTGTTAAAATTTAATCATGTTAAATTTACAAAACCTTTTATGTTTGAATTAACACGTTTAGTTCAAAGTATATATAATAAGAAAGTAGAATTTAATATTGTTAATTTAAAAAAAATGCATTTAAATAGTGATATTTTTACTCAAGCTGTGTCATTAAAACTAAGAAATAGAGATAATAGACTTTATAGAGTTTTAAAATCTTCTTTACGTAAAATTAAATTGCCAAGTGTAAATAGATTAAGTGAAAAACAGAATAAATTTAATAAAGATGAATTCCTTGTTAATAAAATAAGAAATAATAACATTACTTCCATGTTTAAAAATAATGTTAATGATCCTTTAAGCAATCTTTTATTAGACTATTTTCCTTCAGCTGATAATTTAAAGGTTAATATTGTAAAAAGATCGTCTATTAAAAACCGTTCTATTTCTTTAAAAAATTACGTGCTTAAATCTTTAAAACATGTAAAGATGGCAGGTATTAGAATAGAAGCTAAAGGAAGATTAACAAGAAGATTTACCGCTTCTAGATCTGTATTCAAAATGAAATGAAAAGGTGGTTTAAAAAACGTAGATTCTTCATTCAAAGGATTATCTGCTATAATGTTAAGAGGTCATGTAAAATCAAATGTACAATACTCAACGATAAATTCTAAAAACCGTAATGGAGCTTTTGGAGTTAAAGGTTGAGTAAGTAATAAATAACCTTAGTTATTGTTTGCTATAGTACTAGATTAAACTATATGTTTTTATTAATTAAGTAACGTTTATTATAATAAGTTTAAATTGTCCTATTCTCAAATTTCGCGTTGCCTTAATTATATAAAAGAGAAAAAAAAATGAAGAAATAGTCTGAACCATTTTGCGAATAATGGAAATATAAGACATATGTCTTATTAACATAATTGAACAGGCTAATTGCGCCAGAGAGTACAAATTGAGTGCGCAGTTTGGCACCTCGATGTCGGCTTAACTTATCCACATGAATGCAGGAATCATGAAGGGTTCGACTGTTCGTCGATTAAAAAGTTACACGAGCTGGGTTAAATACGTCGTGAGACAGTATGGTTTCTATCTTCTAGAGGAAATTAGAATAAAATAAGGATAGCCCCCTCGTACGAAAGGAGCTGGGTATATTAACCTCTGGTTTACCTGTTGTTTATGTGCCCAATATTAATTTAAGTATAATATTTTTTTATATTATGCGGGGATGTTACTTTCACTAAAGTAAATTTATAGCATAGGCACGGCAGGAACGCTATGTTAGTTAAAGATAAGTGCTGAATGCATCTAGGCACGAAACTTACTTTAAGATATTCTTAAATATACGTAGTTGAACACTACGATTTTGCAAATGAAAACAAGATACTAATTAAATTTAGATCTTTAAGATGATAATAATTATTGCAATTAATAGGCTTTAGCTGAAAGGATTTAAATGTCTTTAGGCATAAAGTACTAATGATATATATAACTAAATATCCTAGATATCTCACAATTTTGAAACATATACTAAACAGAAGTTATACACTCTAATCTTAGTCCGGTTAGCATAAAAGTAATGTAGCTGTTTTGTAACCAGCTGAAGCAAGTGCGATACTTGCACTGGACTTTATTAAGAAGGAGTAGTCGAATATGACTGAATCTGAACCTGGTACGGTATAATTCACATTATCAAGCCAAGCTCTATAAATATTAAAGAAGGCTACTCATTTTTTTTCCATTTATTTAGCATTACATATATACTAGAATATATATATATATTTCATTTATATGTAAAGGCCTTATAGTCAAGCGGTTAAGACATAATGTTTTCATCATTACATACGAGGGTTCGATCCCCTCTGGGGCTAGAAAAATAAATAAATAAGGATTAATACAGTATTAATGCGGATTGATGTAATAGTAACATAACTGGCTCATGTCCAGCATATATTGGTGCAAATCCTTTGTCCGCACGTATAATTAATTAAAGGTTATAGCTTAATTGGTAAAGCAAGCTGCTCATGACAGCTGAGATGAGTGTTCAAATCACCCTGGCCTTAATGTAATTTAGTATAATCCAAGTGTTGAAAATGGTAAACAAGATAAACTTAAGCTTTATTGGCTAGCGCTTTAGAGGTTCAAGTCCTCTCTTGGATAGAATTAATATTGAATATGTCCAGTCGTATCTGATAGTAGATGAGTATAATATCTTAAAAAAGAGTTAATTTGAAAAAAATAATTAGGGGACATAGTTCAACGGTAGAACTGTGACTTTGCAAGTCATTAATTCCAGTTCGAATCTGGATGTCTCCAGAAATATTTTTCTTAAAAGAAAGTTGCATTTATTAAAATAATTATTATTTGCTTACTTAGTAAATAGCTCGAGAAGCTCAATTGGCCGAGCGGGGTCTTGAAGCGACCTAGGTTGTAAGTTCAAATCTTATTTCGAGCAATTATAAAATGGGTATGCTGGAATTGGTATACAGGTTCCACTTAGGATGGAATGGTTTAAATACTATGCAAGTTCGAGTCTTGTTACCTATATTATATTTTTTTATTAATTATAATCATAAAGTTTTTTTATTATGTTATATATGTACAGTTATAATTTAATGGTAAAATGGATCTCTTCCAAAGATCTCTTATCGATTCGAATTCGATTAACTGTAGTATTTAAAGTCAGAAAAACTTTGAAAAGATAAGTACTATTTCTCGCGCGAAGCAAGACTAATATTTTAGTATAAAATTATTAATATCTCGTAGACTAATAGGTAAGTCATAAATTTTTGGTATTTATTATTGAATGTTCGAATCATTCCGGGATAAAGCCACTAGTTTAGATTAAATGGGGTTCTAATGTCACATTCTTTGTACTAAATGGTAAATATATTTAGTGGTAATGTTGGTCTACTATTGGTAATAGTAGTGTATACGTTTTTAGAGGATATTGCCTCTTTTTATAAATATAAATAAAAATACAAATATGAACAATAATAACATAAACAATACAAATAACAATATAAATATAATTCCTGAAGTTATATATGCTAATGCTGAAACAGATAAGTCTATTATTTATGAGGAAAATAGAAATAAAAGTGGTGTTTTTAGATTAGTTAACAAGATAAACGGTAAAAGTTATATAGGTTCTTCTATGTCTTTAAGCAATACATTTAGTATATATTATTCTTTAGGTTCTCTTAAAAAAGTAAAGGGATCAATTATTATATATCGTGCATTATTAAAATATGGTTATTCAAATTTTAGTTTAGATATACTTGAGTATTGTGAAAAAGATGTATTGATAGAAAGAGAACAATACTATATTGATCTTATAAAGCCAGAGTATAATATAAAGGTAGTTAGCTATAAAAGCTAAAGTTCTTAATTTCTAATTTATCGTATTTTAAAGTATACTTTAAAATACTTGGTGGATATAGTTCAATAGATAGAGCAACTGTGTATAATTATAAATATAAAATAGTATCATTTTATTTACTTATTTTAATAAAAAATATAAGGTGAATATAGTTCAATCGGTAGAGCGACTGTATGTGGCACAGTATGTTCCCTGTTCAAGTCAGGGTATTCACCCTAGTATATTAGTATTAATTACATTAATTATGTAATTAATAAATATATATATAATTATTATATAAGCCAGGATAGTTCAATTGGTTAGAACATTAATTTCATGCATTAAGAATGAGAATTCAAATTTCTCTTCTGGCTAATAGAGTTTACACTATTAAAATTTTTAAATAAGTTAAAGCAACTAAAAAAAAGGGTAAAATAAGAGTTCAATTCTCTTACTTATTAATGTTAATTTTTTCTATATTATTTTTATTATTATCTAACGCCGTTACTTTAAGACGAGATAAATCTATACTTTTCAGTAGAGTTGCTATAATAGTTTTACTTTACTCTTCTTTAATTGCGATAATTAGTTTACACTTTACTTATTTAGATAGAGGAATAGGTTTATATGGTGGTTTATTCCATGCAACTAGTATTACACAAGTATTTCATATTTTCATTTTTTTAATAAGTGCTGCCATTTTACAGCTTACAGGGTTTTATCCTAGAAGAGTATGAATAGCAGAGTATTCATCAATAAGCAAATTATTTTTATATAACTTTTTATATTATAGAACAAAAATCGTTAATAAAATGGGAGAACAATTTAAAATTATAGAATATCCATTAATATTATTATTTATAATTACAGGAGCTATATTTTTAGTTTCAACTAGTGATTTAGTTTCTATATTCCTTTCTATAGAATTACAAAGTTATGGATTATATTTACTTAGTACATTATATAGAAACTCAGAATTAGCTACTTCTGGTGGACTTACATATTTTTTATTAGGAGGTCTTAGTTCTTGTTTCATCTTGTTAGGTACAAGCTTATTATATGCTAATTCTGGTACAACTAATTTAGATGGAATATATGTAATAACTAGCCTAAGTGATCTGGCAAATGATAGTAGCAGTAATATTTTATATTGATATAAATCTTACTATATAAACTTTTCATTGTTAATACTAAGTGTAGGTTTCTTATTTAAAGTAAGTGCTGCGCCTTTTCATTTTTGATCCCCTGATGTTTATGATGCTATTCCTACAATAGTTACAACATTTGTAGCTATAGTAGCTAAAATTTCTATTTTTATATTCTTTTTAGAATTAGTACACTATACAAGTAATTCTTTATTTAATTACCAATTTAGTTGAACTTCA
>WNGR01001154.1_pt1 | contig 30034 bp, 23 predicted proteins | sample 5407581 | NCBI WGS metagenome assembly WNGR01 (sample SAMN13153383, study PRJNA577476) | soil metagenome | isolation source: 80 cm soil or saprolite under Garry oak tree replicate 2 | place: USA:California | collected 2016-06-15
TGCATTTCCTGGGCCGCGCGGCGGGTGAACGTGATGGCCAGGAAGGATCCGGCGGGCTCGGCGCGGTCGGCGATCTGGTGCGCGATCCGGTAGGTGAGCGTGCGGGTCTTACCGCTGCCCGGCCCGGCGATGATCAGCAGCGGGCCGTCCGCGGTGGCCGCGGCCCGCTGGTCCGGGTCCAGGCCGTCCAGCAGCGTTCCGGTCGCCGGCGGGGCGGGAACCGCCGGGAGTCGGTCGGCCTGGTCCGGCAGGGAAGGGGGCAGGGGAGGTGGGTGGGGGGAGGTGGGGCGGGAGGCCCTGACCCGTTCGGCGTCCTTCTTTTTCTCCCCGGCGCCGGCCAGGCTGAACAGGGCCACCTCGTGCAGTTCGTCCGGCTGGAACAGGCGGATCGTGCCGTACTCGCCGTCGTACCCCGCGTCCCTGATGACCTCGCCGCGGCGCAGCCTGGTGATGCCCTCGCCGAGCAGCGACCCGCCCACCCGGCGCACGTCGTCGAGCGGGACGTCGCAGGATGCTCAGCTCGGGTCCCAGCGCGGCGACCAGCCGCCCGACCTCGCCGGTCACCTTCTTGCTCTTCGGTCCGGTGGCCAGGATCTCGCCCACGATGTAGGGCAGCTGGATCAGGTTGGTGAACCCGGCGGCGCCGTTCGGCCGGTATCCGGGCGGGCGGTCGGCGATCTCGGCCACCCGGTGCAGCACGCCGACGGTGAGCGGCTTGCCGCACTGCGGGCACAAGGTATCGAGCGCCCTGGTCTGCTCGGGGTCGACCCGGACTCCGCACTTGCGGTGCCCGTCCAGGTGGTACTTGCCCTCCTCGGGGAAGAACTCGACGGTGCCCGCCAGGCCGTTCCCGGTGCGCAGCGCCGCCGCGATGGAGAAGTAGTCCATCTCGGTGTCGAAGACGGTGGCCTCCCGGCCCAGCATCGGCGGGGAGTGCGCGTCGGAGTTGCTGACCAGGCGGTACCCGTCCAGCGAGGAGCAGGCCCAGTTCATCGGCGGGGCGGAGGACAGGCCGGTCTCCACCGCGAAGATGTGATCAGCCAGGTCGGCGTAGCAGTCCCGCACCGCGTCGAAGCCGGACTTCGAGCCGAGCACGGCGAACCACGGCGTCCAGACGTGCGCGGGCACCAGGAAGCAGCCCGGGCCGGCGGACAGCGTGATGTCCAGCAGGTCACGCGAGTCGAGCCCGAGGATGGGCCGGCCGTCCGAGGCCAGGTTACCGATCCTGGCCAGCGCCGCGGTGATCCGGTCGGCCTCGTCGAAGCCGGGCGCGTAGAGCAGGTGGTGCACCTTCCTGGTCCGGTCGTCGCGGCGGTAGATGGTGGAGATCTCCACCGAGAGCATGAACCTGACCGTCCCCGCGCAGCTGGCCGGGGTATCGCGGCAGAGCCGTTTCTCCAGGTCGGGCCGGATCCGGAACAGGCCGGGCTCGGTCGGCACCAGGGTCTCCCTCAGCTCCGCCGCCCACGCGGGGTGGGTGAAATCGCCGGTGCCGAGCACCCGCAGGCCCTTGCGCAGCGCCCACCAGGACAGGTGCTCGATATCGCAGTCCTTGCTGCAGGCCCGCGAGAACTTGGAGTGGATGTGCAGATCGGCGTGGAACATGGCGGGTCTGATCCTGCCATGGAGCACTGACATCCGCGCCCGGAACAGCCGTGTGCCCGGGCCGGTCTCCCGGCTCCGGGCACACGTCGTGCGGGTCAGGCCGTCAGGCGATGCCGTCCACCCGGTGGACGGCCCCGCAGTCCACTCCGATAGCGGCGTGGTGCTTGCGGATCGCGTCCTCGTCCGGCCCGTCGAGCAGGCAGTACACCTGGCCGTCGGCGTTGTGGTACAGCTCGACCTGGCGCACGCCGAACTCGTCCGCCCGCTCGTTGCGGGTGTCGTCGGCGATCTGCGCGATGGCTTCGGGCGGCAGCTTGAGATCGGCGTGGAAATCCATGAACCTGGGCATGTCAGTTCTCCTTTTCCAGGTCGGCGGGTTACAGGCCTGCGCCGGAAATCGGCTGAGCCAGCGGGCGGACCGGCCGGCGGCGGGCCGTGCGGCCCCGCTCGACCCGTACCGCCGCGATCGCCGTGACCAGCGCGGCCGCGACCGCGATCGCGGCGATCTGCCAGCCCGGCATGCCCGCCACGACCACGGTGCGGACCACGGTGGCCGGAGCGGTGGCCCCGTCCGGGCTGCCGCCGCCCCCGACCGGGATCATCGACGTCGACGCCAAGGCGCTGCTGGCGAAGCTCACCGCGATGACCGCCAGGCTCGCCAGCACGGCTCCCAGCCGGCTCAGGCTCTTGATGGTGCTCATTGGATGGTTCTCCCTCCCCGGCTTCCCGGGACGCGGCCGCGGGCGTCAGCCCGGACTGCTTGCGTTCCTTACCCTGCGACGCTATGGCGCGAGCACCGCGTTCAGGATCGGGAGCATTACCCAGTTTTGCGTTCCGGTTCCCTAGTTTTCGCCGGACAGGCGAGCAGCGCCGGGCGGGACGCGGCGCTGCTGCGGTGAGTTCCGGATCCGCCGGCTGGCCAGAGCGGACCCTGCGACCGCTCTGGCCAGACAGCCTTGGGGGAAGGCTTAGCGGAGCTTGGAGACCCGGTTGACGAGCATGCCCGGGTGCGAGGCAGCCAGCGCGGACGGCGCGAGCAGGAAACTAGCGGTGGCGAGAGCAGCGGCCGCGGCAAACCTGGCCCGCAACGACATTGATGCAATCCCCGATCTGCGGCTTTCCAGCCAGGCCCTCTGGCGTCCCCGCCGTATTGCGAAAGCATCGTATTGGGAGAAGTGACCGCTCCGTCGGCACTGAGACCAAATCGCGATATTTGACCCCCCGGGGACGTGAACGCGTCCACGCCGCAAGGGCCGGTTATGTTACTGATGGGAATCACGCCAGCAGAGGGAAAGGGGCCGGTCCATGCCGCTCGCCTGGGTGCCCTACACCGACCGCGCCGAAGCCGAACGCCGCCTGAACGGCATCCCGGCCGGCCTGGAGCTCGACTTCTACCGCGCGGACGGGGACGAGCTTCCCGGCAGCCTGGACGAGGTCGCCTTCTACGTTCTGCCTTACATGAAGGGCCCGGCCGTCCTCGACCGGGCCGCCGACATGCCCAAGCTGCAGGTGGTGCAGACGCTCACGGCCGGCTACGAGGAATTCCTGCCGCTGGTGCCGCCGGGGGTGACGTTGTGCAACGCGGCCGGGCTGCACGACACCAGCACGGCCGAGCTCGCGCTAGCGCTCGCCCTGGCCAGCGGCCGGCACCTGGACGAGTTCGCCCGCAACCAGCCCAGCGGCACGTGGCGGTTCGCCTTCGGCCGGGCCCTGGCCGACCAGCGGGTCCTGATCATCGGGTACGGGCACATCGGGCAGGCGATCGAGTACCGGCTGAACGGGTTCGAGGTCGCCTCGATCACCCGGGTGGCCCGGCGGCCCCGGACCGGGCCGCCGGAGGTGCACTCGATCGAGGAGCTGCACCGGCTGCTGCCGCAGGCCGACGTCACGTTCGTCATCGCCCCGTACACCCCGCAGACCGAGGGCATGATCGGCGCCCGCGAACTGGCGCTGCTGCCGGACGGCGCGCTGCTGGTCAACGTGGCCCGCGGCAAGCTGGTCCACACGGCTGCGCTGGTCGCCGAGCTGTCCACGGGACGGATCCGGGCGGCGCTCGACGTGACCGACCCGGAGCCGCTGCCCGCGGACCATCCGCTCTGGCGCCAGCCCGGAGCGCTGATCTCGCCGCACGTCGGCGGGGCCAGCTCGGCGTTCTTCCCGCGCGCGGACCGGCTGATGGCCGCGCAGCTCAGGCGCTTCATGGCGGGCCAGCCGCTGGAGAACATCGTCAAGGCGCCCTGAAGCTAGGCGGCGGCGAGCTCGGCGTAGCGGCCGTCGCTGGCCAGCAGGCTGCCGTGGTCGCCGGACTCGACGATGCGGCCGTGGTCGAGCACGACGATCTGATCGGCGTCGCGGACGGTGGAGAGCCGGTGCGCGATGGTGATGGTGGTCCGGCCCCGGGCCAGGGTGTCGAACGCCTTCTGCACGGCCCGCTCGGTCTCGGTGTCCAGCGCGCTGGTGGCCTCGTCGAGCACGAGCACGCGCGGATCGCGCAGCAGGGTCCTGGCGATGGCGATGCGCTGCTTTTCCCCGCCGGAGAAACGGTGCCCGCGCGACCCCACCATGGTGTCGTAGCCGTCGGGCAGCCCGGCGATCAGCTCGTGGATCTGCGCGGCGCGGGCCGCCGCCTCGATTTCACGATCGGTGGCGCCGGGCCTGGCGTAGCGCAGGTTCTCCCGCACGGTGGTGTGCAGCAGGTAGGTCTCCTGGCTGACCACGCCGACGATGGCGGCCAGGTCGGCCAGCCGCATGTCGCGGACGTCGACACCGTCAATGGACACGGTGCCGGCGCTCGGGTCGTAGAGCCGCGCGACCAGCGAGCCGAGGGTCGTCTTGCCCGAACCGGTCTCGCCGACCAGCGCGAGCGTGCTGCCGGCCGGGACGTCCAGGTCGATGCCGGCCAGCGCGGGCCGGTCGGCGCCGGGGTAGGTGAAGCCGACCGCGTCGAAGGTGACGTGCCCGGTGACCGTGGCCGGGTCGATGCTGACCGGGCGGGCCGGCTCGTCCACCTCGACCGGCAGGTCCAGGTACTCGAAGATCCGCGCGAACAGCGCCAGCGAGCTGATCACCGAGACGCTGGTGCTGAGCAGGCCGGTGATCGGCCGGAACAGGCTGCCCTGCAGGGTGGTGAAGGCGATCAGGGTACCGATGCTGACCGCGCCAGCGGTCACCGGCAGGCCCGCCGCGAGGTAGATGACCGCGGGGATGGCGGCGAAGATGATCGTCAGCGAGGACATCCGCCAGCGCCCGGCCAGCTGGGAGCGCAGCTCCAGGTCGATCAGCCGGGCCGAGGAGGCGGTGAACCGGCGCACCAGGGCGGGCCCGGCGCCCATCGTCTTGGCCAGCTGCACGCCGTTGACCGACAGCCCTTCCTCGATGGTGACGTTGAGATCGGCCAGCTCGCGCTGCTGCTCGGCGGTGATGGCCCGGCGCATCCGGGCGACCTTGCGGGTCAGGTAGATGGCGGGCGGCATGACCACCAGCGAGATCAGGGACAGCCGCCAGGACAGCGCGACCATGGCCACGGCGGTGCCGACGGCGGTGGTGAGGTTCGAGGCGATGGACGTCGCGGTCGAGGTGACCACGGACTCCATGCCGCCGATGTCGTTGGTGATGCGGGACTGCACCTCGCCGGTGCGGGTGCGGGTGAAGAACGCGATCGACTGCCGCTGCAGGTGCGCGAACACGCTGGTCCGCAGCCCGTGCATGACGTGCTGCCCGACCTTCGTGGAGATCCACGTCTGCACCACGCCGAACGCCGAGGTGATCGCGGCCACCGCGACCATGGCGAGGACGAGCCAGGCGAGCAGCCGCACGTTGCGGTCCGGCAGCGCGGTGTCGATGATCGCGCGGAGCAGGAACGGCGAGGCCAGCCCGACCAGCGAGGAGGCCACGATGATCGCGGTGACGACGGCCAGCTGCCACCGGTAGGGGCCGAACAACCGGCCGATGCGGCGCAGCGACACCTCGCGGGCCTGCGCCTTTTCCGCCGCGGTGACGGTCTTGCGACCGCGGACGTGCGTATCTCGGTTCGTCTGAGTGGCTGCCAAAGAGCTACTCCCTTCCTCTACGGCTACCGGACAATGCTGAGGTTACCTCAATATGAGGCTACAACAGGAAAGGCTGATACGCTATTCCCGTGACCCAGGACCGTGACGAGGCGGCCGCCGACCTGGCCGCCGATGACGCGCTGTCCGAGGCCTTCTGGGCGGTCGCGCGCCAGCTCCGGGAGCGGTCGCAGGAAACGCTGGCGCCCTGGGACATCACCCCGGCCCACCTGCGCGCCCTGCGCACGCTGCGGCGGCACGGCACGATGCGCCTGTCCGAGCTCTCCGACCACCTGCACATCGCGCCCCGCTCGACCACCGAGGTGGTGGACGCCATGGAGGCCAGGGACCTGGTCCGGCGGCGCGCCGACCCCGGCGACCGGCGGGCCACGCTGGTCGAGGTGACCGAGCACGGTACCGACGTCCTGGCCGCGATCCGCGACACCCGCGGCACCGAAGCTGGCCGGGTCTTCGGCCGCCTCGGCCCGCCCGACCGCGCCGAACTGGCCCGCATCCTCGCCCTGCTCAGGGACCCCGCGTGACCCCAGGAGATTCGGGTCGTGCGGCTCAGCCGAGCGGGATAACCAGCACGTCCGTCACTGGCGCGTCCGGCCCGGCCTGGGCCCGGGCCACCTTGCGCCAGCCCCACGCGCGGAAGGCGTGCTGCGCGGCCGTGGCCGCCGGCCGCACGGTCAGCGTCGCGCGTTCCTCGGGCCGCCCGTCCAGGATGAGGTCGTGCAGGTCCCGTCCGATGCCCTGCCGCCGCCAGGACGCGCGCACCAGCAGGTCGGCGAGCGCGAAGGTCCGCCCGGCGTGCTCGGTGGTCACCTCGTCCGGGAGCGGGGTGGTCAGCTCCCGCCACCACGAGGTGGACGGCCGCAGCGGCATCCCGGCCGCGTATCCGACCAGGTAGCCGCCGTTCCTGGCCTCGGCGAGGACGAAGCCGGGCTGCCGCCGCTGGACGGCGAACCGGCGCGGGTAGTCCTCGTCGCCGGCCTGACGGTACGGCGGGTCGGCGTACACCTCGGCGTGCAGCCCGTGGAAATCCTCCGCGTAAGCGGTCGCCTGCCCGCCGTCGAGCAACTGGTAGGCGAGGCCGTCTCCGATCACCGTCACCGTCAGTCGAGCCCTGTCAGTCGAGTAGGGCCAGGTCGAGTGCTGCCAGCCGGTCCGGGTCGCCGATGACGTCGATCTGGCTGATCTTGTCGGCGGAGAAGGTGAAGGCGAGCGCGATCAGCAGCCGTCCGCGCGGCGCCATGATCAGGCCGGGAGCCCCGTTGACCAGGGCAACCCGCCCGTACCGGGACCGCGCCGAGGCGGCCCGCGCCCCGCCGGCCACCGCGGCCGCGCCGCGGACCGTGATCGGGACGCCGGACGGCGACGTCGCCGCGTCCGAGTGCAGCACCACGTCGGGGTCCAGCACGGCGATCAGCCCCTCCAGGTCGCCGCCGCGGGAGGCGGCCAGGAAGGCCTCGGTCAGCTTGCGCTGCCGGGCCAGGCGGGCGCCCGCGGCCGCGTCGGCATCCGGGCCGGTCCCCTGGATCCGGCGCCGGCCCCGGCTGGCCAGCTGGCGGGCCGCGGCCGGCGACCGGCCGGTGATGGAGGCGATCTCGCCGAACGGCAGGCCGAACGTGTCGTGCAGCACGAACGCCACCCGTTCGGCGGGGGGCAGCGTGTCGAGCACCACCAGCAGCGCCAGCCCGACCGAGTCGGCCAGCATCGCCTCCTGCTCGGGCCCGGCCACCGCCGCCTCGTCCGGGTCCAGCGGGTCTTCCCGCCGGGACTTGCGCGAGCGCAGCATGTCCAGGCACACCCGGCCCACGATGGTGGTGAACCATCCCTCCAGGTTGGCCACGTCGTCGGCGCCCCCTCGAGCCGTGGCGCGGGCCACGTGCAGCCAGCCCTCCTGGACCGCGTCGTCGGCGTCGCTCAGCGAGCCGACCATCCGGTACGCCATCGCCCGCAGCCGCGGGCGGCTCGCCTCGAACCGCCCGGCCAGCCGGAGCTCGAATTCCTCGTCCATCGGTCACATTCTCCCCGTCGCGTCCGTCATAGCCTTGACGGATCGGGCCGGCCGGATGTGACAGGCCGCCTGGACAGTGACCGCGTTCGGCCAGGCGTCTTTCAGTAAAGTGGCCGCCGAGCCGCCGTCACCAGCCGTGACGTACCAGTCAACGCACGCAATGGAAGGCCGATGCTCGCCGCCCTGGACGGTGGCCTCAGCGCGCCGTGCGCCGCGAGGCGCCGATCACCCCCGCGTGCTCGTGCCGGGCTGGCGAGTAACAGCTACGGCTTCCCTGACGATATCAGTACATCTACTCGCTTTCAGGTAACACCATCCTTGCAGCGTGCGCGACGCCGTCACCGGGCTCGCGCTCGGCTGTGAGAGAGCAGGAGACTGATGCCGGCAGAGACACGTGGGCGGCGATCCGTGCCGTCCGGTGTGACGAGCGAGACTGCTGCTACGAGGCAGGGCGGGAGCCGGTGAGGCGAGGCTCGCCGACGGCATGGGATGTTGACCACTGGCGGTCACCAGCGCTTGAGAAACACGCATGGGCGCACCCTCGATGCCGTGCGACGCCAAACGCCTCGGTCCCCCTCTCCCATGGTCAGTTGCTTTTCGGCCCTGCTGATCCCGGGGGGGACTCTCGCTAGTTCCTACTACTACCGAGCACGACATGGAGACGCACGAAGCGGGCGCAGGGTGCCGTTCTGACCACTGTTGCCTGCCTCGCACCTGCGTCGCTGTTCGTGCCGTTCTGCGGACGGTGAAGATTTGGAAGATCTTTCAGCGCGCGGACCGTACGTGCGCGGAGCGGATGTCCGTCGGCCGTCTCATGACCGGCGTCGCCACACTGCAGCGAAGCGCGGCCGCGGTGCCCAGCAGAATCGCCGCGCTCCAGCGGGGGGCAGTGGTGGGGTACGGCGGGAACAGCGCAACCTCGCGGCGCAGCGTGCTTATGCCCGCTGCGCGGAAATCGCCGGGCCGCTGGACTTCTCGCCCGATCCTCGGGTCTTTTTCCGCCGGGTCGCCTCACCGGCCCAGCGTGCCGTGCTCACCATGCTTGCCCTGATCAACGCCCTCACAGCACTGGCGTTTATCGGCTGGCTGCTGGTTCCCGCACATGTTCCCGGGCCCGGTGTGGTGGGATTCGGCGGATGGCGGCTGGGCGTGGCCAGGGTGAGTTTCTGCGTCGTCATCTGCGTGGAGAGCATTCGCCTGGTGCAGAACTTCGCGGTCTGGGTTCTCGCGTCCGCGATGAAGGATCCCGTGCCGAAGGCACCGCAGCGCGGCCTCCGGATCGCGATGCTGACCACAATCGTCCCGTCCAAGGAGCCGATCTCCGTGGTCGAACGCACCCTGCGGGCCATGCGCAGGGTCAGGTACCGCGGGCAGGTCGATGTGTGGATCCTGGATGAGGGTGACGATCCTGCGGTCAAGGCGATGGCTGAGCGCCTGGGCGTTTACCACTTCAGCCGGAAGGGCATTCCCCGGTACAACCAAGCGACCGGTCCGTACCGGGCCAAGACGAAGTCCGGCAACCACAATGCGTGGCGGGATAGTTACGAGCGCTTCTACGACGTGGTGGCGCAAATGGACCCGGACCATGTGCCGCTGCCATGCTTCCTCGAGCGGACGATTGGCTACTTCCGCGACCCCGACGTTGCTTTCGTGGTCGCTCCCCAGGTCTACGGCAACATGTACGAGAACTGGGTGGCGCACGGCGCCTCTGTCCAGCAGTACCTATTCAGCGGGGTGGTGGAGCGCGGTGGCAACGGGCTAGACGCACCGCTGCTCATCGGCACCAATCACTTGTACCGTCCGGCGGCCTGGCGGGAGATCGGCGGGTACCAGGACTCGATCATCGAAGACCACCTGACGAGCATGCGGGTGCAGGGAACGATCAATCCCGTTACCGGTAACGCCTGGCGAGGCGTGTATACGCCGGACGTGCTCGCGATAGGGGAGGGCCCGGAGTCGTGGACGGATTACTTCGACCAGCAGAAGCGCTGGGCGTACGGCATCTGGGAGATCCTGCTCAAGCGCAACCTGCGGGCCGGCATCAGGCTGCGCGCCCGCCAGCGGCTTGTCTACGGGCTGGTGCAGTTCTATTACCCCAGCGTCGGGTCCGTCGTGCTCCTCGGCACGATCGCCACCGCCGTTTATCTGCTTCTCGGCGTTACCGCCATCCGGCTTAACTCCCTGCAATGGCTTGCCTTGTGGTCAGCGTCCATGACGAGCTGGATGGTTCTGTGGCTATGGCTGCGGCGGTTCAACCTGGCGGTCCACGAGCGGCGCGAGATCGGCGTCGCCGGCATGCTGCTGGCGCTGTTCGCCGGGCCCGTGTACGTCGTGGCAGGGGTTACGGCCCTGCTCCGCAGGCCGCTGACATACGCCGTGACCGCGAAGGGAAACCTGAAGAGTCCCGATTCTGTCCGCACCTTCCGGTTCCACCTCGCGTGGGCCGCGATCGCGACCGTCCTGCTCATCGTGAGCTTCCGGCTCCACCATGACTACACGGCGCTGCGGGTGTGGGGCACCCTTGCCGTCATCACGGGCCTCGGGCCGCCGCTGATCGTCATGGCTAGCGGGCTGGGCCGGGGCGGCCGTGCCGTGGCCGGGGCACCTTCGGCGTCGGTGCCCTATGACAGCGCCTGGGTGCCCTATGACGTGCGCATCCCGCGCCGGGCCGCCTCAGCTTCCCCGGTCCAGCAGACCCGGGTCCCGCGCGAGATCCGGCCAGCCGGGACGCTCGCGGCTCATAAGGCCAGGCCCGGGACGGGCGCCGTACGGCCGGGCCAGCCAACGGCCATGCTTCCGTCCCTGAACAGCAGGAGCGCGGTCGAGCGCCCGGCCTACCGCGGACGTGCTTATGAGCGTCCCGCCCGCGGGGCCCCCGTCCACAGCCTCTCCGCCCAGCCTGCCGGGTCCTGGGACGTCTCGTGAGGGTCACCATTCCGAAGCTCCTCGGCCTGGGCTTCAGCGTGATGCTCGGGGGCTACGTGTTCGTCGTGGCACCGCAGATTGCTGGCAAGGTCGTCAGCCGTTTCACGCACGCCATGGGGGGCGGCCAGGCTCGCGCACCGGCCGCCAGGAGCGCTCCGCTGTTCCCGTCGCGAGGAAAGAAATTCGTCGGCATCATGACGAACAGCGGGCCATACGATTTCACCCAGCTCGACCGGTTTACCCGAGCGGTCGGCCATCAGCCATCGGTGTATGAGTTCGCGCAGGGGTGGGCCGTGAACCGGTTCGACCGGAGCGCCATCGACAAAGTGGCCGAGCGGGGAATGCTGCCGCTCATCTCCTGGGAGCCATGGAATTACCAGCGTCGGTCGAAGATCGCGTCGCTCGCCGGCGACCAGCCTGCATACAGGCTATCCCACATCATCAACGGCGACTATGACGGCTACATCAGGTCATGGGCCATGGGTGTAAAGAGCCTGCCTTACACGATCGCAGTCCGTTTCGCGCACGAGATGAACGGCAACTGGTACCCGTGGTGCGTCTTTACCAACGGGAACAGCGTCGGCGAGTACGTCAGGGCATGGCGGCACGTGCACGATATCTTCACCCGGATCGGCGCGAGGAACGTGATCTGGGTATGGTCGCCGAACATCGTCTGGAATAACTCCGCCAACCTGGCGGAACTGTATCCGGGCAATAGCTATGTCGACTGGATTGGGTTGTCCGGCTACTACGGCACGCCGGGCACGCTGCGCTATAAACCCTTCGACGCGACATTCTCCCAGACAATCGCTCAGCTGCGAAGATTCACTAATAAGCCGCTTGTCATCACCGAGACAGGGGCGACGAACGTCAACGGGCTGATGGCGCATTGGATTACCCAGATGTTCCAGCAGCTGCCCGCGCACAAGGACATTATCGGGATTATCTGGTTCGAAGCGTTCCGCGTCATCGACTGGCAGGTGGCCGATCATCCGGCGGCTGCTGCCGCGTTCCGGGCCGGGCTCGGCAGCAGCCTTTACCGGGTGGAATGGCGACCGGGCATGCGGCCGCTGCTGACGGTGCCGCTGCGAGGCCGCACGGCCGGCGGCTGGCGGAGGCCGTCACCCAGCGCAGCGCCGAGCTCGCCCGCCCAGCAGAGGCCGTCCCACAGCCCGGCGCCATACCCGACAGCGTCGCCTACCCCCACGCCGACCCACCGCCGGAAATGGCCATAGGCCATGAGCGCACAGCCTCAACGGCCACCGGGTCATGCCCGGCGGCCGGATAACCGCCGGCCGTCGGGGCCAATCCCTAGCGTCAGGGAAATCTCTGCGGCACACGGCCGGCCGGACGCAGCCAGAGGGCCACGGCCGCAAGGACCGCCCGCCGTGCCGCAGGAGGCGAATACGGCGGTACCACACCGCGCCCCGCCGGACGATCGCCGCCCCGCTCGGGATCCGCTCCAGCACGTCCTCAGGGAGGCGCCGCGCGAGGACTGGCCCGCCGCTGACCAGGTCGGTATGTCGCTCCGAGGGCTGGGGCGAGCGCTGGCAAGCCAGCGGTGGCCGCTGCTCGCGATCCTGGCCACCCAGGCTGCGCTATCGGCCCGGCTGGTACCGAGCAACACCGCGTTCCAGGACGAAGGCTTGTACCTGTGGTCGGGACACCTGGAACTCGCGCACCTGCTGCACCACGCGCAGATTCCCGACTTCGCCTCATACTTCTCCGGCGCTCCGGTCATCTATCCGGTCATCGCCGCCCTGGCCGACGAGGGCGGGGGTCTTACCGGGGCGCGGCTGCTCAGCCTGGCGTTCATCCTGCTGACGACGGTTTTGCTGCACGGCATGACACGCAGGTTGTTCTCCAGCCGCGCGGCGGCGCTTTTCGCTGCTGCGCTGTTCGCCGGAACCGGATCAGCGCAGTTCCTGAGCGGATTCGCCACCTACGACGCGATGGCGCTGATGCTGCTGGCCACCGCGACCTGGCTGGGCGTGCTGGCAGCGGGTTGCCGGCTTCCGGCCCAGATCGCCCTGATCGTGATCGCGGCGCTGGTGCTGGCCACCGCTAACGCGACGAAATACGCGTCCGCGCTGTTCGACCCCGTAGTCATCATCGTCGCCGCGCTTGCAGCATGGCGGCGGCGCGGGAAGGGAGCCGGCCTAACCGCAGGCCTCGGCATGGCGGCCGTCACCCTGGGCGTTTTGGCTGTCGCGTACCGGGCTGCGGGTCCTTCCTATGGGGCGGGGATCAGCTTCTCCACGCTTAGCCGCGTGTCCGGCACCGACGCGACCGGGTCCATCACGCTGATGAGCGCCAGGTGGGTGGGGATCAATGCCCTCCTGGGCATCGCCGGTGCGGTGGTCATCACCCACGCATGGCACCACCGGCCGACGACATTGCTGGCATGGACCTTGGCGGGGGCCGGCTTCCTCGCCCCTGTGGAGCAGGCACGCATCCATACCTATGTAAGCCTCTTCAAACACGTCGGTTTCGGCGCGTGGTTCGCCTCGGCGGCCGGAGGCTACCTGCTGGCGGCGCTCCCGCGCGCCGCGGGCCAGATGCGGTCCGCAGGCGAATCCGCGCGTCGTTCGGCATGGTCGCTCCGCGCGGCCGTCGCCGCTACTGTCATCGCCGGTACTATCGGTCTCCTCATCGTCGGCGCACAGTACCAAGGCTGGCCCGACTCGCGCGGGCTCACGGCCGCGGTCCAGCGACTGGGCAAGCCCGGCGGCCGCTACCTCGCCGAGGACGACGGCGTGCCGGCCTATTACCTGATGCGCAGCGTGCGGTGGACACAATGGTCGAACACGTTCTACTTTGGCTACAACGACCCCACGACCGGCCAGTACCTTCAGAACGCGCCAGCTTACGCCGATGCGATCCGCCATCGCTACTTCGCTATGATCGCACTCGCCTTCGGCGACACGAACACAACCGACCAGCTGATCGTTCATGACATCGACCGTTACGGCGGCTACCGGCTGGCTGCCGTGATCCCCTACGCCGACGCATCCGGCAACGGAGCGTACAAGATATGGATCCTCGCCCCGGAGCCGAGGCGGCCGACAGGCGGTCCCACGCACGGCGGCTACCAGAGGAGGAACAACTAGCTAGTTCCCCGGCTCGTAGAGCCCGAAGATGAGCTGCCGGTCCCCGGGCCGGAACGTGCCGTGAACCTGCGAGCTGTCACCGATATCCCGGCACCGGGCGAGCAGCGCCTGGCCCAGGGCGAGCTGGCCGCGTTCCCACCGGGCCAGCGCGGCCGACACGTCCCCGCCGGCCGCGGTGAGCCCGGCGGCGAGGGCCCAGCCGTCGGCGGCGGCCTTGGCCGTGCCCGCGGCCGCGTGCGGGCGGACCGCGAACGCCGCGTCGCCGATCAGGCAGACCCGGCCGAACGCCATCCGGGGCACCGCGATGTCGTAGACGACCTGCACGAACGGCTCGGCCACCCCGGTCACGACCTCGGCGATGGGCGGAGCGAGCTCCCTGCTGGCGGTGTGCCGCATGACGGTGACGGCCTCGTCCCTGGCCGCGCCGGGCGGCAGCGACACCGGCCGGCGGATCCCGTCCCGGCCGGTCATCAGCTCGTCGAGTTCCCCGCCCTCGGCCACGTTGACGTACCAGACGAAGTTGACCAGCCGCTCGCCCGGGGTGAGCGCGCCATCCAGGCCGGGGATGGGATACACCAGGATGTGGCTGTCCTTCAGCACCTGGTAGGTGATCGCGTCGCCGAACCGCTCCCGGGTGGCGGCGGTCAGCGCCTGCTCGGGCAGCGTGCCGCGCCAGGCCACGTAGCCCGCGTAGGACGGCCTGACGTCGGGCAGCAGCCGGGCCCGGGCCAGCGAGCTCACCCCGTCCGCGCACACCAGCAGGTCGGCCTTTGCCTCCTGACCGCCGGCCAGCGTCACCCGGACCGAGTCCGCCGACTGGCTGAACCCGGTGACCTCGTGGCCGAGCCGGTAGCGGCCCGGGTCGAACAGGCCGAGCAGCGACCGGTAGATGGTGTTCCAGGAGGAGAACAGGTACCGGTGCCGCTGCTCGTGCCGGACGCTGCCGTCGGCCTGCAGGAACCGGATCCAGTTCGTGGACGAGCACACGTCGGCCACCGGCCGGCCGCCCCGCTCGGTCAGGTACCGCAGCGTCGCCTCGAGGGTGGCGATGCCCGCGCCGCGGGCCTGCAGCGCGGCCGACGAGCGCTCGAAGACCGTCACGTCGCACCCGGCGTCGCGGAGCACCAGCGCGGCGGTGAGCCCGCCCACCGATCCGCCGGTGACCGCGACGCGGGGCATCATCGTCTACGGCCCTATCGTCTACGGGCGGCCGAACGTGGCCACCTTGACCACCTCGAGCTCGAACAGCACCCGGCGCTCGTCCATCGACGGGTCGCGCAGCGCGTAGGGCGGCTCGTTGCCGGTGTACTTCACCCAGATCCGGTCCAGCTGGTCGGTGACCCGCTGGCCCTCGGCCGGGTCGTCCTCGGAGATCTCCCGCCTGACCACCGTCTTGAGGCTGAGCCAGTGGTAGGGGTTCTCCGGGTTCATCAGCAGGAAGGTGGCGTGCGGCGCCTTGCGCAGCCAGTCCACCTTCCTGCGGTGGGTGGCCAGGTTCAGCAGCACGGTGTCACCCTCGTAGTCGAACCAGACCGGGGTGAGGTTGGGCTGCCCGTCCGAGCCGGTGACCGCGACGATGGCGGTCACCGGCTCGTCGAGCAGCCGCTTGTAGACCGGGTCGAGGTCGGCCAGGCTCGCCACCGGCTCCCGGTCGCCGATCATGAACTGACCGGGCTGGATGCCGTCGGCGACGTCCCTGAACTTCGCCACGGTAATGCTCACTGCACACGCTCCTTCACCTGGGTCGCCTGGTTGGCCCGGCTGATGCCGGGTACCGATCTGCGTCCGGCCTGGCCCCGGCTGAGGTCCATGACCGCCGGGTAGCCGGCCGGGTCGACATAAGCGTCGATCACGGTGGGACCGGGCCGGGCCAGCGCGTCCGCCAGCGCCGCGGCCAGTTCCCGCTCGCTGGTCACCGTGGCGCCCGCCGCGCCCATCGCGGCCGCGGCGGCGGCGAACGAGGTCGGGCGGTACCGGACCGCCTCGTCGCCGCCGTGGCCGGCCGGCTTCTGCTTGATCTTGATCAGGCTGAGCGCGGCGTCGTTGAAGACGATCACGATGACCCGCAGCGACAGCCGCACCGCGGTCTCGATCTCGGCCAGCGTCAGGCCCAGCCCGCCGTCGCCGGTGAACGCGAGTACCGGCACCCGCGGCGCGCCCTGTGTTTGCGGCAGGCCCTGTGTTTGTGGCAGGCCCTGTGTTTGTGGCAGGCCCTGTGTTTGTGGCAGGCCCTGTGTTTGTGGCAAGCCCCGTGTTTGTGGCAAGCAGAGGGCGGCGGCGATCGCGGCGGGCAGCGCGTAGCCCATGGTGGCCAGGCCGCTGGAGGTCAGCAGCAGGCGCGGCCCGGGCACCTCCCACAGCGGCATGGCCACCAGCATGTGCGCGCCCGCGTCCACGGTGGCGATGGTCTCCGGCGGCGCGCAGGCCCGCGCGGTCGCGACGACCTGCTGCGGGGCCAGCCGCCCGGGCGCGGCGGTGGCGGCAGCGACGAGCCGACGGGCCGCGTCCGTCTTCGCGGCCCGGCCCGCGTCCGGCGGCCAGTCCGGCTGGGGGCTGGCGGCCAGTACCCCGAGCGCCTCGTCGATCGGCATGGTCAGCGCGGTCGCGCCGGTGAACCAGCCGTGAGCCGGGGGCGCTCCCGGCTCGCTGACCAGGATCGTCCGCCCGGCGTAGTCCCACCGCGCCGGGATCATCTCGGCTTCGTCCACGCCCAGCCCGACGATCAGGTCGGCCGCGCTGAGCAGCGGCCACTCCATCGTGCCCCCGGTGACCAGCCCGGCCGCCTCGGCACCAGAGTCCGGCAGCACGCCGCGGGCCCGGTAGGTGTGCAGCGCCGGGATACCGCGCCCATCCAGCGCGTCCCTGACCGCCGCGGTCCGCGGGATCGCCCCCGTGCCGAGCAGCACCAGCGGCCGCCTCGCTCCCCGCACCGCCTCGGCCAGGATCGCCCGCCCGGCCCGGGCCGCCGTCTCTTCCGCCGCCCGCCGCGTCTGGGCCCCGGCTCCGTTCTCCACCCGCGGCGGGCCGTCCTGGTTCGCCGCGCTGTCGTCCATGTTCGCGATGACCGGTCCCGGCGGCGCCGCCAGCGCCGTGGCGACGGCCCCCGCGGCGACGGCCGCCGCGGCCGCTGGCGGACCGCCCACCATGACCGCGGCCTTGGCCACCGACCGGCCCAGCGCCGCCTGGTCGATGCGCTGGTGGCTGATCCGGCCGGCGTCGGCGGCCGCGACCGTATCCGCGATCACCACCACGGGCAGCCGGTCGAGCGCCGCGTGCGCGATCCCGTTGACCGCGCTGGCCAGCCCCGGTCCCCGGGTGACCACCACCGCCCCGGGCACACCGGTGAGGTCCGCGCTGGTAGCGGCCATGATCGTCGCGGCCGTCTCGCCGTGCGCCAGGACGAAGCGCAGCCCCGCCGCCTCCGCCGCCCCGACCACGTCCAGGTTCGGACCACCCCCCGGCACGCCGAACATCAGCCGGGTCCCCGCCCGGGCCAGCGCCGCCACGATCGCCCCGGCCGCCGGAGAGGCAGTGCTGGCTTCCAAGGAGGCTCCTTTTCTGACGGTCGTCATTCTGTGGTGCGCGTGAGACGCCGTCAAGGCACATACCCGCCCGTTCGGCCCATATCCGGCCCTCGTGAGCGCCCGCGCCCTCACGCCTTCCGCGCCCGCTCCGGACTGGGTCACGCCAACATCATCCGACGCTCTATCACCACAGACCCCGCATCGTCGGTGCCGCGCATCCTGCCGACCATGATCGCGAAAGATTCACTACCCTATGCAGTAGTAAACCCTTCGCGATCATGGAAAACCAGTGCGAATCGGCGCGTTCACCATGATCACGAAGGGTCTTTAGTCTGCGCGGACAAAATCGTTCGCGATCATGAGATTCGTCGGGCGGGGGCTGCACACGGATGCCCGGGTGAACGCCTGGCGGCGAGATGATGAACATGACCTGGACGGCGGAGGTGAGGCGATGCGGCTGCCCGTGCTGCAGGGGCTGCTGCCGGTCGAGCGGTCCGGGGTGCGCGCCGACGTGCTGGCGGGCCTCACGCTGGCCGCGCTGGGCGTGCCCGAGGTCCTCGGCTACGCCAAGATCGCCGGGATGCCGCTGGTCACCGGCCTGTACACGATGCTGCTCCCGATGGCGGTCTTCGCCGTCCTCGGCTCGTCCCGGCACCTCGTGGTCGCGGCGGACTCGGCGACCGCGGCCATTCTCGCCGCCGCGCTGGCCGGGCTGGCGGTGGCGGGCTCGCCCGCCTACGTGAAGCTGGCCGGGCTGGCGGCGCTGCTGACGGCCGGGATGCTGCTGGCGGCCCGGCTGGCCCGGCTCGCCTTCCTGGCCAACTTCCTGTCCCGCACCGTGCTGGTCGGCTTCCTGACCGGGGTCGGCATCCAGGTCGCGGCCGGGCAGCTTCCGGACATGCTCGGGGTCAGCGCCGCGGGCCAGTCCACCGTGCCCAGGCTGCTGCGTACGCTGCGAGCCCTGCCCCAGGCGCACTGGGCCGACGTGGCCATCGCGGCTGCGGTCATCGTGATCGTGCTCGGCCTCCGCCGGATCTCCCGCCAGCTTCCGGGTCCGCTCATCGCGGTGGTCGCCGCGATCGCCGTGAGCGAGGCCGCGGACCTGGCCCGGCACGGCGTGACCGTGATCGGGGCGGTGCCGCGCGGGTTGCCGGACCTAACGCTGCCCGCGTTCGGCTGGCACAACTCGGCCGTGCTGACCGGGACGGCGGCGTCCATGTTCGTCGTCATCCTGGCCCAGAGCGCGGCCACCTCCCGGGCCTACGCCGCGAAGTACGAGGAGGAGGTCAGCGAGGCCACCGACCTGGTCGGCCTGGGCGCCGCCAACGCCGCCGCCGCGTTCACCGGCACGTTCGTGGTCAACGGCAGTCCGACCAAGGCGCAGATCGTCGACAGCGCCGGCGGCCGGAGCCAGCTCTCCCCGCTCACCGCGGCCGCGGTCGTGCTGGTCGTGCTGGTCCTGCTCACCGGGCCGCTGGCCGCCCTGCCGGTAGCCGCGCTGGCCGCGGTGGTCTTTCTCATCGCCATCGAGCTCATCGATGTGGCCGGGATGCGGCGCATCCTGGCCGCCCGGCGGCACGAGTTCGCGGTGGCGCTGCTCACCACGGTCGCGGTGGTGGGCCTGGGGGTCGAGTACGGCATCGTGCTCGCCGTCATCGCCTCGATCGTCGATCACCTGCGGCACAGCTACAACCCGCTCAACAGCGTCCTGGTGAAGTCGCCGGAAGGGCACTGGCACGCCGTCCCGGTCGCGCCGGGCGCGCGGACCGTGCCGGGGCTGGTGGTGTATAGGTTCGGCACCAGCCTGTACTACGCCAACGCGGCCAGGCTCGCCGGGGATATCGCGATGCTGGTCGGCCACGGCGCCCCGCTGCGCTGGCTGGTCCTCGACTTCGCCGCCATCGGCGACGTCGACTACACCGCGTCCACGGTCCTGACCAAGGCGGCCGAGCATCTGCACCAGCACCAGATCCGCCTGGTGGTCAGCTCCGTCCTCGCACCCGTGCGGCACCAGCTCGGCCGCTACGGCATCCGCGTCGACGCCAGCTACGACACCCCCGGTGAGGCCCTCGAGGCCTTCGAGGGCCATGTGCCTTAGTCGGAGTGTCCGTGCGGCTCACTTGCGGTGCCGCGCGGTGAGACCGAGCACCACCTCGAGTTCGGCGGGCAGCCAGGCCGGGCAGACCAGCAGCCCGGTGAGTCTCTTGTGGCCCTCGACCACCACCAGGTTTGCCGGTCCGGGTTCGCCGATCAGGATGATGGCCGGCGGCAGCCGCCCGTCCTTGGCGTTCTCTGCGATCTGCCGGTAGATCGTCCCGGCCGGCTGGTCCTGCCAGGGGCCGAGCCTGCGGGCTCCGTCGGCGGCCAGCCTGCTGCCGCCGGAGAAGTCCGTCCAGTAGGAGTAGTCGAGGTACTTCACGGTGCCGAGCTCGGCCGGGGTCAGTGTTGCGCGGTACCAGCGAACGTCGGCGGGCATGCCGGTGAACACGTCACCCGACGGGTACTGCCGGTAGGCGGCTAGGATATGCCGCCGCACCGTGTTGGCGGACTCGTCCCTGAGGTCCGGCTGAGTCACGACGGCCAACGGCTGCCCGAGCTGGGCCAGGATCTCGCGGATCCGCGGGCCGTAACGCGCCGAGGCGACCTCGGCCGTCAGGAAGGCCGCCACCATGTCGCCTTCGGAAACCGCCCGGAGCAGGCGCATCCCTCATTGTGCGGGCGGTTACGCTGTCAGGTCCATGGACGAGACCCTTGCTGAGCCGCCGAGGGTGGCGGTGTTCGCCCTCGGCGGCACCATCTCCATGGCGCCCGGCGCGGTGCTGACCGGGCGGCAGCTTCTCGACGCGGTGCCCGGGCTGGACCGCGTCGGCGCCCGGATCGAAGTGCGCGAGTTCCGGCAGCTGCCCAGCGCCTCGCTGTCCGTCGACGACATCGTCGAGCTGTCCGCCGCGATCGGCGAGCAGCTCGCGGCGGGGGCCGCCGGGGCGGTGGTGATCCAGGGCACGGACACCATCGAGGAGACCGCGTTCCTGCTCGACCTGCTGCACGCCGGCCCGGAGCCGGTCGTGGTGACCGGGGCGATGCGCACTCCCGCCATGGCCGGGGCCGACGGCCCGGCCAACATCCTCGCCGCGGTACGGGCGGCGGCCAGCCCGGAGCTGCGTGACCTCGGCTGCGTGGTGGTGTTCGCCGACGAGATCCACGCTGCCCGCTTCGTCCGCAAGGCCGACGCCACCAGCGTCACCGCGTTCACCTCACCGTCGGCCGGTCCGCTCGGGCGGCTGGTCGAGGGCGAGCCGCGGCTGCTCACCCGCCCGGCCGGGCGGTTCACCGTGCCCATGGCGGGGCCACCCCGGCCGGTGCGCATCGGCCTGATAACCCTGGCCCTGGGCGACGACGGCGAGCTGCTGCGGGCAGCGGCCGGCCGGTTTGACGGGCTGGTCGCCGGGACGTTCGGCGCCGGGCACGTGCCCGCTGCCACCGTCCCGGCCCTGGCGGCCCTGGCCGGGCAGATCCCGGTGGTATTCGCCTCCCGGACCGGCCGGGGCTCGGTCCTGGCCGGCGTCTACGACTTCCCCGGCTCCGAGCGGGACCTGCTGGCCCGCGGCCTGATCAGCGCGGGCTTTCTCGATCCGGTCAAGGCCCGGATCCTGCTGCACGTCCTGCTGGCTGAAGGGGCCGAACGGGCCGGGATCATCGCCGCCTTCCGCACCGCCGGCGGCCTCGGCGGGTAAGCCCCCGGCCCGTAAGCGGCCGATGTGCGTAGCGGTGACCGAGGTGAACTGGCAGATCAGCGCGGCGGTGAGGAGGACGAGGCCGAGCGCGATCTCGTTGAAGCGGCGCAGTTCGCGACCGCTGGCCGCGAACACGAACATGATCATGGCCGCGACGGACAGGACAAGGGCGAGGGCATCCATGTTGCTCCCAGCGGTCAGCCCCAGAGGTCGGGGCGGTAGCGTGCGGTGGTCTCCAGCTCGTCGAGGTAGGCCTCGGCGCGGTCTCGCGGCAGCCTTCCGTGGTCCGCGACGACGTCGGCGAAGGCGGTGCGGACCGCGTCGCGCATCGGCTGCGCCCCGCAGACGTAGACGTACCCCCCGGCCCCGAGCAGCCGCCAGACCAGCTCGCCTTGCGCGCGGATCCGGTCCTGGACGTATTCGCGCTGGCCCGGCTGCTCCCGCGACATCGCGACGTGCACGTGGTTGAGCACGCCCTCGGCCGCGAACCGCGCGATCTCGTCCCGGTAGATGTAGTCCTGGCTGGCCGAACGGATGCCGTTGAACAGCACCGCCTCCGCCAGCGTGACGCCCGACCGCTGCATCGCCAGCCGCTCCCAGAGGAACCCCCGCATCGGGGCCAGCCCGGTGCCCGCCGAGACGAAGATCATCGGCCTGGTCACGTCCTGCTGCAGGCGGAATCCGTCCGCGCTGTCCAGGAAGACGTTCAGCCGGTCACCGGGGCGCAGCGCGTGCAGGTAGTGCGAGCCCAGGCCGCGGAACGGGTGCCCGCCCGGCACCGGCGCGGGCTCGAGCCCGGCGGTGACCTGGACCACGCCCTCGCCGTGCACCCGCGGGCTCGAGCTCGCCGAGTAGTAGCGCGGCCGCAGCGGCTGCGCCACCCGGAGGAACTCGAAGATGTTCAGCGAGCAGGACGGAAACTCCTCCAGCAGCCGGAGCACGTCGTAGCCGCCCGCCTCGATCGCCGCGCGCAGCGGCCCATCCGACTTAGCTAGCCCGCCCGGATGCGCGAGGACATTCCGGATCTCGGTCAGCCTGGCCCGTTCGGCCGGATTGACCGCCTTGGCCAGCAGCAGGTCCAGCAGCGGGACACCAGGGCGGCCGCTGATGTCCACCAGGCTGGTGAGCACGTTACGGACCTGGAGCACGACGCCCTTCGGCACGGCCCGGATGGTCATCGTCTTCGGCGCCATCAACAGCCCGTCCAGGGCCGCGCCGAGGTAGCCGGCCAACCGCTCGACCCGCTCCTCGTCGTTCTTCGGGCACACGCCGAGGTGGTCGCCGGCCCGGTAGGTGACACCGGGCGGCAGGCTGATGTCGAGCTGCCGGGCCCGCTTCGGCCCGTCGGCGGGCTGGAGTTCCTGGCTGGCCAGGACGCGTGCCTCGGCGGTGCGCACGCCGACCGCGTTGGTGAGGATGGCCGGCGCGAGCATCACCCGCGACGCCGTGCCGTCCGCGGCCAGCCGGCGCATGATCGAGGTGGCACTGGCCGGCCGTGGCATCGGCTCGGTCACCTCGGTTGTCCCGATGCCGCCGTAGAGCGACCTGTGCATCGCGGTGGCGGAGTCGGTGCCGGTCAGCGCGCCGGTGGCGGCGTTCTCCGCGGCCACCCGTTCGGCCGCGCCCGCGGTGGGCTTCGCCCCGGACAGCTCGAGCAGCACCGGCCAGACCGTGCTGTTCCAGTCCGCGTGCAGCCGCTCCCACACCGGTGAGCCCACGTCGCCGAAGCCGAGATCGGCCAGCGGCGTGGCGCCGAGGTCGGCCAGCTTCTGCTGCACGTAGCGGGGGAACGCGAGGAACGCGTTCCACTGGCTGTTGCCCAGGCCCCAGACGAGGTAGCGGCAGTTCCGCCAGGTGCCGGTGCCCGCCGCGGTCCGCTCCAGCCAGGTCCTGAACGCGGTCGCGTTCGACGGCGGGTTCGAGGTATAGGTCGAGGTCATGACCACGAGCAGCCACGGCTCGGTGCGCGGCGCCGCGTCCGCGAGCTGGTTCAGGGTGAGCACCTCGCTGGTGTAGCCGTAGAAGTCGCTCCGCTCGGCGAACCGTTCGGCCAGTTCCTTGCTCGCGCCGAAGTTGCTGCCGTACGCGATCCCCAGGTGCCGGTAGGCGCTGGCCGGCGGGATCTCGGTCGGCTGGCCCCAGCCGGGCGTCACAGGGGCCGAACGGTCCGGCTACATCGCCCCGCCCGCCGGCTCGATCGCCCCGCCCGCCGGCCGGGTGGCCGTCCCGGGCCGCGCGGCCGGCCTGGGCCGGGTCACCTCGCGCGGCACCCGGATGACGGGGACCGCGGCCGGCTTGGTCGTCACCACCGCGTTCTTGACCACGGTCGCGCCCGGCGCGAGCCGGAGCCGGTACCGCCGGTACACCTCGAACAGCACGACGCGGAGCATCATGAACGTGACCTCCTGCGCCATGCACTGCCGCTTCCCGATCGAGAACGGGATGAAGGCGTGCCGCGGCCGGCCGGCGATCTTGTCCATGGTGAACTGCTCCGGGTCGAACCGGTCCGGTTCCGGGCCCCAGTAGCGCGGGTCGCGCTGCGCGGCGAGCGTGCCGACCAGGATGATGTCGCCCTTCCTGATCCGGTAGCGGCCGAGCGTCCCGTCCTTGAGACTGCGCCGGATGGTGACCGGCATGGGCGGGTAGATCCGCATCGTCTCCTTGATCACCGCGGTGGTGTACGGCAGCGCCATCAGGTCGTCGTAGCGCAGGTCGTAGCCGGGGTCGCCGCCGGTGATCCCGTCGATCTCGGCGATCAGCTTCTCCTCCACGTCCGGGTTCGTGGCCAGCACGCAGGCCAGCCACGCGGCCGTGATCGACGGGCCGTTGAAGCCGTTGGACAGGTGCATGAGGATCTGGTCGCGGACCGTCTCGGCGTCGAGGAACTCACCGGTCTCCGGGTCCGGCGTGCTCACCAGCCGGCTGAGCAAGTCGGTCTGCGGCCCGAGCGGGCAGGTATGCATCCGGGCGCGGACCAGCGCGTCGGCCGTCCGGAAGAGTTCTTTGTTGTGCCGGCGGTACTCCTTGCGCCGCGCCCGCCGGGTGCGCCCGGCGAACACGGTGAAGTCGGGGCGGGGGTCGGCCACCCGCATGATGCTCTCCTTGGTGCTCGCCGGGATGGCCGCCGCGAACGGGTGCGGGCGCCCGTCGCCGGTCCCGTCGCCGGCGAGGAGTCCGAAGTCGTAGGCGCACGCGCCGCGCCCGGACACCTCGAGGGTGTAGCGCTCCATCCAGGCGCGCGCGTCCAGCGGCTCGTCGTCCGGCAGCGCGGCCCACGCGGCGACCAGCCTGCCCGCCTGGTCCTTCATCCGGTCCAGCTGGGTGCGCTGGTGGGCCGGTGAGTACCAGGGCAGCATCACCCGGCGGATCCGCTCGTAGTGCGGCCCGTCGCCGATCACCGACAGGCCGCCGCCCCGGGAGTTGGCGAGCTGGGCGAAGAAGTTGATCTCCTCCACCCGCTTGCCGAACTGCTCCTCGTCCGCCGCCACCTCGTCCAGGAGTTCGGGGTCCGAGACCACGACGAGGCGCCACTTCCTGGCCGGGACCCCGACCGCGTAGATGTGGCCGAACCGGCGGTAGTAGTCGAGCTGGGTGTCGTTGTCGTTCAGGATGTCGAAGTTCGCGAACCGCTCGCCCCGCGGCACCAGCCAGCGCACCGCGTACGGGATCTCGGCCGGCTCGGTGCTTGCCTCGGCCGGGTCGGGGCCGGCTCCCGCGGCAGCCCCGATCCCGGTTTCGGCTATGGAGTCGGTCGCGGGGTCGGGCGCGGGCGGCATCTGGGCCGGCGCCGGGTCGGCGATCTGGAGCAGCTCGCCGCCGGACAGCCGGAACGTGGTGTCGCCGAAGCCGACGGTGTCGCTCTCGGCCAGCGGCGCGGCGGTGACCCGCTGCTCGTTGACGAAGGTGCCGTTGTGGCTGCCCAGGTCCACGATGCGGTACCCATCCGGCGTCGCGTGCAGCTCGGCGTGGTGCCGGGAGACGCTGAGGTGAGGGATCACGATGTCGTTGTCCGGCACCCGGCCGATGCGCCGTGCCCGGCCAGCCGTGCGGGTGAGCACCGTGCAGTCGAGCAGCGGCCCGTCTTCGGGATCACCCAGCCGGACCTGGCGGGTCCCGTCGATCTCGATCAGGTCCGCCCGCCGGCCGTCGGCGTAGCTGCCGTTGCCGCTGCCGAGGTCGGCCAGCGCCCAGCGGCCTCTGGCCGGCCGGAGCTCGGCATGATGCCAGGACACCCGGAAGTCGGCGACCACGATGTCCGCCTCCGGGTCGCGGCCGACCAGGTACGCGCGGCCCGCCGCCAGGGTGTGCTCGCCCTCCCCGGTCCGCACCACCAAAGATGGCGCGGATGCCTGCGTGCTCATGTGCTGCCTCCACCCCGCCGGCCGGCCGCTTCTGGCGCGCGGCCGACCGACACCGGATAGAGCAGGTGAGAGCCGCCCTGATACATCTAGATCGAGGCAGGCGGATCGCGGCCGGCCGGGGGCAGGGCGGTCAGGCCACCTGCGGGTAGAGGCCGCGGACCCCGGCCGAGAGCCCGGCCAGGACCTGCTTGCTGATCTCGTCGGCGACGATCTCGGTCTCGCCCGCCTCGATCCCGTCCAGCGCGATTCGCGCGATATCGGCCGGGTCGGACTTCGGCTCGGTGACCCGCCGGGCCAGGTCGGTGTCCATGTACCCGACGTGCAGTGAGGACACCCGGGTGCCCTGCGGTGCTAGCTCCGCCCGCAGCGCGTTGGTCAGCGACCACTCCGCCGCCTTGGCCGCGCAGTAGGCGCCGATGTTCGGCAGGCTCACCCAGGAGAGTACGGACAGGACGTTCAGGATCGCGCTGTGCTCGTGCTCGGCCAGCTGTGGCGCGAAGGCCCTGGTCACCGCCAGCGTGCCGTGGAAGTGGGTGTCCATCTCCAGCCGGACGTCGGCCAGGTCCCCGGTGAGCAGCGAGGCCCCGGTGCCCGAGCCGGCGTTGTTGATGAGGATCGCGACGTCCCGGGTGGCGGCGGCCGCGGCGGCCACCGACGTGGGGTCGGTCACGTCCAGCGCGATCGGCGTGACGTCGGCCAGGTCCACTGCCGCCGGGTTGCGCGCGGCCGCGTACACGGTCGCGCCCCGGTCGCGCAGCTGTGCGGCCAGCTGCCGCCCGAAGCCGCGGTTGGCCCCGGTAACCAGCGCGGTCTTTCCGGAAATCTCCATCGGGCTCGTCCTCTCCATCGGGTTGGTTCTCTTCTGAGTAGGTTTTCCCAACCTAGCATGGCTGGATCCAGAAAACCAACTCAGCAGGTATGCTGGAAGGCATGGCGAAGAACCCGGAGGAGGCGTGCTCGATCGCGCGGACCCTGGGCGTGGTCGGGGAGCGCTGGACCTTCCTGATCCTGCGCGAGGCCTTCCTGGGCGCGACGAGGTTCGCCGAGTTCCGCGACCGGCTCGGCGTGGCCCCCGACATCCTGTCCGACCGGCTGGCCACTCTGGTCGACTACGGCGTCATGGCCCGCGAGCCGTACCGCGAGCCCGGCGCCAGGTCCCGCTTCGCGTACCGGCTCACCCCGGCCGGCCGGGAGCTCCAGGTAGTCCTCAGCGCGCTGCAGCAATGGGGCGACGAGCACCTGCCCCGCCCCGAGGGCCCCAGCATGTTCCGCCGGGTGCGCGGCACCGACTGCCCGGTGCACGTCGGCTACCTCGACGACGCAGGCCGCGAAGTCCCCCCCGCCGACGTCGCCATCATCCCGGCCAGCTAGATGAGCGATACCGTGCGCCGCACCAACGACCGCACGGCGATGGCTGCCCCGCTTGTGCCGGGATCGGCACTTGGGCCCTCAGCGTCATCCGCTTCGACATATGACCGAGGGCAAGCACCTGACCGCGACCGTGGTTCCGGGGGTGCGGCCGGGCACGAACGGCCGCCATGGATTCGCGCGGATTTGCGCCGCCGCGGCCGTCAAACCGGCGCAAGCGGGTGGCCCGGCTGATGCACCGTGCCGGGCGCTGTATCGCTTCCCGGGCGGTGAACGAAGAGCACGAGTCTCCGCAGGGACTGCATTTCCAGGATGTCTCGCCGTGACGGTGACCGTGAGGGGCCGAGGGTCGGGCTCACCTTCCGGCCGTCACTGGCGGACTACCGGGGGCGGTCCGCGGCCACGCCGGCGGGACAGGACCCAGAAGATCCCGAGCGCGGCGGCGCCGAGTGCTGCGACGGCCAGCGTGGTCGCCAGCCCGCTGTGCGGCAGCTGCAGCTCGTAGAAGCCGCGGATTGCGGGTACCGGGAACAGCAGCACGAAGCCGGCCAGGACGGCGCCGACCAGCACGATGCGGCGCCAGGTCAGCGGGGCGGCGAGCAGGACCAGCACGCACAGGCTGAGGATGAGGGTGACCAGGGTGGCGGCGGTGCGCTGCTGGACCAGCGGGAGACCGCGGGCCCGGGCCAGGGCATAGGCGGCGAATGTCGCCGCGGCGATGATGGTGCCGGCCGGGATGGCGAAGCGCAGCACGCGGCCGGTGAACCCGGGCCGGTAGCGCCGGGTGTTCGGCGCGAGCGCGAGGAAGAAGGACGGCACCCCGATGGCCAGGGTGTCGATGATCGTCAGGTGGCGGGGCAGGAACGGGTAGGGCAGCAGCGTGAGGCCGACGGCGACGGCGAGCAGCGTCGCCCAGACCGTCTTGGTGATGAACAGGTTGGCGACGCGTTCGATGTTGGCCGTGACCCGGCGGCCTTCGGCGACGACGCCGGGCAAGGTGGCGAACCGGCTGTCGAGCAGGACCAGTTCGGCGACCGCCCGGGTCGCCGGCGCGCCCGAGCCCATGGCGATGCCGATGTCGGCGAGCTTGAGCGCCAGCACGTCGTTGACCCCGTCGCCGGTCATCGCCACCGTGTGGCCGCGGGCCTGCAGGGCGGTGACCATCGCCTGTTTCTGCTGGGGTGTCACCCGGCCGAAGACCGAGCGCTCCTCTAGCAGGCGGCCGAGCGCGCCGGGGTCCTCGGGCAGGTCCCGCGCATCGGCCGGCCGGCCGGCGTGGGGCAGGCCGGCCCGGGCCGCCATGGCGCTGACGGTGAGCGGGCTGTCCCCGGAGATCACCTTCAGCGCCACGCCCTGCGCCGCGAAGTACCCGATGGCCTCGGCGGCGTCGGATCGCAGCCGCTCCGCGAGCACGATGAAGGCCGCCGCCCGCAGGCCCTGCGGCAGCGAGTCGCCGTCCAGCGTGCCCGCGGCACGGGCCAGCACCAGGACCCGCCGGCCGCTGGCGGCCAGGCCGGCGGCCTGCGACAGCTGGTCCTGCTGGCCGCCGGGCAGCACCATCTCCGGTGCCCCCAGCACCCAGGTGCCGTGGCCGGCGAAGCTGGCCGCGCTCCACTTGCGCGCCGAGGAGAACGGCACGGCTGCCTGCCGCGGCCACCCGTCCGGCGGCGGGAAGGCCTGCCCGACGGCGGCCAGCGTCGTGTTGCGGTTCTCATCGTCGGCCAGCGCCCCGAGGGCCGCCTCGGCCGGCGCCTGGTCATCGAGCCGGATGAGGCTGTCGAACGCGATGGTCCCGTCGGTCAGGGTGCCGGTCTTGTCCAGGCACAGCACGTCCACCCGGGCCAGGCCCTCGACCGCGGGCAGCTGCTGGACCAGGACCCGGCGCCGGGCGAGGGTGACCGCGGCCACGCCGAAGGCCACGCTGGTCAGCAGGACCAGGCCCTGCGGGACCATGCCGACCAGCGCCGCGACCGTCCCGGCGGCGGCCTGCCGCCTCGTCTGATGGCCGTGGATCGCGCTGATGACCAGCAGCACGGCCACCGGCGCGATCGCCCAGGTGACGTAGCGCAGGATCTGGTTGATGCCGTTCATCAGCTCCGAGCGCACCGGCGCGTACCGCCGCGCCTGGGCGGCGAGCTGGCGGGCGTACGCGTCGGCGCCCACGCCCGTGGCCTGGTAGCCGCCTGACCCGGCGGCCACGAAGCTGCCCGACAGCAGGCGGTCACCCGCCTGCTTGTCCACCGGCTCGGACTCGCCGGTCAGCAGCGACTCGTCGGCCTCCAGGCTCGTGCTGGCGCGGACGACCCCGTCCGCGACCAGCTGGTCGCCGGCGCGCAGGTCGACCAGGTCATCGGCGACGAGGTCGGCGACAGCGATGTCCTGTGGCGCGCCGTCGCGGATCACGCGGACACGCGGGGCGCTGAGTACGGCGAGCCGGTCGAGGGTGCGCTTGGCGCGCAGTTCTTGCGCGATGCCGATCAGCGCGTTGGTGACGAGCACGATGCCGAACAGCGCGTCCTGCGGCTGGCCGGCGACCAGGATCACGGCTAGCAGGGCACCGAGGAGGAAGTTGAAGCGGGTCAAGATGTTCGCGCGCAGGATTTCCGCGACCGACCGGCTGGTGCGCTCCCCGCCCGCGTTCGTCAGCCCGCGCGCGCGCCGCTCGGCAACCTGAGCGCTGGTCAGGCCGGCCGGCGGCGTCGCCGCCACCGGGGCGGCCGGCGCCGGTGGCAATGCGGCCGCGTCAGCCATGCCAGGTCACCGCGTCGCGGTGCAGGGCCAGCCGCGCCTGCGGACGGCGGGCGATCGCGCGGACGGGCAGCCGCCCGCGGGCGGCTAGCAGGGCCGCGGCTGCGGCGGCGCTGGCGGCCAGGCCCGCGATCCCGGCGACCCGGCCGATAGCCGCAAGCGAGTGCGCGGCCAGCGCCCCGGCGGCCAGCAGCCCGGCCAGCCACGGCAGCCGCAGGGCCAGCAGCCGCAGGGTGAAGCCGCGGTAGGGCATCTGTGCCGCGCCGGCCAGCGACGGCATCGCGGCGGTCAGCCACCCCGCCGCCCGGCCCTGCCCTGCCGCGCGGCGGTCCCTGGTACGTCCGGGGCGGCGGCGCCGCCACCAGCCGATCACGGCTGAGCCGCTGCGGTAGGCCAGATGGTCCGCGGCGATGACGGCAGCGGCGACCGGGACGGCGACGGCGAGCGCCGCGCGGCCGCTGCCGATCAGCGCCCCGGCCAGCAGCGTCATGGTCCCGCCCGGCAGCAGCATCCCGGGCAGGCCGGCGATCTCGGCGATGACCAGCCCGCACAGCACGGCCGCCGCGGCAGCCGTCGGGAGCACGTTCAGC
>WNGR01003554.1_pt1 | contig 30020 bp, 34 predicted proteins | sample 5407581 | NCBI WGS metagenome assembly WNGR01 (sample SAMN13153383, study PRJNA577476) | soil metagenome | isolation source: 80 cm soil or saprolite under Garry oak tree replicate 2 | place: USA:California | collected 2016-06-15
ACCTTTGTAGTAAGGAGAAGACTTTGGGAGTAGAGATATTGTGTGTGTGCACAAGTGAGGATGAGTGAAGGGGATGTGTATTCACCACTCTCCCCATAGGGGGATTTATATACTCTATGACCCACCCATGTCCGTTTGCGTAAAAGTGATGAGTAAAGGTGTCCACAATATTGCGTTTTTACACATGCCTGATATGCGACACCTTTTACAGAAGGCGTAAAGCCTTCAGGGTCATAGTACGTGATACGCCCACTACCGTGCGTATTGTAACTACCGTATATAGTAAGTATACTACCGTAACGTATGCTGTAATGTCGTAACTGCTGTAGATAAGGCTCTTACGTACTTATCACGTTCCAACACGTAATTCCCGTTGCATTCACTTTGGCCAGTTTCGTTGGATTGTAGTGACAAATGCAGGAACGACCCTTTACGGACAAGTTCTTTGGGACCCACTCAAGCTCATCGATCAATGGGACAACCGCGCCTGTGCATTCTTTGCGTCTCTCACATTTCTCCTCTCCACCTTGAGCACAAACATCTTGGCCAATTCGCTGAGTGCCAGGGACAATATGACCACCTTGTACCCACACTACATCAACCTCAGGCAAGGGCAGGTTATCTGCGCCTTTGTTGGTGGATGGGCGTTTTGCCCATGGAAAGTGCTCGCAAGGTGAATCGTTGTCGGTCTCCCAGATGCCATCAACCACCTCACCCTTAGTTGACAGCGCTCCGGGCTTCCCATCTATCTTGAGTGGCTACACTGTCTTTATCGGGCCAATTACTGGTATCATGATGACCGATGTGCGCCAACTCTTTCTCTCCGTTGCTGGTACGCTTTGAGCCCGACGGCCTTCAGTATTGGCTTGTATACCACACGCAGGTCAATGTTCCTACGATGTATCGGCCTCATGGAAGGTATAGATACATACACCTATGGTGTGGTAAGTCGTCCCAACACGCTTCCAAGTCCTCTGAACTATCGCAGAATTGGCGTGTCGCCACGGCCATGCTAGTCTCTGTTCCGCCTATGTTCCCTGGTCTCATACATAGCATCAACTCAAGCGTGCACATAGGCACGGGAACATGCCTATTCAATATCGCCTATCTTTTGGGGGTAAGTTTTCTTCCTTTTCTGGGCATCTGGCTGGTGCACAGGAAGCGGACTACGTAGTTCGCCCTCGCGTCGACGGTCTACTTCTCGCTATCGAAGATGTTCCCCGCCTATGAAACGATTCTAGACTGCGCGACCATAGACCCGGAAATGCCACCCAGCGACGTGCGTCTGGCGATGTAGAAAAGACGGACATGCGGGTCGACGAGGTCAGGGTAGCTAAGAAGCTCGGGAATTGACTATTCTGGGTAGCGGCTGCGGAGAAGTGGAACCAGCTTTTGACCCGACCCATGTCGTAGGGTGGTACGGGTCCAGGAAGTATAGATAGAAATGATGCTTCCAAATTCACTATCGAGTTGCCACTATCATCTGGTTTTCGAGGCACATTGTTCGTTAGGATATGTGTGCGCCGTGACGCAGTCCTGGCCTTGTCAGGACGAGGGTTCGCTTGCTCGAAGCTTCGAATTCACAGCCATACGGCAAACACCGACAGAATAAGTGGAAGATGAAAAGGTCCAATGAACCAAGATAGGGTGCACGGAAGGGAGAAGTCTCTGCTCCCTCCAGCCTTCCCTCTTCTCTCGGAATGTCACACAGACCCACAGGGTGTCCCGTATATCTGGAACGTAACCCACCACCAGATAACTTGAATGGCAAAAGAAGCCTCGTGCAAGGTATGCGCCACCTATCAAGTCAAGTACTTAGTGCTGAGAAGCACTACCCGAAACCAGCGCCTCGCGTATCTTCCGCCCGACATGGCTTGCGAGACTCTCAAACGCCTGCACATCGTGGCCCCGCTTCCATTGCACTACCAACTGCACCCCGCTCTCGCCCCCGCTCTTTCCCACATTCTCCTCCTCGACCCACACATGCGCAACGAGCGCCGCCCCCCCTTCCTCCCCCGCCCCGGTCCCGATTCCGGATCCGGTGCTAGTTCCGGTTCCCGCTTCCGCTGTGGCGCCGGGCCCGGGATCCGGAGCACGCAGCAGCTGGGCCTTCTTGCGTCGAGCAGCGCGGGACCACGTGTTCCGCCTGGCGGCGACGACGTAGGTCCCGCCTCCGTCCGCGCCCCCGGCATCGGATACGGGTGTTACAGCCACTGCCCCGGCGTCGGACTCGCCAGCGAGCGCACCCAGAACCTGCTGCAGGGCGCTTGCGGGAGGCACGCGGTCGAGGCGCTGGCGGAACGTTGTTCGCGGCGGGAGGAGGCGGTGGAGCGCGGGGCCGCTTGGGCGTGCGACGTCCTGGCGAAAACAACGCATCGGTGAGAGGGATGAGGATGAAGAGGACCAGTATGGGGGAAGGCGGATGGGTGGGCCCGCAGTGCACGTGCGTACGGTGTAACTTACGTCTGGGAGGCGCGCGTCGGTGAAGGACCAGGCGAGAGCCCAGCGGCGCGTGTGGCCCTGGACCAGCTCTGTGAGTGCATAATTCGTTATCTGTGAACAGTGCGAGTTTCAGCTACGCGTGTCCCCGAAATCGAGTAGCTTCCCGCCTGTGCGTACCGAGTGGGCGCGGAGGAGCGACACGAGCGCTGTCAGGGACGACTGTTTGCCGAACATGGAGGTGTACCATCTACGGGGAAGGATTTGCAGTGTAAGGCGGTGCTTGGGGAGGGAAACAAGGGTACACACCGGCAGCGTTCGCCGAGCGCAAGACTCTCGCGTACCATCCTGCTCACGAAACCCTCCTCGCCTCCAGCCGTGATCATCTCCACCTCGGCACCCGTGCAAACCTATAGGGAGAGTATTTAATGATGACTTGCTGCGGGGTGACAGGAGCACGGAGGACGAACGGCGTTGGGGGAGAGCGCCTTTGCGGCCGCCGAGCGCACAACTTCTTCTGCGCTAACATAAAATGGTGGGTTGCACATGCTGAAATCGAATCTGCGCGTGTGACAGTGGTGAGCCACGAAAATACTATGGGACACGGCGCGTGGCGCACGAGGCAGCCGGGTCTTGGGTCAGGGGAAACAGGATGGGGCCGGTGGGATCAGCACGAAGGAAGCTGATGCGTTCGGAGAGGCCGTTACGGTTGACATTGGCCTGAGCGGACGCAAGCGATACGGTATCGACGTCTGGCCACTCGAATGAGACGGAAGAAGGAGAATACAAAACTAGGCTGACCAGTTGCAACGAAGTGCCAATTGGGAGAGAGGCGGCAAGCAAGGAGTGGGTAGATGGCTGAGGCGCCTGTCCCGCTAGAGAGAGTATGAGACGTGGACAATAGGTAGGACGGGGGAAAAGATGGCTACATGTCGATCCCGCGGATAGAAGTAGGCGACTGTTCTTGCGATGAAGAGTGAGAAAGGATATCTTGCAGCCACAGGACGTAATTCAGTCTAGGTTTCGTCTTGTGAGCGAGATACCTGGAACGAACCAACGACAGCGACCCCAGAATTACCTGTTGGGCACCGGAGGGCACAACCTGTCATCCGGAATCTCCAGTTGTACGTCAAAGTCGCGAAACAAAAGCGCCTGAGTTAAACATCTGCGAATTATGACATGTGAGTCGGTTTGTCTGAACATTGGCAGGAAAGAGAAAGGGACAACCTTTGGGCAGTCTCGTCGTGGAAATCGATGGTGGGGGACCCATCTTCCGGCGCGCGAATGACACTGTGCGTAATGAACAGCTTGCATAAGAACTATGCGACAGGGAGCACGGACTGTGGTCGTAAAGGTGGATAAGCGTGAGCGAGAGATTCGAAATCTGGTGGTTTCTTGTATAGATTTCGTTCGTGCATTATCCACTGTCAAATTGGGACTGGGAACAATCGCTTGTCAACGAACGAAGCCCGAGCCCGACTCGGAGGGGGCCTTGCACCTGCCACCCGGACCCAGACTAAAATGTCGACGACTGGTTTTGTACCCGCGAAAGTCCTTTGCCCCATGATACACAGACTATGGCTGGATTTGTACTTACCAGATCTGGGAAAATACTTTCACGCAGTCAATGTAGTATGGGGTGTGGTATTTAGAATGTACGTTACGTACGCACAACTTGAAGTGCCTGACCATTCGTAACCCGAGATATAGCCGACTATTTCAACTGTTCGAGATCATTCCAGTGAAGCACCCGTAATTGTGTCAGTGTGGCAGACTCGGAGCGTCATAAATTATCCCTTTTGTCTTCACATTTTCCATTCTAAACTATCTGGTACTGCAGCCGGCCTCTCACGCTACTCTATGAAGAGGACACAGGAGCCCGCGAGAAGGAAATAGCCAAAGAGACGACCTTCTTCGAACAAGGGCATAAGAGTGTCCAGCTTTTTCATTGATTGCACCATCAATATGTGAACCGGACTGCCCCATGTTCCCCAACAATATCAGAAGCTCGTCGGCGATGTATCTTGGGCAACTGCGATTTGAAATGATGACTGCCAGGCATCAAACTAGGTCAGGATGACGACACACTGTGTCCCGACGTGCTGCCTCCAGTTGGATGCGATGGCTCTGAACATTCCGATATAAAAGGGAGAGTGGGTGTCCCGTAACTCCGCCAAAGATAATAGCTGTGTGAGAAAAAAGAAAAAAAGTTCGACCGAAAATCCGAAGCCTCCACCGTCACGAGCTCGAGATCTTTCAGGCACCATAGTCGTCGTCCCATCAGATGTCGTCTATGAGTGACCAAATGCCCACGATTAGCGTCGTCCCACAGAGTCACCGAGTCCCAAAAAAATAAGAGGGAAACATGGCCCAGTGGACAGGCCTGGGCACAGATTCTGCCACCACTGTCATGTAGCATCCTTCTGCGCCTTCATATAGATACTGGTGCAGTCGTGCGCTCTTGAGAGGGTTGCTATCATACCGCTGAAACGTTAACACGTGCATGTAGTCCCACACCCATTGCTAGACAAGCATAGCAAGGAGTGCAGCAGAAAGGCTGAACACAAGGCTCATGAACCAGCAAGCGTTGACCCGGACATCAGACGAGTTTGGACTGAGATTGGGACAAGGTGGAGGTAGCGCGGATGGAATGGGGCAATAGAGGAGATCTGCTTAGAAATCTGAGCGAGTAGTGTAGTAGTGCGACATTCTGTTGCCGATAGCAAGCGTATGACCACTCATGATAATAACGTGATAACAAGCGCATTCGGGTGATAAACTGAACTAATACAGTACAAGATAGTAAGGCCAGTGACTTCTGTCAGTACAACAGTTCACATCTTCGTCCGGGCCTTACAAGATTTCTCTAATTTTTGAACTCGTGTGTACAGTACGTAGTATTGTTCCAATGAAGTGGGAAAAAATTACTATGAAGAAAGATCTGGTTGTTCTTGAAGACTCGATTTTTCGTCTTCCTGGGCATTTTCATCCTTGGCATCCTGTTGGGGGTGATAGTGACACATTTCACATGGGGTATTTTTTCTGATGTTGTCGACAATTATAGGACGACCGGAGAGCTGGCGCGCGGCGACGAACTTCTTTAGGGCCCCGGATGTCAATGGCTGCCCCTCTAAGTTCAGCGATTGCAGGGCTGGCAACGTCGCCGCGACCATATCGGTGGAGACTTCGAGCACGGTGACCAGCAGCCCTGCCAATCGATCACACGTCTCCAGCGTCTCCACTGCGGTGAATGAGCGGAGGAACACGAGCCATTCCGCGGGGTCCGTATTGCCTCTCAGTGGCTCTTCATCGAACGTAGCGACAGAAAGATGGCGCACATTAGATATGATATGGGAAGATTCAAGTCGGGTGAGGAGCCGGATCATAGTCGGGATCTGGCGATATAACCTGCCGCACTGGATTCTCAGATCGAGATAACAAGGATGGCGTTCCGCTTGTGAGTGATCAAGGCTGATGTGGGCGTCGGGGCCACCAAAATGTACACGCGCACGTCTAAACTCGGCTAGCTTGAGATGTTCTGTGCGGCTGATGAACTCGAACGTATGGGGGACTTGAACGACATCTCTAATAGAGGGATATTTTATTGACAAGTGGGAGAGTTGGGGTGTTTCGGTTTGGGCCACGAATTCCTCCAAATACTTGCGAGTACCAAGGAAGCGAAACCGAGTAAGAGTGGGAAGGACAATCCGTGTTTGGGGAGCACGTATTTGATCAGAAAGAGAAGACGACTTGAACCATCTCCACCGCTCTTCGATTGAAATATTGAGGTATTCGAGTTTGGTCAACTCGGCCAGACTAGCAACCATCATCCCCGCCGAAATGGACCCATCCAAGGGAATATTGAAAAGTTGGAGCTTGACAAGGTCCCTGGCCGACCGAAGAAATGTCGGGAATGTTGGAAAAGGAACGGAATCCAAGGCGAATTCCTGTAAACGTGGGGCATATCCACCCAAGAATGCATCTGGAAGGAACGGCGGTATATACCCAGGCCCAGGTCCCGACTGAAGCATAAGACTTGTCAGCACCGGAAATGGCTTCTGCAAGACCACGACCATGTCTTCCAACAGAAATTTCGTCATAGTAATCCTGATACTGCGTACACGATCAGGATGCTCGAACGCAGCAATGGCATTGTCGCAATCTTCGCCGGTAGGGGGAGGGGTCTCATAGCCATCGTCATACCCCTCGTCGTGATAGATGCAGTAGTCAATGGCGATAGGTAAGGCCGGCCAGCAACCCAGATTCTCCCTGACAGGAGTTCTGTACGTGCAGTAAATTTGGAGATCGAGACGGCGCGGGGACGCAAATACGATGTGCCGCCATCTTTGGCAGACGTGCACCAGTCGGTGCCAATCCCATACAGGGCGAGGCGGGTACCCAACATCAGGATCGTGCTCCATTCGACAGAAGTCAAATATTTGTAAGAAGACGTCGTCTGGGAGCATGTCGATTGTCGTTGCTTGTTTACAACTCTCGCCTGTGCCACAGAAGTGAGTGCCCATTGCAGAGGCCACACGGGAACTTGGGCACGTACTACTCTTAGCAATCCCTCCCTCCTCCAGGCCTCCAGTGTTAGGACCACCTGTTGGTATTGAAGCTATTGAAACGGAGCCAGAGGGGAAATCGTGAGACATGGTATTACTTGTGTAGTGAAGGCGCAAAGTCAGGGTTCGAATGAAGCCAGAAATTAGGTCAACACTCTTTTTTAGGAAAGTCGATAAGTCAATAAACAGGACGGAGGATACTTGTTTTTATTTCTTCTCCGTGTTTTTTGAGGCATTAAAAGTTTTGCAGAACACAAATTCTGTAAGAGGGAAGGAACGTCACACTGGCACAGGTCAAGGTACCACTGTACTAGAAACACTCATGTGGTTCGACAACTGATCCGTGTCCACATTTATGAATCGGGTGAATAGGATTTGTAAACTACCAATAAATAGCGCACGTATACTGTAATGAGAGGGGGTAAAGTAACGGTCCCTAAACTGTATAGTGTCTATGTAGTAGTGCTGGGAAAGAGAAGGCTTATGATAAAATACATGGATGGCTCCACAGCCGAAAAAATAAATGAAAATCAAAAGGTAGTGTAATGATGCCAAGGGAAAGGGATCACCATTTGACCACATTCATGTCTCCGCGTCGTGCTCATCTAGATCTAGGCGCACCGCTGCCACCACCACTCGTACCAGTATCGCCACTGGAGCCAGTACCGGCGGTGAAGTATGTGGTAGAGGTGGCCGACCGCGAAGGCGAGCTGCTGCCCAAGGACCGCGAGCGCTCCGTACCGGCCCGCGCCGTGCCAACAAGCTCACCCAACTCACTCGCACCGGCCGCGAGGAGCTGCTCCGGCGTATCGCACAGCCGCCTTGGCGCCCACGCGCGCGGCGCGCCATCCGGCTCGAAGCTGTGCTCGCCGTGCTCCGTCACCGGCGCGAGCACCTCGTTCGCCGCCTGGCTGTTGCTCCGGCTGCGCGGGGGTGCGCTCGTGGGCTCAACGCTGCTGCCGCTGCTTCCCCCACTCCCGGGTCGCGCGGACGCGGACCCTGGCGCCTGGTGCGATGGTGTGGAGCGCGGCTGGCCCCGCGCACGGAGGGCGTCGCGAACGATCTCGCCGAGTTCGGAGGGCATGCGCGGTCGGTGGATGCTGTTGCTGCGACTTGACTGCGCGCTCGCACTCGCAAGGCTGCCGCTGGCGGCGTCGTTGAACGAGACCATCGTCGCACGGGTCGGCGGGCGTGAGGATGTGGAGGAGGACGGCGCGATTGAAGGAGCGCCAACGCCTCCGCCGCAGGCGCTGACGAGCATGGTGGAGCGGAGGCTCGCGAGCTCGCGGGAGCCGACCGATTCGATTGTCGGCATACGCCTGATGACGCCGCCGAGCATCCCGACGGGCTCCTCGGTGTGGACCTCGCGTCCGAATTCGTCGATGGACATGTAGGGCGTGTGCGTATCAAGGACATGGTGCAGCGGCGGCGTACGTGGCGCAGGCCCGTTCTCCAAGTTCCTGGCCTCCTCGAGCTCGAGGGATACGCGGTCGACAAGGGTGCGGAACCGGTCGGCGAAACCCTCGAGCTCCCCTTCCCCGACATTGGATGCAAGTGCGGCACGCCTGGATGAACCGTCGCCCACCTGCAAGTCCCGTGTGCTTTTTGTGTGCCGCAATGACCTTGATGGGGAACTGCTCGACTCGACTGATCTGGGGAGCGAATCGTCCTCAGACAACGTGGAACTGTCAACAGAATCAAGCCCGGCATACTCGTGCTCATAGCGCAGTGGAATTTGATTCCGGACCTCGTTGAACTCAGGTATGACTGCCATTCGACTGCTGGATAGTGACCGTTGGGGGACGCTTGAGAACTCCCCACTTTTTTGGATAAAAGGGCGCAAAACGGGTGAAGGGCGAGAGGGTGTATCACCGGGTACCATACGAGTGATATCGACGGTGTCCCTTCTCTGGCCATCCTCCGCACAATAGTGAAGCCACCGTGACGCGCGATAGGTTCTCGAGGCGAGATGGTACGAGATCTACAAAATTCACAGATGAGCGTACACAATCATTCTGGTGGCATGTCACGCACAAGGACAGCCACGGTCAACATAAACCGCGAGACGGCAGCGGCAAGCCAGACACCCCAAGCGGGCGCGTGAGGGGTGCACTGGCCACCTACGCCAACCCAAACAACGTCGAGGCCCCAGTGACATCGGCCACGCAGACTTAAGTCAGATCCAGTATTTCTCCAGGAGAAAACTAGGGCCAGATTGACAGCTGCGGGGACAAAAAGGAAAAATGAAGCCAAAAATTGGGAAACATGACGTAGGGTTTTGCCGAGGGACCGTGAGAGTGGACGGGAATGGGTAGTATGGCGCGGCACTACTAGTGACAGCGCGAGAGCCCCAGCAACCAATAGAGATATGAGAGAGGATATTCCGAGGGAGAGCGCCACCGACTGACGGGTGCTACTTTCCGAGTATACGACAAAGGCAATGAAGTAGCGGACAGTGGTGTAGGACGCCCAAGAACCTGTGATGACACGTCGATTTACGCGGGGGTGAAACAAGTGATGATGACCCACCGATTATTGACAGGAGTGCACCCTTTAGCAAACGCAAACGCCGCATCCGCCGAGCAGAGACCTTTTCCCAGTAGCGCCTCTCCACCGCGCTAAAGGTAGGGGACATCAACGGAGGGGATTAAAATCGGCAGCACCATACATACGACGTATCAGGATGCGGAGGCTGCCGCGGATGTGCTTCTTGGTGGTCTGCATTGCGGAGCAATGGTTCGGAAGGATAGTGCGACTGAGATGTAGTGAAGGTGGTCATGGACAACGAAGACATCTGGCGTGAGTGAGTCGCACGGCCCCCAGAGGGAGAGGGAGAACCCCCTTCGAATGGGTGAAGGGTATGGTGAGCGTCGAGGGCAGACATGTCAGGGGCGTTGCGGGGATGGAGGAAAGGAGCAGACGCAGGAGTCCTGCGCTGTGGGTCTTGCAATGGGGTAAATGGATGGCAAAGCGACGCGCCAGACACGTTTTTTGACTCACAAGCTATAGCCGGGGCTTGGACATAACAGCCAGGGGGTTATAGATGGTGGTCGTTGGTGTCAAAAAAACGACCCTGGTTCACTCAAGGGTGTCCATGGGTTAACCATAACCGCGTCAAAGACAGTCGCATCAAAAAAAGGAAACGCGGTAGCTTACGTCATGATTCATGATCGTGGTGACCCAAACTCATTTAGTTCACGGCCGAAGGGACAGCCTGAGTGTTGAAAGCTAGTGACCGCTGCACCAGCGACATAGAAGGAAAGGGGATTTATCCACGCCCAGAGCAAAGCGCCATTACCAGAGGGGCTAAACCCGGTTTTTCATGCACATGTCGCAATTGATGTCGGCTGAGTGCTTCCGACGGATAAATGGCGGCAGGAACGCATGATCCCCAACAAGGCAATGCACGCTTGGGAGAATGACCCTGTGTTTTTCTCCCACAGGAACGCCCGTTTGTACGTTAAGAAGGGGGTTGGTCCAGTGAGTTGCTCGCTGTTGCAGGTTTATATCCGAGGTGGCCGCGAGATGTGCTGTGCGTACCACGCTGAGCCTTATGATCTCATCAGCAGTCACAGCATTCGAATCAAGCCACAACGGCTTCTGCATGATCTGAGCATCAGGGGCTTACGAATACCGTAATGATGTTGGCATGTTTAGTCGAAAAGGAGGTCATATATCCAAATTTGGACGCTTCCGTATTGGTTTTAAATTCCACGTACTGTATTGCGTACACTGACACAAAAAATGAAGCAAGCGATCGATGTACAATTTGGATGTTTCCCCTCCCACAAATAAAATCCGACAGGTGCCCCAAACTTATGACAACGCATCCCACACACCCAGCCCCGCGAATAACGCACCCAACCCGACCAGGAGGCCCAAATAGGCCACGACGTGCACTCCAACCCGAGGCAGAAACACAGGTGTATGCAGTAGCGAAAGGCCCCAGTTGATCCCACACACAGCCACAAAGGTGCCCCAGAACGTGCCTTCATTCCACGGTGGTGGGACAAGCGCAATCGTAGCATTTTTCCCAAAAACTGACGAAATAATCGGAGGCGAGGTGAGGTACCCTGCTGACAGCAGCAAAACAAAGCCGAGGGAAAGCAATATCGACGCAATACGGAGCAAGCATGACACAAACACGGGAACGTGCTTCAGGGGTTGTCAGAGTGACAAGATATCTTTCGAAAAAATGCCCAAACTCACAATGGCGGGAAATCCGTACAATTCTTCGAGCTCTTCGCGGGCTTTGATGGCGACAAGCTCATCAAAGTCGTTGTCCACCTCAAGTTGTATATCCACGCCGCTTCTCGGTCTTGAGTAGCCCCTCACCGGGGACTCAATGGCCTCACTGACGGCGACACCATCATCGCCGCGGCTACTCATGCCTTCCCACAGGTCCCAAGCGCGAGCGCGAGGTGGACTTGTACTCGTGGTCCCGCCATTCTTCGATGCCCGCACTCCAGTCGACAAAACCGCTGCTGCAAGCTCGCGCCCACGGCCCTCGGGTACAAGGACGTCACGGTAGAGCGCAAGTGTCTCGTACCCTTGCCCAATGCCTACAGCGACCTCTGCAAGGGACCAACCCAACGCGAACCACCATAGGCGTCGGAACGCGGGCGCACGGCACATCGCGGCGCCATCGGGCACCGCGAGCCTAAGTAGTGGGAAGGCGGAGACACGCAGCGCATTGCGGAGGAGAACGTGCAGGGCCGTCCCAAGAATGTTGGCTGATATCGGATGTGGTAGCAGCGCGCCAGCGAGGACGAACAGGTACGGGTTGAGTGAATGCGAGAGTGCGAAGAGGGAGACGGAGAGGAGAAGCTCCGGGAGCGGCGTCGGAAAGTAGGGTACAGGCGGAGTTGTAGGTGCATCAGTGGGCCATATGAGTGGTGGAACAAAGGCGGCAAGGAGCCAAACAAGGAGGGAGGTTACGGGCACAAAGGTATAGGTCTGGACGAGGCGCTTGTAGGAACCTGTGTATGGCGGGTTTGATGTCGAGTGGCCAGACCGTTAGGGGCCACGTACCGAGGTACAGTCCTTCCTCCCCTAATATTTCTTCCAGGTCATCGTCGTCTATCTCTTCGGGGACGTTGTAAAGGGGATTGCCACTTCGGTATGTTTCGGGACTACGGCTTTTTGGAATGGAAGGCCCTCCGATGGACTGCAGGTTGCCAACAGCACTATACGATCGTCTTGACCCAGTGGCGGTCGACCACCGAGTATCTACTCCTAAGAGAGGTGTGTGCCCGCTCATAGCAGAATCCGACGGTGCTGCAGGAGCTTTTCCCTTCGACTTGAAGTTGAATAGGGAAATAGAGTTGATGGTGTTAACTGACCTTGGTTGCCGACTTGAGGTCCGTGGTAGTGGTGAGGAGATTTCCTAGTCGACCGACACCCATTGATATAGGGGAAGAAGAGGGGGTGTAATAAGGGGTGCGGAGAGAATTTCAAACAAAAGAAGATGCCATGTAGCGATGTAGCGACCGGAGCCGAGGCGAGGCTGGGTGGGCGGTTGATATGTGGATGAGGAGACCGAGTTTCAAGAAATACTTTTGCTGGTCCAGAAATCAAACTGACTCCACTTGACCCGTATTTCTCTTCTCTTGGGCCATTTGGACCTCGGGAAGTGGTTTAAAGTACTGCATTTGGTAGCTAAACGTATAACTGGTACCATAAAAAGCGTACAAAAGTTCTAGAACCGAAATCTAAAACCCCTCAGCGCAGCCCCGCAAACACCGATTAGCCGAGAACACGTTCGAGAATCTTGTAAGTTACGGCGAGTTCCTGCAGGACAGAATCAGCCACGTGCCACAACGAACGTGAAACGTTCCGCCGTGCTTGGCAACGAGGACGGCGGGGAAAGTGAGAGAAAAAAAAGCAGTTCAGCCGCCGATGCGTGTCAACAAGTGCCATGCCCCAATCTCCTTTTGTACACGAGATTGTTTACGGGCAGAGTACGTTCGTGTCCGCCCATCGATTAGAAAAAATCTTTCATCGTGCAAGAGTGCCTGTGCGCAGAGATGTCGACTTACCGTTACATGATAACGATAATTTCAGTATTCTGGCTGCGGAGGGGATGCACGTTTGTTAGCATCAGCAGCAGAGAGGGCATTGAAAAAAGGAAGAAAAGAATCAGACAAGGCTGAAAATTCACTCCACACGGTGTGTGATTCGGAATGTGGTAAAGTATGGTAACAAGTTGGATCATCACATGGCGAAACCCTGATTGAAACTTACCCGTGTATCATCACCGGACATTGACGTGGTCATATGAGAGAGCTGCATGGTGGATACCGTGTCTGTGTACCTAGAAACCTTGAAACTTTGTCGGTGTTTGCCTTGCCTGGTGTCGCTGATGTAAGAATCAGATCTAATCGGACCCCATCCCCTGTGTCTGTGAGCTGTAAGAAACATGCAAAGCCTTCTACGCTGGGGCATCGAAAACTCTTCGTCTAATGCGGACGGCGCGACTGCTCCGAGTGCGTCCATTCGGAGGATGACAGACCTAGATCCCGGGGTCATCGACGCGATTCTGGGCAGGCCGGATTCGGTACTGATGAAGGAGGCCCTCACCAAGGCGCAGGATGCGTCGCTCGACGAGGACGCACGCCTGACGGCGCTGGACGACCTCGAGATGGTGAGAATGCCTTTCATCCTATGCCGTGTGCCCTATTGGCGGCTCTCTGATCCACGACTTTTCATTTAGCTCGTTGAGAACATCGACAATGCAAATGGTGTGTACAACAACATTGTGGCGTGCGGAGAGTGTCGGTTGACGAGGCTTCGTGGTTTCAGATCTCGAGAAGCTGGGGATGTGGGAGCCGCTGCAGGGCTTGCTCGGCTCGCCCTCGGACGACGTGAGGGTGCAGGCGCTCTGGGTCATCGGTACGGCGGTGCAGAACAACCCCTCGGCGCAGCGAGCGGTACGTCACCCGTCACCGCCTCATTCTCTGCGCTCTCCGTAGGATTCACGCTAACCCTGGCCCCCACAAAACGGAAACGGATTCGCGTTTGCACGCGGCACAGTACCTCGCGCTCGACCCCCTCCCGACACTCCTGGACTGCCTCTCCCCCTCCTCGCGCGCGCGCGCGCAGCTCAGATCAAAGGCGATATACGCGCTCTCGGGCCTGCTGAAGCACCATGCCGCCGCTCTCGCCCCGTTCGAGGCCGCCGGCGGGTGGGCCGCGCTTCGCGGCGCCTTGTCAGGTAACTTACCTCCCTCCTCCTGGCCATTTGCTTTCTGACGTGAACGCGGCTTTATTATTTCCGACTCGCGTATATATGGCGCTGGTCTCTGTGTGCGTGTGCGCGTCTAGACTCGGACATTGGCGTGCGGCGCAAAACCGCCTTTCTCCTTAACACGCTCTTGCTGTCCCCCGCCACCACCATCACCACCACCACCACCACCACCACCACAGGCGGGGACGCGAGTCCTTCCGGCACGACGACGGCGATACGCGGGGGCGGCACAGACCCGGATGCCGGTGCGGGCGGCGCGCGCGTGCACCCCAACTCGCACGCGGCGCTGGTGGCGGACCCGCGCTCGGCGGACACCGCGCCCGCGACGCTGAGAGCCTTGCGCGCACACGGGCTGCTTCCCGCGCTGGTGCGGGAGCTGACGGTTCCGACGCCGCATGGGCCGGACGGGGAGGAGGGCGGGGCGTGCGATGCGGATTTCGAGGAGAAGCTCGCCAGGTGCGACAAACCCCCACATTCCCGTCCGTCCGTCCGAACGACGAGCTCTGCGTTCGCCAGATTGCTGCACACGTATGTGGCGGTGCATAGTGGGAAGTTCGATGTGCCCGAGAGGCAAGCGTTGAAGGTGTTCTTGGACATGAAGCGGGCCGGGCAGAGCGAGGGTGGAGGCGAGTTGGGGCTTGGCGCTGACGAGCTTCGGGCGCTTGAGAGCGTGCTCGCGTAATTGTCCCAGGGCGTACTCGCTTGCCCTGAATTAATTATCCCGAGTAAGTACACGTACACAGATTTTATCAAGGCAAAAGAACGTCCCGTTGGCAGTGTACATCCCAAAATGATACAAAAACAATAGCCTACAGTGGCGTGCTGACTGCTATAAATAAATAAATAACCCCTGTCTGTCATGTTAAAGCCTGCCGCGCCCAGTCATTAAAATTTAATGAAAAATCGTATCATGCGTGCGAAAATCAAGCGATATCTGCAATCACGAGGTCTTGTTACTGAACATGAGGTAGGAAGGCGTAATCTGTACTCACTGATGACCTTGCCATGTGTCTCCCAAGCTCTCTCCCCTAGCGGATGTGTCTTTTGTTTCTCCAAGTCCATGAGCACTATGTCCGGTGTGCCTTCAGAGCGCGCGATGCTACCAGGGAAGGTCCCTGCTGGTGATCTGATGGCCCCCCGCTCGGCCATCGAATCGCGAATTGAGATGCGGTTGTTGAGAGTGACGAGGAGCGTGTTGGAGTATCTGTCAAATGGAAAATTAGATTCACCCTCAATGGGACGTGACAAAAGATAAAAAAGCGCTGATGGCCCTTACAGTTTTCCGATAATAGCGGTGCTGATGAGCGGCAGGAACGAACGGGCGGAGATTAAGAGTGTATTCAGATAACGAGTTTGGGGTGATTGGAATGGATACGAATAAGTTACTTACGGGCACGTATACCAGCTTTTGTCCTGGATACGAGTGGAGGTGTCGACTATCAGCACAGCGGAGACAGATCCACTGGGAATAACGCACGGAGTACAAGATGACCATAACCGCGGATACCACGGTTACACTTGCTGCAGGGCCCGCGTGAGAAGAGGTGGCGTACAATAATCGATAATGCACGTACTGGTCAAAATGTTGGTCTCGACGGTCAACCTCACAATACTTATCAAAGCATGGCTACTAAAGCGGCCATTCCTCTTCCTGAGCTTGAACAGCTATACGATCAATAAAACAGAACCATGAGTGAGCTCTGAGCGATCCCCGAAGAAGCGATATGAAAAGGACTTACGTGATAAAGCATTGCGGCGGCAATGAGGGTATCAGCCACGGTGCTTCCAATGAGCCAGGTCTGGTGGAAGAGCGCAACGGTTAGCCAGCTCTAGTTATGGCGTAACCCTCAACCTCGATAGCCTTACCATCGCCAGGATCTTCAGCCACCGACCGCTGGCAAATTGCTTCCGTACGTGTGCCTACTTACTCCTGAGCCAAGCTCGATTTCGCATGAAAAGAAAGGCTCACATAGATACCCCCCGCAAAGGCCGCTGATGCGTCGACGGAGGAAATCTGGAAGATGATAAGGACTTCTAAGAGGCGAATCCTACACAGTGGGCTCACCACACAGATGATTCCAGAAAACCACCAATGCTTCTTGTTGCCAAGCAGCCAGATACGATACGCGAAGAAGAATTGGACAGCCAAGGAAACAATCGCTCCAAGTATCGGCACGTCGAACGCCGAGGCATACGGCGAAGTGAGGTGAGTCATATCTCCAAAGCCAGAGGCGAACCAATAGTATAGGTCTGCGCCGCTGAGTGCCGTCTGCAATGTCTCGATTGTGAACGTGCTAATTACTAGATAGCGCCGGTAAGTAAGAGGTAAAATGATTGGGAGAAAGTCCCTACCGAATAGCTTGAGGAACCTTGAGTCCGTCGGGAAGTTATAGATATATACGTCTTGACCATTCAATCAGTGTGTTTTCCTGGGTCATGGGGGGGGGGGGGTCACTCACAGAACTGGACTACTAGAGTGCCATAAAGACACCAGTTCCAGACAGTCCCGAGAAGCTACGAGCAGTGCAAGGAAGATGTGAGCGCCTGTAATGGTAAGCAAATCCATCGCATGTTGCACGTACAAGGGGTGCAGTTCTAAAGAGAAATATCAGAAGGCTAACTATCAATCCACCGACGGTACTCACAGTTCTGTAATGTTTGGAGGGATAGGAGGAAGAGGGGCCGACATGATCTAGTGGTTCGTGAACGAGTGGACGACAGACGGCTCGCCTTAACCCTCAATTGTTGGGGGGGGGTTGTGCAACGGTCGGGTAACTTAGGACAATATAGCTGGCACGATGCGCATCACATGAGAGCATCCGACCAGGGGCGAGGGAAAGATGCAAGGGAAGAACATTTCCCGATGTTTGGCGCATAGCACAAAACACCGTCACTAGAGCAATGTGTGTATGAGCGCGGGCCAAGGAGCTGGCTGGGACGATCCCAGCTGCCATGGTAGGGAAGACACAGCATTTGATTGACTGTCGGCGCACAGGGTGGGCTTCGTGATGGGGCCCTACTTGGTTGAAGGTCTGCGCCGAGATCAAAAAAAGGAGGACGAACACGCGCTTTCGTGGCGTCTTCACGTGGTAGCTGTCAGATTACGCAAGTAGCCACTGGCTCCTTTCCTCTTTGGCCCAATCATGATCTCCTCTCGACACTGCTGAGTTGCTTGTTGTCGATGTGTCCCCAATATCGTAACGTATCTGCGAACAAGGTCTATTGCCGATGCTCCCACTCACCGACCGGGACTTGAATTCGCCGTCTCTAACGCAAACTTGGGCCCAAGAACCTGACAGCATAAAATGCGCATATGTTGCTGTTATTTGCGGATAGACGGCGTGTCCGAGTAGCGTGTCACGACGATGGTGGAAAGTGATGACGGCCATGGTGCCGCACCGCGGATTCAGGAAGGATCCCGGATGTTAATCGAGGACCTCATAAGGACGATCGGCCGCGATCGGGGCCTTTCCACGATCACACTCTTGATCACACTGGCACACTAGCTTAGACGAGGGCCATTCGTAGCTAAATTGAGTAGTGTACAGAACTATCGACAGATTGTGACCTCGCTCTACGTTGTCTTTCCTATTCCCGGAGGAATTGGTAATAACAACAGAGCTCATATTTTCACTTGGCGTCTCACTTTCAGGTATCCTTGGTACAGAGCCAAGCACGGAGCGCACCTTCCGACTCTCCAAGGCACCACGAACTGACAGCGGTGGAAACCGCATTCGATTGAGCGGCCACCCGAGGTTTTAATTGCCAAGAACAGTGCTAGTGTGTATTGTTATCCAGATCTCCGCCATAACAATAGGGAACAAGATCTACGTAGCCCTCCAATGAGCGGTGTAAGTCAGCAATACATTTTGGGTCCCTAGGAGCCTTGGGCTACGTTCCCACTGTCAGGCCAACCATAACCACGACGACGTATGACAGCCGAAATAATGCAATACTCATGGCGTTTCATTTGTACATTACCGTCGATCGATACGATTTGTTTAGCAGGGGTGTGGCCACAGCCGAATCACGCAAGACCAGCGCAGGATTACATAAGAATAATCGGCCATCCTCGTTGCCTCCTATCAAGCTTACTTAGATGCAGCTCCGTAGGGCCGTCGGAGTGAGCGGTGCATAGATAACTTCGCAGCCGGAGATCGAGTCGTCGTCCATCAGGCCTTAGGCCTCACAGCTTGAAATGGGATTATCGAACCGTTGAGCGAGATAAGAGATAAGGAGTGATAGAGTGTTTATCTACCTCCGTTGTCACCGTACATGCAAGATGGGTGCCAGTGGGATCAAGCGGCGTTCAGTCTCTCAAGGATGGCTGTTCCTGGCGAGCGGCAATAAGATGACCCAGGACGTGAGAGAGCGAAAAAGTTGACAAGCCGAGACACACGGACATGTGAACCAGTTCTCGCCCATCAACGAGGAGTTCGAAATCAGTTGCGAATCTGGGTAAAATTGAAGATCACTTACGGGAAATGTGGCGACCAGCAAAATTCTTACTGTGCCCCACTAGACCTGGAGACGACCCAGTAGAAATCCGCGGCGCTGGGTGACGTCTGCAAATATCTCAACTACAAATAAAGTGAACGCTGTACAATCATCGTTAAACTCCCTGAAAGCAGAGGCAAGTAACAATTCGCGTTCCCCGTGACTTGAGAGGCATCCTATCCCTGAGAAAGCTGTAGCCATACACGTCTTTGCTGTCCGATGAGTAACCTAACAGGTACCACGCAAAACAGGGAGGCCGACGGAGCCGTACAATCAAAACTCCTAGAGACATCAGTTTCAGACAGCCCCCGAAAACTAATGGGGAGAGGAATAGGCAGGTGTAGATGGAGTTGATGTGAGGATTGCCACAGGCACAAGGGGTGGAGTCTTGATGAAATGGCATAGCAAATCGAGTACGAGTAAAGAAGAGCCTAGAAGGTACATCGAAGAGGCAGTTATTCTCGAAAAAGGTGGGCCTTTGCGAGTACAAAGCGTGCTGACCCGGTGGAGCAGGGACCATACGGCGCAAGATATGGCGGAAGCAGGGCGGACAATGTCACTAAGTTACCAGTAAGGATACATACAATCGAGCCCCGGATATGGGTAAAATGTGACCTACTGTTGGTGTTTTGCATTCGAGTCATCAGACGCCTGGCCAACAGATTGGTAGGGAAGCCTTGATAAGGTGTGGCTTATTGTACCCAAGTACGATCAGGAATAATAGAGACCCCGTTTGATTTGGACTGATTGTCTTACCCAAACTGACGAGAAGCGCTGATGGGGCTCGGTGTACTGTATATCGATGCCAGAGAAAGAGGATCAAGAAGAGGATTATGCGCCCGATCCACTAGCTCGAGTTCGAGTATGTCACGGCGGCGGCTACTGACAATCACCCAAGGCTCACGCTCGAATCCTCCTCTGATTTATCAGTACCAGTGGGTTATTGTTGAGGAGGCATGGGTCACGCATAGTCATACAAAGTAAAGTGCAACATAGGGTTCTGTACCCCAAGTGGTACGGTAATGGAATCGAAAAATAAAAATAAAAAATTCGTCACCCTCCGTCCTACTTATCGATTTTCCTAAAGTTAACTTATTGTAATTTCCGGATTCATTCGAACTTTGACTTTGCGCCTTCGCTACAGGAGTGAAACCATGTCTCACGATATCCCCTCTGGCGCCGTTTCAATAGCTTCAATACCAACAGGTGGCCCTAACACTGGCAGCCTGGAGGGAGGGATTGCTAAGAGTAGTACGTGTCCAAGTTCCCGTGCGGCCTCTGCAACGGGCACTCACTTCTGTGGCACAGGCGGGAGTTGTAAACAAGCAACGACAATCGACGTGCTCACAGACAATGTCTTCTTACAAATATTTGACTTCTGTCGAATGGATCACGACCCTAATGCTGTATACCCGCCTCGCCCTGTTTGGGATTGGCACCGACTAGTGCACGTCTGCCAAAGATGGCGGCAAATCGTATTTGCATCCCCGCGCCGTCTCGATCTCCAAATTTACTGCACTTACGGAACTCCTGTCAGAGAGAATCTGGGTTGCTGGCCGGCCTTACCTATCGCCGTTGACTACTGCATCTATTTTGATGACGATGGTTCCAAGGCCCTTGCCCCTCCTTACGAAGATTGCGACGATGCCATTGCTGCGCTCGAGCATCCCGATCGTGTATGCAGTATCAGGATGTCTGTAGAAGAATATATATTTGAAGACATGGCCATGGTCTTGCGGAGGACATTTCCGGTGCTGACAAGTCTTACGCTTCAGTCGATAAAATATGGGAATATATCTCTTCCCAATTCGTTCCTGGGTGGATATGCCCCACGTTTGCAGAAAGTCACCTTGGGTGACATTCCTTTTCCAACATTCCCAACATTTCTTCGGTCGGCCAGGGACCTTGTCAAGCTCCGACTTGTCAATAATGGGTCCATTTCGGCGGGGATGATGGTTGCCGGTCTGGCCGCGTTGACCAAACTTGAATGCCTCATTATTTCTTTCGAACGCAGGTTAGGATGGCAGACTTCTCATCCCGATCAAGGACCCCCAACACGGATTGTCCTTCCCGCTCTTATCGAGTTTCGCTTCGTTGGTGCTCTCGAGGATTTGGAGGAATTCGTGGCCCAAACCGAAACACCCCAACTCGCCTACATGAAAATAACATTCTTCCCTTTTGAGCGTGTCACTCAAGTCCCCCAAGTCCCCCAACTATTCCAGTTCATCGGCCGCGCAGAATATCTCAAGCTGGCCGAGTTTAGACGTGCGCGTATACATTTTAGTGACCGCGGCGCCCACATCACCCTTGATTGCTTACGAGCGAAACGCCATCCTTGTTATCTCAATCTGGGAGTCGATTGCAGTCCTGATTGGCAGGTTTCGACTATGACCCAGCTCCTCACTCAACTTGAATCTTCCCCTATCACCTCCAATGTACGCCATCTTTCCGTCGCTGCGTTCCATGAACGGCCACTGAGAGGCAATATGGACCCCGCGGAATGGCTCGTGTTCCTCCGCCCCTTCACCGAAGTGGAGACGCTGCACTGGCAGACGTGTGATCGGTTGACAGGGCTGCTGGTCACTGTGCTCGGAGACTCCACCGAGGATATGGTCGCGGAAGCGTTGCCAGCCCTGAAGTTGCTGAACTTAGAGGAGCAGCCATTGACATCCGAGGCCCTAAAGAAGTTCATCACTGTTCGCCAGCTCTCTGGTCGCCCTGTAACCGTCGACAACACCAGGGAAAACCTCCCATGTTATACGTGCCGCTATCACCCCGACAGCACGAAAACGAGGAAAATATGAAAGATTGAGTTTTCAAGAACAACCAGATCGTAATTTTTTTCCCATTCCGTTAGAACAATACTACATACACACGAGCGCAAAAATCAGAGAAATATTGTAAGGTCCGGACGAAGAATGTGAATTGTTGTACAGAAGTCACTTGGCGTTACTGTCCTGTATTGGTTCAGTTTATCACCCAAACGCGCTTGTCATCTCGTTATTGTCATATGGGCGTCGCCGTCGGGTTTAGTATGTCCCATCTTGGTCCCCGAGTCGGTGTGCGTAGCGCGGTGCTACACGGAGCGTCCAGACTTGCATTCAGACATATCATATCCTTCTACTGATGCTGATGTGCAGGCACTTGGACAGCTCGTGCCAGTGGTTAGTCATCTGCACTCACACAGCCGAGTATCTGAGGGAGAAACTAATCGATAACCTGTACATTAGATCAAAGAGGTTGCCTTAGGACATGCGGGCATTTCCTGCACTTGCGTTGGTCCTACGTCACATCGTTTCATTGATGTAGTTTTGCCACGAAGAATAGGATTTGAGCAGTAAAGAACGAACCTCTAGCCAGTAGAGTACACAATGCGCAGTACATCGGGGAGACATTAATTCCATGAAAAATAACTACGCCTGGCAGCGTCCATTACTATGGTAGATCTCTAAATAACTTACTTATCCACGTCGACGTCGTGGTTTGTGACGTCAAATGATGTCTTGTTCGTGGACGACCCGAATCACGCAATATCTACAAAATCAGGGTGTATCAAACTACAGGCCAATGGTGGATGGACGTATTGCTCACCAAAGACCCTGGTGCTACCGCTGTCACCCGATGGTCGTACCGGAAATGCGGCTGAGGGTTTCTCCAATTCCACACGCACGATACCCGGTGGGACTCTGGGGCGGGGGGTGACAGGGACCATTACGGCTGGAGGTCGAACTCCAGCCCCGCGGACGGGCGCCTCACGGAGAGAAATCCGATTATTCAGAGAGAGTAGGAGCGTATTGGAATACCTGTACCAGCACCCGCCAAACTGTCAGTGGCGTGTGAAAACACGAACTGATGATGGCCTCACAGTTTTCCAATGATGGCAGTTCTGTGAAGGCGGCGTCAAACTTGGATGTGAAACAAAGAGACAACTAGAGACATACGGGCAGGTATACCAGTTCTTGTCCTTCATTAGAGTGGCGGAATCAGTCAGAGAACATGTGATATTTAAGTTCACTTACGGAGTATATGGAAACCATCAAGAGCGCTACAATCCCTACAGTAGCTGAAGGCAAGGATTGGACCAAGAAGCGCACCAGAGCCAGGAGTCCACTTACTCGTCATTATGTTGGTCTCGACCACCAACCTCACAATTCTAGACAAGGCGTGGTCGTTAAAGTAGCCATCAGCACGTCGTCTTCCCAGCTGCGGCAATGGTGAAGGGTTAGAACGACATTCTATAATTAAAGTGCCGGGACTTTACGTAATAGAGCATGGACACAGTTATGATGAGGTCGGACAGGGTATTTCCACCCAGCCAAGTCTGAACGTTGTCGTTATTAGCCGGAGATGTGGACATATTTTCTGAAATGGTAGGCCCACCAACGCAAGGATTTTCAGCGTTCGGCCGCTGGCGAACTTCCCGACAATGTGTGCCTGTAGATGTGAGCCAAATTGGAAACAACAACTCGGGAGAGACGAGACTCACATAGATACCCCCACCAAACGCGGCAACTGAGTCGACGGTAGAGACCTGAAAGGAGGGGAAAGTGTTGGGCACGGGGTATTGGTACGGGAGTTGTACGACCGACTCACGAGACAGATGATCAGGCATAGAAACCGAGACGACCTCCCGCTGAGCCTCCAGATGCGATACACGAAAAAGTATTGGACGACCAACGAAACGATGGAACCGATAATGGGCACGTCGAAAGCGGACAGGTAGGGAGAGGTGAGGCGTTCCAGATTGCCGTAGCCGTCGACGAACCAATGGTAGAGGTCCGCTCCGGTGAGCGCTGTCTGCAATGTTTCTACTAAAAATATTGCGTACACTGTAGTAGAGGTGTCATTTGAAAAGGGCACGCAAATGGTCAAAGAGTGTACGTGCCCAGTAACTTGAGTGGTGTTCTATCGTCCGGGAAATTGTAACCGTATACGTCTCGACCCGATGTGAGACGGACATCACCCTGGGAGCCGTGGAGAGTAACTCACAGGTCTGAACTACCAGAACCCCATACAATGTCCAGTTCCACACGATTCCCAGAAGCTGAAGAGTGGGGAGGCGTAAATAACGTCGACAAATGTGAGACGACCAACAGGCTCACCAGAGGGGCAGCTCTGGGGGAAAAGAGGTAAGTCAGGACGAGAACTACATTAGAAATGGCACAGGGTACATTGACACTTACATTCCTGCGACATTTAGGGGGATAAGAGGAGGAGCCGACATGCTCTGGGCAGATTGTAAACGAGCGGACGAAGTACAGCTCGAGCGTCAAGGGTTCAGATAGAGGGCCTACGCCCTATTTCAAAGACGGGGAATACGCGTGTTGGTGAGCTGGGCAATATAGCATAGCCTGGACAGGCACTGACTCATCAGCGCCGTGACAGACTCGGAGGGTGCAATAGAATGGCACATTGCAGACTCACCCGTTTGTTCCGGAGCACTCTCCAACTTCGAAACCCAATCATCTGAATCATTGCTTTCACGGGGAAGTTGAAGTTGAGCCAAGGAGAGGGCCACTCCGGTATCCCTTATGGTAATTTCTCGTGTGATCGTATGGCCCGATTTGACGGGTTGTTGATGGACTCCATGTGGTACACAGGTCCAATGGAGAGCCAGCTGATCATACTGTATATCGAAATATACAAGGGCATCATTTCCGACGGCCAGCGTTTCATGTTCGGTTCGCTCATGTTGTCATTGGGTCTCCGACGGCAAACGTTCTTGAAGCATGGACACTGACTACCGCGTGAAGTCGACTCAGCAATCCCAACAGCTATGGCCAAACTGAACCACACCTGATACTGTATCGTGGGGACCGGAGTAACGCATAATGCGGCACTGTTCCGCAGTGTACTTCTTGGGGTAATATGTTCAACATCCAAATACGCGGGACGTACAGCAGTGGGATTACAGTGAATGTGCGTTGTCCTTCCAAGAATGGTCTCCTGTCGCGCTTACAATTCGATTGGCACCTACGTGTTACTGTAGAGTGGTTCATCAACTGATGTTGATGAATCCGTGATTATTGTTAAACGTCGCCACTGGACCCGACCCATGTGCTGCTCGCTCGGGCTGGCAATTGACTCAATTGTTCTGTCTTGACCCGCCTCGGCCGGAGTCACCTCATCCTCCATCCGAGACTTTGGAACTTCCCTGAGCGTCACAAATCCGCTCGCGATACACAGCCTGAGCCAACAAGCTAACTCCACTGGTGACATTCAAGTCATCACCGCGCTTCAGGCCAAAGCAAAGTTAAATTTCATTAGTCTCGAGAGCTCAATTTGGCGGGACTCAACCCTCGACGTCCTCTCGCCATGGGCGTTTTACAACTCAATCCCCAGAATCTTGGTTTTCAGGATGACGCTCGACGGAAGGTTTTGTATCCTCATCAGGTCGACTTGCCAACGTAAACTACCCGGGATTGTATTCTCTCCCACAAAAAGTAATCGTTGCCGGCGTTCGGACCCTCTTCTTGGTGAACGCGTTCCTTGATTTCTTTTGTAAAACTACTTCCGATGTCTCAAGAAGCCCTCGTCGGCCTCTTCGGGGGTGTCAAGAACTTCTTCAAACGACGTGCTACCGACGGACACAATAACCGACATGATCATCAACACATCGGCGAAAGCGCCCGGTCTCCTCGCCATTGCGATGGAGGGATGAAGCACGGTCGAGCGAGTGCGTTGCTCTTTGGCGGCAAATGAGCGTCAGGGCCTGGTCAGACATATTCAGAACTCCAAGAAGTTCGGCGTGAAGATGGCTTCGCGTATGGGCGTTTATCCTCTACAGTATTTCCGGTGAGTTGACTGTGGGCTGATGACAACTTAGTTGGACACCCTTCGGAAGGTCAACTCATCAAGAAGCAGGCACTCGTCGGTAATGTAGATGTCGCTGTCGTCACCAATCACTTGGTCCAGGGCGGCGCTGGTGTCCGTGAGCTCGCAGATCTCTTCTGTGGAGGTGAATCAGTATAAGTTCCTTTGTGATTTGAACCTCCCGATTGATTACCGTGCTCTCCAAGGAGATCCGCGGTGCATACGGCATCGAGCTCAGTGACATCGCCGGGCAGCGGATCGAAATTTATGCCCAGCAAGGACGTGGCGGTGTTCCCAGTTCGTACAGTAGTCTTCGTCATCATCATCGTTTCGGGTCTGACGAGACTAGTCTGCTTGGCGAAGACACAATACTCGCTCTCTCACGACTAATGGTTAAAAAAACGCACAAACCGGTCGGTCCTGACGTGATGTTAGAAGCTGGCGTCTTGGGTCGTCTGCTAGAGGACATGCAAACCATTCATGATAACCTCAAGTGCAGTTAGTCTCGATCCGGAAGCTGGCACGGAGGCTTGTTCTAATACAGCAGCGAATGAAACACATCTGGTTGCGATCCTCACTACTAGATCATCGTGGGTCACGTAAGCTGTTTCTACGACGTCGCATTTCCAACGTGCGGCTTCAGCTTCAGCCGCTGATCAGGCGGCCTAATTCAACATGACGGACATACTCAACGTTTAAACACCGATGATCCCAGACATAGGAATACGGCATCTCAATCACCATATACCTTTCAATTACCACCGATTACCCTGCCACCCGGCAGCCGCGCCTTCATGTCTGCTTGTGTTGGAGAAACTGCAAGAGATCGGTCGGGAACGGCGCTCGGCGCGAGGTTGCCGCCTTGCCTGTCAAACGTGATGACATTGCGGGAAGCGTTGACATGCCGAGTGTATGTATTGCGCGCGGTGTCGATATAATTGAATGTGTTGTTGCTAGTCCCATTGGAGCCGGTGTTACCAGTCGGTGCGATGTGGAACGACCCCCCCGCGAGCTGGCGTTCGGCAATGGTGGTGCCCAAGATGAACGGTGCAGGGCGGAGGATGCGATTATACGAGTGGTCAACTTCTACCGAGACTAGAAGGGGTTAGCAAGTGGAGGAGACAAGAGGGATAACGCATACAGTTTGAGCCGTCCGGCGATGTGATGGTAAAATTGATGATGAGAGGATATGAGAAGGTATCCTGTAGTGTTATCTCGCCATTGTGTCGTGAGAGGACCTGACCAGAGGCGACCTGGAAAAGATTCTAAAAAGTCCGAAATGAGTCCGAATGATCACCGTCATCGGTTTTTTCACGAAACAAACCTGTGTAGCAAAGTTTTGGAGATAGTTCTGCACATTCGCATATTCCAGATTCTGCGAAAATGCTACCTCGGTTCGCGCCCCGCTCCCAGCTATGATTTCTGCCTCGATATGTACACTATGCGACGCTCTGAGAGTGATGTTCACATCTACGCCACCTGCAGACGACGAGGCGCTCGACGTAGCAAAGTCGGATGCCTCATATCGCGTGATTTTCCCCGTAGTGGGTACCGTCGATGAGTCGAGCTTCACTTGTAACAAGCCGGAAAGAAACCAGTTCTGGTTGATTTGGTGATCTGGCTCAGCTGAGGCGACGTCAAGGGTGATGCTGTGCGGCTTGCCATCGGTGAGAATAGGGATAAATGGCGTGAGATCAAGATGGTAAACGGGCAGATCTAAGGCACCGTAGGACGTGATTGGCCTGCGAGCTTCCTAAGGCCGGCTAAAACACGATGGCACAACGACAGGACATACCTCCATGCAGTAGGCACGATACCACCTGTGAAAATAACGGCGTAGGGAAAGGCAACGCCAGCAAGTTGCCCATCCAACAGGACACGAACCTCGCGGAACGGACCTTCACCGAATGTTATTCCATCAGGAAATTCGCCAAGGAATTGGTTGGGAACGTTGAAATACTAACACCACCCGTGCAGCAATCAGAGCCAGGAGGTCTCTGACAGACAGGAAACACACCCAGAATTCCTCGTTGCCGTTTCCAGAGGCTTGCAACTCGGCAAATGCCGCTACAGCATTTCGAGGGAGTGTGACGTTGAGCTAAAGAAGTAGAACTTAGGAGTTGTTCTGGTGTAACACGGAGGTTCTGAGGGCTCACTGAAAACCCGGGAGGGACGGATGCCTCGTTGCCTGTATTATTGGCGAGAGTCGTCAGCGGAATAATCAAGTCTGCGCGTGGTGCGGGCGGGAATTGTGACGAAGACGCGAAAAATGTCGCTTCGAGTGTCGCTACATAATATTTCTGAGTATTCCTGGCGGAATCATAGGAGTAAATAAAATTCACTGGCATATTCGCCGTCGAGTCCGGTCTCAATGAGGTTGTCGAGCTGCAAAATGAATGTGCCGGATTTGGAGAAAAGAGGGATGAAGCGCGTCACGTCTTTGAGGTACGTCCAGATTATGCCGTCGCCTTTGACTGGCTCAGGTGTCGAAGTTCGCCAAACTATTTGACGCGTCTCGTCGAAAACATCGAGCTGCATAAGAGTGGGAAATCGACAAACTTTCGACATTCTGGAAGGTAAAAATTCCAAGACGGTCGAACTGCGTTCCGTTGCTTGTGACGGTAAAATTAAGGCTGATACCAGCCCAAGAGCCGGGGGTACCGCAGTCCGCTGGTGGTCTAAAAGCGAGGGGTCAACGGGGACGGCAGGGGGGTACAATAATGGAGCACGGACGTGAATTGGACCACTTCGGGACTGAAATTCACAACTTCATCAGCATATACGCGGTAAAAGTAGGTGCAAGTGCATACTGTCCAAAGGAGAATCCAAATATGCGCCTGAGAGCCAAATCGAGGTGAATGCGCATGCAGCTGGAATGAGCGCTGAGCAAGGTAACAACACTCACTGAAGGATGGGAACAGTGCACTGCTTTGCTTCCCGAGGGACGGGCGGCGGCTGGGCGACTTGAAAGTCGACTAGACGAGCACAATAACCATAGTTTGCACACCAGAGTAACCACAGGAGAGAAAGTAAAGTTTGCGGGAAAAGAATACGCTGAAACATGGTGAACATTGCTTGGTGGCAGTTGGTGGAAGAAATCCAGGGTTAACGGTGTGGACCAGCACCACATCTGCGCCCAGCCACTATAAATGAGTGGGAAAAATAGAAGTAAAGGTCGACACATGAAGAAGCGGGGGAATGAGAACGACGATGTAAACTATTTCGGAGACCACAGAGAAAGATTCGCCCTTCGAACACTCAAATGAGACGCGTTACTGATGCGTTTCCCTGGCATTGGATGACTTGCGGCAGATCGTAAATCCTGTGTGTGGTCGAGGATGGGATAGAATTGAGGTGCCAACCATAACTTGAAAAACAGGAGGAATCCAACATATTAAGAGGTTCTCAGGAAGTTCGTTTTCCAGGTCTACCTTTTCCGGGTTTCGAGAACCCGGAAAGCCCGGAAACATACCCACACGCTAAAAAGGAAGTTTATTAGTAACAGTCAGACTCCTTCCCAGACTCCTTCCCGATTCGATGCTCTAAGTCTTTGGCATTCTCTCACAGTACAACTTGGTCTGGTCTACATGAGTTCTCCAAGTCATGACTCATGCAGTTAACACTGTGGTCAGAGGTAGAAGAGATGACAAAAAAAGCATGGTCTTCACTTCAGTGTGGGCATTCCAATGAACAGATTGAACTCACCTTCATGCCTTGGCTTGCAGGGTAGGATGCACTTACTGGCTCTGTCTCTATGGGCTTGTTTTCACTCTGCTTGGGGCACTCGATGAGCAGTACTTGTCTGTGGTGGTTGACCCAATTGGTGTGGATTTTTCAGAGCTTTTAGAAGTGTCTATCAGTTTCTTTGTGATTTGGACCTCCCGATTGATGTGAAGATTACTGTTCTCTCCAAGGAGATCCACGGTGCATACAGTGTTGAGCTTGGGTACATCGCCAAGCAGCAGATCAAAATTTATACCTGGCAAGGACGTGGCATACTTCCCAGTTTGTACAGTTATCTCATGTAGTGTTCATTGTGCATCACCATTTCAGGTCTGACAAGGTCAACTAGTCTGCTTGGTGAAGACACAATACAATACTCGTTCTCTCACGACCAAAGGTTAAAACAACGCACCAACTGGTCAGTCCTGATGTTACATTACCACTGAACGTCTGCCTGACTTAGTGTCATGATCCGGACGCTTCGGGTCATGGGACTTGTACCACCACAGTATGTTATCACATCGTATCGCTTTCGACTGTTCCCCTTGTTCCCCCTTCTGTACTATTACCCCATTCCGGTCTTATCTATGATAACACACCATTTGACCTGTTTCAACTGTGTTTGGATGTGTCCCGCCTTGTGGTGTCAGCTTTGTGATCGTCTTAGTATATAAACCCTGTGTACACATAGTACGAAGCCAGACTTGGCTTCGTTTGTAATCTAGCAAACTTGCCTC